>Ga0310344_10003238_pt1 | contig 12166 bp, 10 predicted proteins | sample HC15DNA20200_MG_FD_203801 | JGI IMG/M metagenome (GOLD analysis project Ga0310344, IMG submission 203801) | Marine microbial communities from station ALOHA, North Pacific Subtropical Gyre - HC15-DNA-20-200_MG | ecosystem: Environmental > Aquatic > Marine > Oceanic | place: Pacific Ocean: North... | reverse complement strand
TCCTTGGTAAAGTAGACGACAGGCAATGATTCCAAGAAGTATGATGAAAATTTTCGTTATCATATCGGATTTGACTCTTTCTGATATTCTCGCTCCAATTTGTCCCCCTAGTACCGCACCAATTGCAAGTGGGATGAGTATTCCCACCATAGTGTTTGAATTGCCTTGGAAGGTATGAGCAATAACCGCTGTTGTAGAGGCTAAGAAGCATATAAACTGAGAAGTGGCAGTCGCTATGTGAACAGGAATTCGTAAAAATCGGATCATAGTAGGAACGTAAAGAGGGCCTCCACCTATTCCGAAGAAAGAAGCAAGAAATCCCAGTCCAGAACTGACCCAAATGCCACGCTTAAAATAGAAAAAGTAGTGGTATTCCTTGCCATTTCTAGTGATTATTCTTTTTTCTTTCAAATTTTTATTGTTAGCTTGTTCTTCAGAATTTAACGCTATAGGTTTTGGTGGTCCCTGAAACAATGAAAGGCATAGAAGAAGTAAGGATGTCCCTAAGAACAAATCGTAAAAACTCCTATCTGTTTTGGCAGTTAAGATGGTGCCTAGGATAGCAAATGGGAAAGCAGCTAATCCATAAATCAAACCCGTTTTAACATCTATTCTTTTAAGTCTTAGATATGCAGTGGTACCGGAAATTGAATTAGTTGCCACTACAAATAAGGAAGTAGCTGCAATGATTTCGGAATTGTGTGAAGGAAATAGTAATAAGAGTACTGGGGTAAGAATAAAGCCTCCACCAGCACCTACCAATGATCCAAAAGTACTGACAGAAATTCCGATTAGAAAAAATTGCAAGAATTCAAGCATGACTCAACCTAAAAGCATAATTTGTAATATCCGACAAAATAACCATACTACAATTGAACTCAATTTGTGCGGTTGTAATTCTTTTTTTATTTGTTTGTTAAATATGGTATGTATTATGAGTGTATATTGTTTTTAAATTGATTGGGGCTGTAGCTCAGCTGGGAGAGCGCATGGCTGGCAGCCATGAGGTCAGGGGTTCGATCCCCCTCAGCTCCACCAACTTATTTTTCTCATTGTTTTCTAATAAAACTTTAGCAAAAGTGCTAATTAGATTGAAATTTTTTTGAGGAAATTAATGAAGAAAAAGCGGTTCTTTCTCTAGTAAAAAACGACCGTTCTTTAGCTGAGGAAGTAATAGAAAATGACCATTTAATTGACACATTAGAAGTAGAAGTGGAAGAAGATTGCTTGAAAGTTATGGCTCTATATCAACCAGTTGCAATTGATCTTCGGTTTCTAGTGGCAGTTTTGAAAATTAATAACGATCTAGAAAGAATTGCTGATATTTCCGTGAATATAGCGGATCGTTGCATCTATTTATTTAAAGAAGCCGAACTCAAAATGCCTTTTGATTTAGAGGGTATGGCTGATAAGACTCGAAATATGTTAAAGAAGTCCCTTTCTTCGCTGATAGAACAAGATGTTGATATGGCTAATGAAGTTATAAGAGAAGATGACGAAATAGATGAGATTAATAGGAAAGTGTATCAAGAAGTTTATCGACAGATAAAAAAAGATCCATCAATGACTGAAGCACTTTCTCGCTGCGGTGCAATAGCAAAATTTCTTGAAAGAATATCTGATTATTCTACCAATATAGCGGAAGATGTCATCTATATGGTTGATGCGAAAATAGTAAGACATAAACCAGAAAGTTTATTGTAAATTTCAACTTTTAAGATGATTTTTTCTTTTTTGCTAATTCTATAATAAGTTCATAATGAGAAGCATCCATTTCCAGTTCCCCTCTGTTTATTCTTCGTGCTATTTCGGCCACTGCATCATTGTATGGAGAAGGAATTCCCAGTTCTTTCGCTTTTTTTGAGACCAATCCATTAATATATTCCAGTTCATTTTTCCTATTTTTAATATGGTCTTGAATCGGTGCAGTTCTACTTTTGGGTCCAGTATGATTTTGTAATGTTTTCATAGCTGTTTTTAAAACTTGGTCTATTGGTCCAGCAAAATCGTCTTCACTTAAACCAAAAACAGGTTCGATTTGATATCCAGCTTGAGTACCAATTTCTAAACATTCTTTTCCTATTTCGACATTCAGATCGAGCATTCCTGGAAGTTGTAATGCTTCTGCTGCTCGAAGACCTAAAACTCCAAATGGACCCATAGTCATAGAGTTTACTGTTAATTTTGTCCATCTTGCACCATATATATTTTCCGTAATATCCGTTACAGCAACATTGCTAAGAATTTTCTGTAATTCTTTTGCTCTTTCTGTGATTTGTCCGTCGAGTTCACCAACCGCAAACCAAGTTCCACTTCGGGTGGTATTACGTTGTACTTTTCCAGGAGTAAAAATTTCTGCAGAAAGTTCTATAACACATCCGACAGTTCTTTCTTTTCCTATAATTGAGGCATGGTCATCATCATTCATACTATTTTGTAAGCTTACTAAAGTTCCGTCTTCTTTTAAGTAAGGTTTGATGAATTCTGCAAGCCACCTAGTGTCATAGGATTTTGAAGTTAAAAAGACGACGTCAAAAGCAGGTTTTACCGAAGCCATTTCGCATAGATGATACGCAGTTACAGGAATCTTAAGATCTAAATCAGTCATTTCAATATGTAGTCCGGATGACTTCATCGCTTCTACGTGTTGCGGCCATTGATCGACAATCGTTACATCGTACCCAGCATCGGTTAGATCTGCTCCCACACTACTACCAATAGCTCCTGTTCCTACTACGGCAATTTTTTTATTCATTTTTATTTTCCTGTTCATAATTAAAGGTAATTCGATTATTTTAAAAACGCTTGAAACTTTTTTTTAGGTTCAATCAATCATAGATTTTAGGAGATCAAGGTTTGACTCACCCATAGTTAGTTCTCCTTTAGTGATTCGTCCATCTAGTTCAGTAACTGCGCTATTACAAGGTACGGGAATGCCAAGTTCTTTTCCTTTTTTCATAACCAATCCATTAATATTAATTGTCTCAGTTTTACGGCCCTTTATGTGATCGTGTACTGCGGCTGTTACAGAATTTGGTCCTACATGTTTTGATAATGTCTTCATTATTTTGATAAGTATATCATCAGAATCCCCGGACATTTCCTCAGCAGACAAACCAAAAATTGGCTGCATTTCGTGTCCTAAAGCTCTTCCGACCTCGAGTGCTTCTCGTCCAAGCCGAACAGCAATTTCGAACATGCCTGGGAGATCTCTAGCGTCATGATTTTTAAGCCCCGTTAGTGCAATAGGTGCTGAAGTCATCGAATTGCAAATTAGTTTCGTCCATTTAGCACTCTCGATATTTTGAGATAACTCAACTATTGCAATGTTCTCTATGATTGTTTTAATTAAATTAAGCCGAGGTGTTACCGAGTTATCTAATTCCCCGAGACCAAACCAAGTGCCAGTTCTAGCAGTATTACGCTGGACGATACCCGGTTTAAAGAGAGCGGAGGATAGTTCAACGACGGCTCCAATCGTACGCTCGATTCCTACAACGTCCGCAATTATTTGATTATTCATACTGTTTTGTAAACCAACAAAAATTCCTTTTTCTTTCAGATAAGGTTCAATTAATTGGGTTAGCCAATGAGTATCGTAAGATTTAGCGACCAAGAAAACAATATCAAATGCGGGGACATGTTCGGCTAATTCACATAAATGCCAGGCCTTTACGGGTATTTGTAGATGCTCATCTGGCATCGTGATGTCGAGTCCATTTTTTTTCATAGCTTCAACGTGAGCGGGCCATTGATCTATAATCGTGACGTCAAGGTTAGCTTTTGTAAGATCTGCTGCTATAGAACTACCATTTGCTCCCGCTCCTAATACGGCAATTTTTTTATCCATTTTTATTTTCTAACCATTGTCATTGAAAGTCATGGGATGTGTATCTTTTAGGAGAGGCATAATTTCATTTCCAAAAATCTCTGCTTCCTCTAAATGAGGCCAACCTGATAATATAAAACAATCTACTCCTGTCTCCACATACTCCGTTAATGCATTTGCAATCATTTGAGGGGTACCTACTAGTGTAGCTCCTGCACCTGCTCTGACTGTGTTTACTCCCATCCAAAGAGTATCTGTGATCCATAAAGATTCTTGATTAGCAAGTTCATTCATGCGTCTTTGTCCTTCACTTTCCGAACGATTTCTCTGATCTGCGTGAACTTTGGTATTATTTATGTCACTTCCTTCGATTAGCTTTTCAGCAGCTTTTCTTGCCTCTGCTTTTGTTTCTCTGCATAAGATATGTAATCTAATACCAAATCCTATATTTTTTCTGCCCAGTTCTTCTGCTCTTGTGCGCATATCAATCACATCTTTTTCGACTCTTTCTGGTTCAACAGCCCACATCAAATGGACATCGCTATGCTTTGCACCTACTTGTCTTCCTTTTTCTGAACTAGCTCCTAAATAGATAGGAGGATGCGGTTCAGTAAGGGGTTTTGCAAAGATAGTTGCATTTTCAATTTTATAATATTTTCCATTGAAATTAACGGGTTCATCTGAACTCCATAGCGCTTTCACTATGTCTAAAAATTCTTCTGTTCTTTCATATCTCTCATCATGATTAAGGTGATCTCCATATCTTTTTTGATCAACTGGAGTTGACCCTGTCACGATATTAATAGTGAGCCTTCCTTTGGTAATAGAATCAAAAGTATTGGCTTGTTGGGCTGCAAGGACAGGGCTCATAAGTCCTGGTCTGAAAGCAACGCAAAATTTGATATGGGAAGTTCTTTCCGCAATCGCCTGAGAAAAAAGCCATGAATCCAAACAATGGGTTCCTGTGGGGACCAATAAGTTTACAAAACCAGCTTTTTCAGCAGCCTGAGCTACCGTACTCATATATTCTACAGTGGGAGGTCTTTCCGAAACTACTGGGTTAATCTCGTGACCATCTCCATATCTTCCAGTTGGTAGGAACCACGCATATTCCGTTGCCATTTTTTCCCTTTTTGCTCTATTTTTACAGAATTATAGATTTCTACACATGAGCTTTTACAATTCGTTTTGATTATGTGATTCTTACTATATATTAAATTATGTATTTGAAAAAGGAGGCATGAGTGGCTATAGAGTTTGCGTGGTACATGTCTTGTGATGGGGATAGCGATCATTTAGGACAAAAATTTGCCGATTTCCCCCCAAGTCATGAGACATTTACAAGAATTGCGATGAATGCAGAAAAGAGTGGATTTACTACTATTCTTGTTCCTACTTCACAGGTCAGTGGTCATTATGGTTCTACAGCTCCTACTTGGGATAGTTTAATTAATGCAGCTGTCATTGCTCCTAAAACAGAAACTATAAAATTACTTCTTGCGGTTCGAGTAGGAATTATCGATCCTGCAATTTGCGCTAGAATGTTTGCTTCTCTAGATGAGTTAAGTGGTGGGCGAATTCTTTATAATGTTGTTACTGGAGGAGGAGCTCTTGCAAGTTATGGCGAAGAATTAGAACATGACACTCGTTACGAGCGTACTGAGGAATTTATCAAGATTTTAGATGGACTTTGGAAAGAAGATAAATTTTCTTTTGATGGGAAATTTTATCGATTAAAGGATGCTTCAGTCTATCCTCGACCTGTTCAAAAGAGTGGAATTCCTTTCTATGTAGCTGGTTCTTCGGAAGTTGCACAGGATATCGCTATCCGTCACGGAGATTATTATGTTTTTTGGGGACAAGATCCTGATCAAGTTTCAGAACGTGTGCAACACATGGAAAAGAAAATCAAGAATTCTGAGAGAACAGATCGATTGAAATATGTTACGCGTTTCCAGATATATGCACGAGAAACTGAGAAGGAAGCATTCGATGCTGCGTATGAAGTGTTGAGCCAAGTAGATTCAGATGTGCAAAAGCATCGAGGAAAGATGATTTCTAGTTTTGAAAGTAAGGGTACAAAAGAACAACAATCTTCTTATGAAGATGATATGTTAGCTCCGAATTTGTGGACTGGAATGAGCCGTATCCGCTCTGGATCTGCAGTTGCGATAGTAGGTTCTTATGAGCAATGCGCAGAAAAAATCATTGAAATAGAGAAGGCAGGCATTAATCTTCTCATCCTTTCTGGTTTTCCTCTTCATTCTGAGTGTGAAGTAATAGGAAATCATGTTATTCCTCTCGTACGTCAGATGGAAGAAGAAATGGGTCTAATAAGCGAAGAAGATAGAGATTTTTTGGATTATGCTAAAGTTTAAAATAGCGAATTCTTAGCTATTTAAAAAGAAATTATCTTTACTCTTCATGGAGAAATTCTTGGATTTTCCCAATAGTCCTTCGTCAAGGTTGCGTGCCCCAACAGAAAATATACAAACTCTAGAAACGGACGTACTTATCATAGGAGGAGGTGTCGCAGGATGTCTTGCGGCAATTGGTGTAGCAGAGAAAGGGGCGAAATCTGTTATTTGTGAAAAAGGAGGAATCATTGAAAGAAGTGGTAGTATCGCTGGAGGAGTAGATCACTTTTTTGCGATTCTAGAAAATGGTTCTGAATGGGATACTCCGGATTATCTTCTTAAGCATATTCCAAAAATCACGGAAGGTGTTACCGATCTAGATGTATGTGAACGATTTTTACGCGGATTAAAAGGAATGGTGACACGTTTAGAAAAAATGGGAGTAGATTTCAGAAATCCTTCTTCCCCTGAGAAACCTTATTTAAGGCATCGTTCGTTTGGCCTCCCTGGAGAATATACGATTGAGTTTGAAGGAAGTAATTTTAAGCAAGTTATAGGACAGGCTGCACGGAAAACAGGAGCGAAAACTCTAGAACGTGTAATGGTTTCAGAGATTCTCATGGATGGAGATAAACCAAAAGGATGTGTCGCGTTTCATATTCGTCATGGAACAATTTATGTTGTTCTCGCTCGTTCAATTATTTTAGCCACAGGTGAGACAAATCGTTTGACTAGAAATGCTTCTGGAAATCCTTACGATAGCTGGCACATTCCATATAATACAGGTGATGGACATGCAATGGCTTTGAAAGTAGGAGCAAAGCTTGCAAATATGGAATTTACGGACGCAACGATAACACCAAAAGGATATTCTTCGCAGGGGACTAATGGATTTGTAGGTGCGGGGGCATATTTAATTAATAAGGATGGCGAACGTTTTATGTTTAATTACCATCCAGCAGGGGAACAAGCAAGAAGAACGGATTTGATTAATGCAGTGATATCCGAGACGCAAGCAGGTCGGGCTCCTATTTACGTTGACTGCCGTCATCTGAAGAAAGAGGATGTAGAGAGATTAAAAATTACACTTGGGATTGATCGACCAGCAATGACTGCGTTTCTTGATCAAAAAGAGATCGATCTAGAAAAAGATTTACTTGAGATAACGATTAGTGAAATGTCTTCAAGAGGAGGAGGAGTAGTTTTTAGAAGGGCAGGAGTGAGAATAGATCCGGAATGTTTGAGTAATATCCCAGGTTTGTTTGCAGCGGGAGACTGTAGCACAGTAAGTCAGGGAATTTCTGGGGCAGCCGTAATGGGACATATAGCTGGGGAGAGCGCAGCTGAGTATGCTTTGTCTCAACCAATTCCTGAACCTTTAACAAAAAAAGAATTAGAAGACATTCAAAACAATCTAACTCGACCTCTAAAAGAAGACAGTGATTATACTCCCAGGGATTTTGAGGATGAAGTCAGGGAAATCATGACTGAAGATGTGGGATTTAGAAGAAACGAGACAAAGTTAGAAAAAGCAATTGATAAACTTTCTTTGCTGGAGGATAAAGAAAAATCGATAAAAGCAGATAATTTTCATGGATTAATGCGTTTTCATGAGGCAAAGAATTTAAGAACGGTAGCTCACGTTGTTTCTGTTTCAGCCTTAGAGCGAAGAGAAACAAGAGGTGGAGGAGCTCATGTGAGAACGGATTATCCTGATAGAGATGATAAGAATTCTCCTTATACACTTGTTGTAGAAAAATCGAAGAATTCTTCCAAATTAAAATTTGATAAGATACCCACAAATTTAGGTGTAGATATAGTGGAAGAAAATAAAAGTTAATTTATGGAGATATTTTGAGTATTTTAATAGATGAAAAATCTTGCTTGGATGGGTGCACTATTTGTGATTTTTTTTGTCCAGGCGATATTATTTACCGAGAAGAGAAGGATAAAGTTGCTGAAGTGCGCTACCCCGATGAGTGCTGGTATTGTGGAATTTGTGTCGACAGATGTCCTGTGGACGCTGTGAGCGTTATCTTTCCTGACTCGATGAAAAACTGTACAACTTCACCTGAAATTTATATGGGATTATCTAACCTAAAGTAAAAACATATTTTTTTATAAGAGAATGAAATAATTTTATTTTTAATTGAGAGGAAATATGAGTTCGCAAATACATGAAAAATTCCCAACCCTTTTTTCTAATGCATCTATTGAATCGATTGAATTAAAGAATCGTACGATTGTTTCACCTATGACGAGAACAAGCGCTCGAGAAGATGGAATAGTTACGAATCAAATGGCGGAGTATTATGCTGAATTTGCTAGAGGTGGATGGGGATTAATTATAGCGGAGGCAACATATATCGATGAGAAATACAGCCAAGGGTATAATAATCAACCTGGGATTTCTAATGAAGCACAAATGCAGAGTTGGAAGAAGGTTGTAGACTCAGTTCACGCTGAAGAAGTACCTATTTTTTTGCAAATTTTTCATGCAGGTGCTGTTAATCAAGGAAATTCGTGGGTAGAAGGTTCGATAGCACCGTCTTCTATTCAACCTAAAGGCGAACAAATTTCAAGATATAATGGAGAAGGAACTTTTCAAATACCAAGAGAAATTTCTGTTGAAGAGATTGAAGAAGTGGTTAATTCGTATGCATCTGCTGCTAGAAGAGCATATGAAGTGGGATTTGACGGAGTCGAAGTACACGGCGCGAACGGATATCTTATGGATCAATTTCTAACTACATATACTAATAAAAGAAATGATATATACGGAGGAGATATAAAAAATAGATTTAGATTCCATATTGATGTAATGACCGCAGTGAGAAATGCAGTTCCCAATAATTTTCCGGTAGGAGTTCGTATTTCCCAAACAAAAGTGAATGATCGTGAATACTCTTGGCCTGGTGGTCTTGAAGATGCAGAAGTTATCTTTGGATCATTAGGAAAGATTGGAAATATCTTTATAGATGTTTGTGCACATCTAGGATGTGCACCTGTTTTTGGGTCTGATAAGAGTCTTGCTGGATTAGCAAAAGAGTTTTCTGGTACCACCGTAATTGCAAATGGAAAGTTGGATAATCCAGAAGAAGCGGAGAGAGTCCTTGGAACTGGAGAAGGAGACTTTGTAGCGATTGCAAAAGGAGCTCTAGCGGATCCAGAATGGCCAAATAAAATATCTCAAGGTATTCCCCCTGTTCCTTTTCAACAAGAGATGATAAGCCCTTTGGCTACGATCCAGAATGTTATTAATTGGAGAAAAGAGAATTGACATACAAGAGTTTTTTTTATCCGGAAAGAATTAAGATAAAGAAGTGCTTCCATTCAAAATTCATCCTTTGTGTTTTTGCTCTTCTTTTATTTTTCTTTTATTTTTTTTGTTCTAAGAGTACTTTAGAAGCGAAGGAAGCTTCGCTTGCTTTGAAAAGTGGTTCAGGAAATTTTATCTTTAAAGATGTTTCTATGAAAAGTATAGTTCTAAACGATATAACTGAAGGTATAACTATTTGGTATCACAAGCCAAAAAATCTTAGTGCATCAGCACCAATTGTATTTGTTATGCATGGTCAAAGTCGTACTGCAGAAAATTATCGGGATGTATGGCGTCCATTTTCTGATAAGGGAAATTTTATTTTGATCGTGCCAGAAATCTCTGATGAACATTTTCCAGGAAGTAGATATAATCTTGGCAACGCGTATACCTCAAGAGGGATAAGAAAAGAAAAATCTAAATGGATTTTTTCTATTTTAGAGAGGCTTTTCGATGGTCTTAGAAAACAAAATTCTCTGAATACACCAAAGTACGATATTTATGGCCATTCTGCTGGTGGTCAGTTTGTTCATCGTTTAGTAATGTTCATGCCCGAGGCCCGATTTAGGCTTGCAGTTGCTGCTAATCCAGGCTGGTATACGATGCCGGATTTGTTGGTTGATATGCCTTATGGTGTGGGCAATATTAATCTTGACATTGAACATTTCAGAAGGGTTTTTTCTTCTAGACTTTTAGTCTTATTAGGAGAAGATGATGATGATCCATTTCATCGAAGTCTTAGACAGACAGATGAAGCGATCTTGCAGGGAGAACATAGACTTGCGCGAGGAAAAACCTTTTTTAAAGCAGGAAAAATACTTGCTAAAAAATATAATCTGCCTTTTGAATGGAAAAAATCAATAGTTCCAATGGTAGGACATAGTAATAGAGGTATGGCTGAATTTGTTCATGACATTCTTGGAAAACCTTTTAAATAGCTTGGTAAACTTGAGTCTTACGAGTATTCATAAGATTCTCTTCTTAGATTTTCAAATTACTACTTTCTATTAAACTATAAGTTAGAAGAAAGTATTTTGATTTTGTTAACATATGCTTCAATATCGAATTTTCTTCGCAAGCCGTTTTCATTCATATATCTAATTTTTCCAAATATATTTCTCTCTTTCCATGGTCTGTCATGTTTTCCGAAGCACCATGCAACTCCAGTGTAGCTATTTGGGTCTCTCCCATCGAGTTGATATTTATTGTTTAGATAGAGTGCATTGCTAAATGCAGTTTCAGGATTTTTTGTCCATTCTATTATTTTCTTCCCCCAATACATTCTCATGTAGCCATGCATTTTTCCTTTTATCACCATTTCTTTTTGTGCTGCATTCCAGTAGGGGTCATGTGTCTTTGCAAGTTCTAATTCTTCTAGAGAATAAGTGTAGTCCCTTTTATCTTTTTTATGATTAATAAGTGTGTCTTTGCACCATTTGGGAAGGCAATCAAAATTATCATAAGATGCGTTGTAAAAGACGAAATTAAAACTAAGTTCCCTTCGAATGATAAGTTCTTCCAGATAAGAATCTTTTGAATCTTGGGGTATTTCCTGATTTAACACTTCTAATGCTATTTCAAGAGGAGATATTTGTCCAAAATGTAAATAAGGACTCATATTGGACACAACGTCTAAGGAAGGGTTGTTTTTGTTAGCAGTGTAATTTTTTGCCTTAGTTTCTAAAAATCTTTTTAATTCCTTTTTTGCAGTTATGGAACCTCCTTTGTAAAAAAATTCTTTTGGTGAAGTTGAAACAGATTTTAGATTTTGAATTATTTGTTTTGTTTTTTCTGTGTTTTCAAAAATTTTGCTACTTCTATATTCTTTTTTGATAGTAGATGTGTTTAATGGGTGTAAATAATCTCCTAAAAGTTTCTTAATTTTTGGTCTTATCGTATAGGCTCCATATTCCTCTTTGTTTGAGACTTCCTCTATAGGAACTATAGCTTCAGTTTCTACCTGCACTAATTGACAATCTATTTTATTTGAAACTTCTTTTTTCCAGGAGTTTATAGTTTTGATGTATGCACGATCGGTAACTATTAAACAAGATTTCCGTGAAAGTTTACTAATAATTTCAATAGGATTGCCAATTTCTAAGATCATTTGAATGTTTTTTTGCGATAATTCTTTTTGTACTTCATAAAGTCCTTCAAGCATAAATATAAAGTGTCTATTTTGAGCTTCAGGATAACTTTTGTTAATTACAAAATACACTTTTAGAAACTTGTTTAATTTATTAGATGTTTGTATTGCGTACTCTAGCGCATGGTTAAATGAAGTTCGCTGTGAAGATTGCATCCAATAAACTACAAATTCTCTAGGTTGAACGGTTTTTTGATTAAGTAATTTTATGCGTGTATTTTCAATCATTTCTAATCAATAGAGAGGGTAGAATTAGTTGAAAGTCCCAAATTTTTTTAATAGAACTTCTGTTCTATATGAAAAAATCTTTTGCAATTCATTTTTTACAATTAATTTGTTTATCAAAGAAGAGAAAATTCCTGCCCTTATTTTATAGTGAACTATATCCGTAACTTCTACGCCTCCATCTATTTCTTTGAAAATATGTTGATGATGCCAAAACTTATACGGTCCGAATCTTTGTTCATCTACAAAGTAAAACGGTTCCTGCATATTCGTAATTTCAGTCACCCAGT
>Ga0310344_10003237_pt1 | contig 12169 bp, 14 predicted proteins | sample HC15DNA20200_MG_FD_203801 | JGI IMG/M metagenome (GOLD analysis project Ga0310344, IMG submission 203801) | Marine microbial communities from station ALOHA, North Pacific Subtropical Gyre - HC15-DNA-20-200_MG | ecosystem: Environmental > Aquatic > Marine > Oceanic | place: Pacific Ocean: North... | reverse complement strand
ATTTTCGGGGTCAATATTATTAACTACATTATTGTTTGAAAGACCCGGCGTTGATTTTATTCTAGGTTATGGTGGTGCTCTTATTGTTTTACCAACTATAATCATGATAGCTATCTTGATTGTTCAAAAATTTAGTAAGGCTGATACAAAAATTAGGAATTCTATCATATCTTTAGGCGTATTATTATCTTCGGGATTAGGAATTATTTCTTTAAGCAACATAAATTTACCAACATTTAGGTATCAGAACGCAATCAATCCATTTCTTAGTGCAGAAGATGCACTAACAACCTCGGTCTCAGAACATCAGCAAACAACACTAGATTTTTCATTTGCAGTCTTATCGACATTCATAATATTTGGGGTGATTGGTATTTGGTTATTATTTTCTTATAGAACAAAAAAAGCCAATTTTTTGATACCAAATCATATGAAGGCGTTTGCATTAATTTTTGGCATTATAGGATTATATGCCAGCTCTGCATTTGTTAGACTCGAAATATACGGCTCTGTTGCTTTAATCATCTTGGGTTCAATAGGTATAACAATTTTGTTGCAACGTATATTCGACAACCCAAATATTGTAATGAAATTAATTTTTTGTTCTGTAATCATTGGATTATTTATTACACCTATGATTTTTCCGGAAAGAAATTGGGTAACGCATAATCATATGATTCCATCAGTTTTCAATGGTGCAACCAACCATCCGTTTGGTAACAATGATTGGATTGATACAGGATTATGGTTACAAAATAATACACCCGCCGATTCTATAATTTTTTCATGGTGGGATTGGGGCTATTTTATTCAAACACTTGGTGAACGGACAACTTTAATTGATAACGCAACATTGATTGATTGGCAAATCGAAAAAGTGGCAAGAACCCTCCTGTCATCTCCAGATGATGCATGGATAATTCTGAATACAGATCACACCACAAATGTTATAGAAAATTTTGTCACTGTACCACCTCTGTATAAAGACACAAAGACAATATCAGATCATTTCCTACTCCAAGGTTTTGAAGCCCCACTTAATGCAAAAGGTGAAAAATACCATCCTCCCGTTACAGGTCTTTATTCAGACTACATACTGATTTTTCTTGCAGCAGAGAGATACTGGGTCATGAATTCTGTAACAGGTGAAGAGCTTACACTTTATGATCTAAGTGGTGGCGGTGATGAATCTAAAAAATATTGGTATGCGCGTATAGCGGGAGTAGACCCCGCGGAATATGTAGTTACGGATGGTATCACACCAACACAAGAATTTGTTGATAATACGTTATTTGGAAAATTGATTCCATTTACTATAGTCACTTATGTAGATATAGACACGATGAACTATTATGAGAATTATAGGCACGGTTTAACCCCACTTTACATCAAAGATATTACACTTACAGATCCTGATGGGCCATTCACACTAGAATATGCATCTCCTAGTTTTCATGAACAAGGTGATGGCTCCATGTTGGCAGTATTAATTTATAAAATAAATCATAATTATTCGCAATAAAAAACACTGTTATTTTTTATTTAAAATTCTATATCTCATATATTTATCATCAGGAGAAAATTTTGCTGGATGAACACCTACAGTTTTTTCTTTACATATATCACAATATTCTTTTAATGAATATTTGTTGCATTTTGGGCATTTTCTTAATTGAAAGTGCATTTATCCCTCACCAATCTTCTTAGATTCTTCCCTAGAAAATTTGAATGTACCACTCTGTTTTACTATATTTTTTTCAATTTTTTCAAGAATGGGTTTCAAGATTTTTTCTGCTGTTTTAAAATCCTGAGCAATTATACTCAATCTATATTTTGGTGCACCCAGATATGACATCTCAATTTTTTCATTTTGACTTTCTTTTATTGCATCCAGTAAAATTTTTCGGATAATTTCTATTCCATTTGATTTATTATTGGTAATTTCCAAAATACCTCTAATTTCGACGGTTGGAAGTTTAATCTTTTTGCTTAGATCATCAATTGTTTTTTTAATTTTTTCTGAAATTTCTAAATCATCAATTACACTGATGTTTTTAGTTCCAATTTCAATCATTGCATCATAGACAGATTTGTATTTTGATAACAGCTTATCTTCTAACTGATCCACTTCTTCTGAGGAAAGTTTTACTTTGTCTTGAATGTTTTTTAAGATGCCCTGTTCTTTTTCAAATCTTTTTACATCTAGTAATTTCTTTTTTCTTTGTTCTTTTGATATTTGTTTTAATGAAAGATCAATTTCAGCTCGATCCTCTTGAATTTTTTTGACAAGTAGAACTTTCTTATCTCCTTCTTTAACGTATTTTGTAACTTTTCTAACCCAACCAGGAGCAATTTCTGATATGTGTAGAAATCCTTGAATATTATCATATTCATCAAGTGAAACATACGCACCATGATCACCTGTTTTTTTAATTGTAGCAATCACAATTTCACCTATTTCAGGTAATTCTTGTGTTTCTGTAGCCATTTGTTAATGATTTTTTTTAGGTAATTTAACAGTGATGATTAGAAATCAATTCCTTTTTTTGCTTTAATTCCAGATTTGAATGGATGTTTTATTTCCTTCATCTCCGTCACCAAATCAGCTAACTCAATAATTTCTCTTCTCGCATGATTTCCAGTTAAAACCAAATCTAATTTTTTTGGTTTATTTTTTATTAATTCCATCACATTTTCTATATTGATTAAATCAAGCTGGACTGCATAATTGATCTCATCCAAGATAATAAGATCATATTTTTCTGACATGATTTTTTCTTTACATGTCTGTATGGCTTCTTTTGCATATCTTTCATGCTCTTCTTTAGGACTTGTATCATCTAGAATTCCTACAAATCCTTTACCTGCTGGTATCAATTCAAATTCAGGAGTTAGTCGTTTTGATGAATCCATCTCCCCATAATGCCATGACCCTTTGATAAACTGTATCATACAGACCTTGTGCCCATAACCAACCGCTCTCAATGCCATACCAAGCGCAGCAGTAGTTTTGCCCTTTCCTCCACCTGTATATACAATGACAAATCCATCTTCGGTCATATTGAATCCATTTAAATAAAAAACTGAACAAGTAATTAAATTGACTATACCGAGATTAGTTATATCTGGATCTACAAGTGGTGTTGGAAAGACATCAATAACATGTGCTATTATCTATGGCTTGAAAAAAAGAGGATACACAGTTCAACCATTCAAAGTTGGACCAGACTACATAGATCCTAGCTATCTTAGTTCCACTTCAAACAATGAAACAAAAAACCTTGACGTTTGGCTAATGGGAAAAAAAGAGCTTGTAAGAAGTTTTGTCAATAGTTCTACTTCTGACATTTCAATTATTGAAGGTGTAATGGGATATTATGATGGCTTTGGAGGAAAAACAAATCATGCTAGTACTCATCATGTTGCTACATTATTGAAATCTCCAGTGATCTTAATCCTCGACGCAAGTAAAACATCAAGATCGATTGCCGCAACGGCATTAGGATTCACTAAATTTCATAGAAACTCAAGGATTTTGGGAATAATTCTAAATAAGATCGGAAGTAAGAAACATGAAATATTATGCCGTCACGCATTAGAGAATCTAAAAATTCCGATAATAGGTGCAATTCCTAAGAACACCGAGAATATTTTAGAGTCAAGACATCTAGGATTAATTCCAGTTGTAGAACAAAAACAACTCCAGAGAAAAATCAAACAGATTTCACAACAAATTTCAGATTATCTTGATTTTGAAAAACTAATTAAAATTTGTAAAAATGTAGAACACTTGCCAAAAACAAAACTACAAAAATTCAAAAAATCAAATACTTCGATTGCAGTAGCACTGGATAGTTCCTTCAATTTCTATTATCATGATAATATAGAAGCACTAAGACGCGAGGGTGCAAAAATCAAATTCTTTAGCCCAATTTCAGACAAGAAAATTCCTAACTGTGACTCTATCTACATTGGTGGCGGATTTCCTGAAATTTTAGGTAAAAAACTTAGCCAGAATCATTCAATGAAAAAATCTATCAAACAGGCTGCTGAAATTGGAACTCCAATTTATGCTGAATGTGGTGGATTAATGTATCTCACAAAATCAATCAAGCATAATAATCAGAAATACAGTATGGTAGGTCTGTTTGATGCTGAAACTGAGATGACTAAAAAGATGACATTAAATTATACCCAAGGTAGGATCACTTCTAACTGCTTCATCTCCTCACCAAGAAATTTCAATGCACATGAATTTCATTATTCAAAGATAACTAATATTCCAAAAGATGCAAAGTTTCTTTATGATCTTAAGATTGGTGAGGGAATTTCTTCGAAAAAAGATGCTTTATCAGAATATAATGTACTTGCATCATACTGTCATCTTTATTTTGATAGTGCAAAATTTGCATCAAATATAATTAAAAATTCTAAAATCTAATTTACTTGTCTTAACAATTTGTATAATGCGTTTACGATTGCTGACGCACAGGGACTTCCACCTTTACGGCCTTGATTTGTAATAAACGGAACACCCATTTTTGCTAACTCGTCTTTTGACTCAACCGCTGAAACGAAGCCTACTGGGGTGCCGATAACCAACGCAGGTTTTGTAACCCCTTCTCGAATCATCTCCATTACCTCAAGTAAGGCAGTAGGAGCGTTTCCTATGACTACGATTCCATCATTCATGTCTTCTTTTGCAACACGCATGGACATCTGTGCTCTTGTCCTGCCTGCTTCTTTGGCTGCTTCCATTAACGATGGCTCTGAAATATTACAAATAACATCATTTCTAAAATCTTTAGGATTTTGTTTATTCAAGAGTCCAATTATTCCATTAACATCTACAACAATATTACATCCATTTTTCAGTGCGTCTAATCCATTTTTTACAGCGTCCTTATGAAAAATCATCTTGTTATCTCTTGCAAAATCAAAATCAGCTGTAGAATGTATAACACGTCTAACTATTGGCCATTCTTGTTCATTGTATGGATGATCACCAATCTCATTTTCAATGATTTGCATGCTTTCATCCTCAATTGATTGGCCTTTTCTAGTTTGCATCTTCTACCTCCTTCGCCCTTTCAATAATTAGATCGATCATTTTTTGATCAGCACCAAGATGTTTTGTAATACAAACCGTTTTCAGATTTGACTTTTCTAGTGCAGGTTTCAAATCATTATTTATGTCAGTTTTAACGTGTGCACCCTCATGTAGAAAATAAAACACTATTACTAGGACTTGTGGATTATTTTTTTGGCAACTTTCAATACCCTGTTCAATGTTTGGCTCTTCAATTTCCAAATAGCATCTATCTACATTTTTGTAGATGCTCCTTAAACTATCCACAATATAATCAATGGAGATTCCTGAATTAGGATCTTTGCTACCATGGCCAATTATTAGGACATCTACTTTATCTTTTGAGAGTGATATTTGGTTTTCTTCTAATGCTGAAACTATTCTATTGTCAACTAGTTCAACCAACGTTTTGTGCATTGTCATTGGTTTTGATACAAGAAACTTGATTTTAGTATCCTTTTGGTATTTCATTACATCTGCAACAGCAATCTTTACTTTTCTTCCTGGATATAGAAAATATGGCACAATTGTCATCTCATCTACATCTTTTTTCAAACATTTTTCCATTCCATCTTCAATAAATGGAGGGACAACTTCAAGAAAACAAAACTCTGTAAAATCATAATTTCCTTTCTGTTTGACTTTTTCACAAATGATTTCTAATTCTTCTTCTGCTTCTCTTTCCCTGCTACCTCTATCAATTATCATTAATCCACGTTTCAATTTTGTATCCTCGCAATTGCTATAGTCAAATTTGGTGGAAATTTTTGTTTTTCAACAATTAATTTTCCACCAGATGATTTTAACGCAGCAGCCTCTGAAACACTTGACGTTCCTTCAAATGCTTGAACAGTTTTTGAAGGATTTGGTGTAATAACATCTGCCAAGTCTACTCTATCAATATACTCTATTGGAATATCCATTTCTTTACCCAACTCAATCAATCCCTCTACATCTTTTTCTTTCTTTATAGATACAAATCTAGCTAGGGATTTACTACTAAGATGAAATTTTTCTAGGCTAGATTTAAGACCATTTTTTATGGTATCCTTTGAAGTATCCCAATGTAATCCTACACCAACTACCAGTGTTTGTGGTCTATAGACAACTGTGTTTTCCAAGATTTTATCCTTAAATATCTGATCTGAAATTATTAGAAATCCCTTTGAATCAGAATTTTTCAATCCCTCAAAATTTTCATATTTTGAAACATTGTTTGGAAGTTCTTTCTTCCACCAATCTTTTTCACCTGCATCCTGAAAAACTCCAATTTTTTCCTTATTTACCATAAACGCACTTACTTTAGTTACCGTAGTATCATCATCAATTTTCCACCCAAACTCTTTTCCAACCAAATCAACTGGAATTGTTTTGTTAACATCAGCTGCAGTAGTAATGACTGGCGTGGCACCTATCTTTTCAGAAATTTCATTTGATAGTTCATTTGCACCTCCTAAATGTCCAGACAAAACACTAATGACAAACTGTGCCTTGTCATCAATTACAATTACAGCAGGATCTGTTTTTTTATCCTTGATGTATGGTGCAATTAATCTAATCACTGCACCTAGTGAGAATAGACAAATCAATCCATCATTTGATTGGAATAAATCTACAATTTTTATCGAGGTCGAATCATCATACCAGTTAATCATTTCATTATTATCAGAAAATTTTGACGGAGCGAAGATCTGCCAATCTGGAAATAATTTCTTTAATGACAGACCCATTTCAACCCCATTTTTGGTTATGGCAAGTACTGCAATTCTTTCCATATGAAAAATCTGTCTAGTTTAATTAAATTCCTTACGTTTGTTCATATTTAGATAATACAGTGCCGTCAAAATCGAAGAGAATAACCTCCACGGGTATATTACCCTCAGAATGATTTCGCATCTGTAGGCATGCCTCTTTTGAAATTTCATCAAAAAATCCATCTACCTTATCTTCCATGATAATTTCTTGTACATTTCTTGCTGTATTTGCATTTCTAATTTTTTCAATAGTCTTATCATTTGCATTACATCTTTTTGCAATTTCTGAAAGAAATTTCATATTCACTTTAGAACCTTTGACATGAGTTTGTTTCACACCAAAAGCCATCTTTGCTAATTTTCCAATAAATCCTGCTACATATGCTTTTTTTAGCCCTTTTTTTGCACACTGCTGAATTGTATATCCAGAAAAATCTCCCATTTGAATAAATGAGTGGTCTGGCAATTTGATAATTTTTCTTGCAAAGTCTTCACTTCTACCACCGGTTGTTAAGACAACATTATCATCATTCATGGAATGTACAACATCAATCTGTTGTCTTATTGCAGCTGCAAATGATGCGGTTGAATAAGGAATTACAATACCGCTAGTACCAAGTATAGATATCCCATCCATAATTCCTATACGAGGGTTGTCAGTTTTAGTAGCAATTTCTTTCCCTTTTGGTACTGAAACAATTATTTTTATCCCATTTTGTTTCAAGATCTCTCCAGCAACACCTTCTATGTTTTCTTGAATCATTTTTTTAGGTGTTGGATTTATTGCTGCACTACCAATCTCTAATCCTAATCCAGGTTTTGTTACTCTGCCAACTCCAGTTCCACCATCAATCTCAATCGAACCAACTTTATCTGTTAATGAAAGATCAACAAAAATTTCAGCACCATGAGTAACATCAGGATCATCACCACCATCTTTTATCACAGAACATCTTGCATTATCTTTTGTGAATTCACAAGTATTGATCTTGATTTTAATTTTATCTCGTTTTGGTAAAAGAACATCAACGTTACTGATATTGTCTTGTTTCATCAGAGCAAGTAATGCAGCCTTTGACGATGCTGTTGCACAAGTTCCAGTAGTAAACCCTGTCCGAAGTTTCCCTTTAGGTTTTTCTGATAGATCCACGTTGCAATTTTTCTCTTTAATGTAATAACTTTTGTCAGGGTTGGATAATCTCAAATAATATTATCCAAATTGCCACGAGAGATAATCCACCATAAAGAATCAAATGAGTTGATTTCTGTGATATTGGTTTTTCTCTATTATGTGTCTCTTCGTTGAAATCTCCACCAAACCCCCTTTTTGCAGAACTCTCAAAATTGAACCTCATTTCATCACCCATTTTTTCGCCTTGATACTTCCAGAAGTCAGAATGTGCTTTTTCTGCTGTTCTGTCTTGGTCCCTGAGAGATTTCTTTCTATCTGACTTGAGTGTCTGATAGGCCTCAGAAATCGATTTGAATTTTTTTCCATCATTAAATTCAAGATTTCTATCAGGATGATATTTCAACGATAGTTTTCTATACGCTTGTTTAATTTCTTTTGGAGTAGAACTTTCATCTACACCCAAGATCTGTCTACATTCATCAATATTTTTTCCTAATTTTAAATGAATGTTAGGCGCCATCCATATCTATCTAAATATATTTAAAATTAAATGTTATAGTGTTTCTCCATGAATAAACGCGTGAAAGATAAGATTGCAATTTCTGGCGCAACTGGATTTGTTGGTAGGAATCTTACAAAGTATTTTGACCGACATAATACAAAATATACTTCAATTACTAGAACATCATTCAAAACCGAACACACACAAATACTCTCAAAATGTTTTTGTTTTATACATCTAATTGGAACAGGCAGTGAAAATTCTGAAACAAGTTTTCAAGAGGTGAACGTAGAACTTACCAAAAAGGCTATTGATATCTGCAAGAAATCAAAGATCAAGAAAATTATTTACTTTAGTGGTTTGGGTGTATCCAAAGATTCTACATCAAAATACTTTATATCAAAATTTGAATCAGAACAAATCATAATTAATTCAGGATTAGATTATACAATATTTAGACCATCATATATTATTGGAAAAGATGATTACCTTACAATAAATATCCAAAAACAAATCAAACAAAAAAAAATTTTGATTCCTGGTTCAGGTGAATATATTATACAGCCTATATCCATTGACGATGTCTGTAAGATTATTCACTTTGCATCAGAATCAAAACTAGTCTGTAAGAAAATAATTGATCTTGTAGGACCACAAAAACTAACATTTAAACAATTTTTAAAAAATTCCATCTCTAATTCTAATGTAAACATAGAAAAAGTTCCTGTGAGTAAGGCATATCATTATGCATTATCTGATCAAAAATTTGCATATGGCATTGAAGATCTAAATATTTTATTAGGAAATTTTCAAGGAGATTATGAAAGACTAAAAAAATTATCAGGTATTAAATTTACAAAAATTAAAAGTATCTAAAGTCCCGCTTCTTTTTTTAACTCATCAGCCTTATCTGTTTTTTCCCATCTAAATTCAGGCTCATTCCTTCCAAAATGACCATATGCAGCTGTTTTTTGATAGATTGGTTTTTTCAAGTCGAGTTGTTTAACAATCTCTGCAGGTCGCATATCAAAATACTTGCCAACTAAATCTTCAATCACGTCTTCTGATATTTTATTTGTGCCAAATGTACTTACCATTAATGAAACTGGTCTTGCAATACCTATTGCATATGCAACTTGTACTTCACATCTATCAGCTAATCCTGCAGCAACAATATTTTTTGCAACATATCTGCACATATAACAAGCTGATCTATCTACTTTCGATGGATCTTTCCCAGAAAAGGCTCCACCTCCATGTCTACCCATTCCACCATATGTATCTACTATTATTTTTCTTCCAGTTAATCCTGCATCACCATGAGGTCCACCTATCTCAAATTTTCCTGTAGGATTAACATGAACTTTGATTTTATCATTCCAAAGTTCCCCACAAACTGGTTTTATAACACACTCGGTAATTTGTTCAGTTATTTCTTCATGTGAAATATCAGGAGAATGCTGTGTAGAAATCACTATCGCTTCTAGCTGTTTAGGTTTATCATCTTCATATCTAACAGAAACTTGTGATTTACCATCTGGTCTAACCCACGTCAGTTCACCATTTTTTCTTACATCAGTTAATCTTTTGGTTAACTTGTGAGCTAGAAGTATCGGCAGTGGCATTAATTCTGCTGTTTCATTTGTTGCATATCCAAACATCAAACCTTGGTCACCAGCACCTTGTTCTTTACTATCATTAGCTGTTACTCCCTGCGAGATGTCTGGACTTTGTGTATCTAGTTTTATCATTACTTCACATGAATCTGAATCAAATTTTAATGCAGGATCATTATATCCAATTTCTGCAATTGTCTTTCTGATTACCTGTTCTATGTCAAAACTCGCTTTTGATGTAACTTCACCTGCAATTCCAACAAAACCAGTTGTTGTCATAGTCTCAACTGCAACTCTCGAGTCAGCATCACCCTTTAGAAATTCATCTAAAATTGCATCAGAAACTTTATCACAGACTTTATCAGGATGACCTTCTGTTACTGATTCAGAAGTAAAAAGATAATTCTTTATCATGATATTCAAAAAATTAGATCTCGTCTTCTAATTTTATGAAAAGGACGTTGTTTCCTCTGAGAATAACTCTTCCAAACTTTCCTACAGTTTTTCCACCGTTAAGTTCTTCCGCTTCAGTCATAATCAGATTCATGTAGGAATCAACATTTTTCATTTTTCCTTTATACTCTGTTTCATTTTTCAATCTAACAATCACTGTTTTTTTAACACTTTTTTGTAAAGTTGATAATGGTCTCTTAGCTGTTGTTTGTGACAATAATCTTACACTTGATACAAATCGAATTTTTTGAGAATATAAAGTCTTGCTTAAAAGCCAAGTGAGGATTTAATTTTTAATGGTTTTGATGTAATGTAATGATCACACCTGAATTAAAAAAACTAGATAATATATTTAGAAATGGAATTAGTAATGGAACCATTACCGATATTTTTGGTTTCAGAGGTACAGGAAAAACCCACATACTCTTGCAGATCTCGTTAAATCTTCTAAAAAATGGAAAAGATGTTTTGTTTGTAGATACTACTAATGAATTTAGACCAGAAAGACTTGTTGAAATTGTAAAAAATAATAATTTAGATGAATCATTGCTAAATAAATTACAAATTGCAAGAGTTACAAATACTAAAGACCAAATTGAATTGCTCAAAAAAATTAAAAAGATTGATGATATCTCACTGTTAATAATTGATAATATAGCAGATTTATTTTCGTTTGAATATTCAAAAATAGAGCAGTTTAACCTTCAACAAAAAAGATTTATGAAATATATGCATGATTTAGCTGAACTAGCAATTGATAGAAAAATTCCTATCATCATTACTAATCAACTCATGAACGCTAATAGTATTGAATATGAAAAGATGAATCACTCGATAAGTAATTACACCCATCAAAAAATTAAACTTGAGAAACACAATGATTATTTTAAAGGAATTGTATTAAGCCCATACTCTGAAAAAACTCAGTTTTTTTATAAAATTGAAAAAACAGGTTTAGTCGAAAGATCTTAATTTAATTAATCTCTAATCCTAATTTCTTACATGGCAGATATTTTTGATTCCATTCCAGTAATTACAGTAGTATTAATTGCAATAGGTCTTGTAGGTGTAATGGTTTATGAGCGAACTAGAATTAGGCAAGAAAAAGAATCAACCGATTGATGTGTCATTAATTGCAAAGTTTGCATCGTTAGGTTTTAACAAACTTACTGAAATTCAAAAACAAGCAATTCCAAAGATTCTTGAACAAAAAAATTCTTTGATTATTGCTCCAACAGGTTCTGGTAAAACAGAATGCTCAGTGATCCCTGTTTTCTCCCAAATCAGGAAATCAAAGATTCCAGGCAAGATCAAAATGTTATACATTACACCATTACGTGCATTAAATCGAGACGTATTTAGACGAATTATTGACTATGGTAAAATTGATGGTCTCGATATTAAGATTAGACATGGAGATACATCACAAGCAAATAGAAAAAAAATTAGTGACTCACCACCAGACGTTCTGATCACAACTCCTGAAACATTAGTAGTTTTATTATCTCAAAGAAAATATCTATCTGCATTATCCCATTTGGAATGGGTTGTAATAGATGAGGTTCACGAACTTTTGCCAAGTGAGAGAGGTTCACAACTAGCGATAAGTATGGAACGATTACA
>Ga0310344_10003236_pt1 | contig 12169 bp, 8 predicted proteins | sample HC15DNA20200_MG_FD_203801 | JGI IMG/M metagenome (GOLD analysis project Ga0310344, IMG submission 203801) | Marine microbial communities from station ALOHA, North Pacific Subtropical Gyre - HC15-DNA-20-200_MG | ecosystem: Environmental > Aquatic > Marine > Oceanic | place: Pacific Ocean: North... | reverse complement strand
GGGACTCCGGTAGCCTTGGCCACGAATGGGAAGGTGCGAGAACCTCGAGGATTCACCTCAAGCACATACAGCACTTCGTCGCGGATTGCATATTGGATGTTGAAACAGCCCCTAATTCCCAGTTCAATACCGATACGCTTGGTCCAGTCCTCGACCTCTGCTAGTACATGCTCGGCGATATTCTGGGGCGGGATGAAACAGGTTGAGTCGCCAGAGTGGATTCCTGCTTCCTCGAGGTGTTCCATTATGGCGCCGACTAGCACCTCGTCGCCGTCACAAACCGCATCTACATCTAGTTCGATTGCATTGCCCAGGTACTCGTCAATCAGGAGGGGTCGGTCAGGAGCAAGATATGCCTCATCCATGTAAGCATCGAGTTGCTTGTCAGTAGACAGGATCTCCATTCCGCGCCCCCCTAGCACGTAGGATGGGCGGATCAAAACCGGGTATCCAATCTCATGTACAGCTCTCCTGACTTCTTCAGGTGTGGTGGCTGTCGAGCCGCGTGGCATTCTCAACCCGTTTCGTGCAGCGAAGGTTTCGAACCTCTCTCTGTCACTTGCCTCATCCACTGCATCGGGAGATGTCCCCTCCATCACGAGATGTAGGCCCATTGTGGACAGGTGCGGCATGTTGCCTGCTAGAGGTAGTGCCAGATTGATGGCTGTCTGTCCGCCGAACTGTAGTAGGATTCCGTGGGCCCTCTCTCTGAGCAGAACCTCAGAGACAGACTCTAGTGTGAGCGGGTCGAAGTAGAGCCTGTCGCTGGTATCGAAGTCGGTGGAAACTGTCTCAGGATTGTTGTTGATGATAATAGCCTCGTGGCCTAGATCGCGAATTGCTCCTACTGCGTGTACACAGCCATAGTCGAACTCTATCCCCTGTCCTATCCTGATTGGCCCGGAGCCAATCACAACAATTCTCTGCTTGAGGGACTCATCCAGCTCGGGAACGTAGTCCACTCCGACTGGCGCTGAACCACCCTCATAGGTGGCGTAGTAGTATGGAGTAACGGCAGCGAACTCAGCAGCGCATGAGTCGACCATGCGGAATACCGGGTGAATGCCCAGTTCGTGGCGTCTATGAGTTACTGCGGCCTCATTCGAGCCTTCAGGGAGCAGCTTGTATCCTGACTCAGGGAATCCCGCGAGTGCATCAGCAATGTGTAGGTCGGAGAAACCAGCTCCCTTCCAGAGTCTCATCTCTGAATCGGGAATCTCCGAGGGTGAAAGGCCAATCTCGCCGGCAGCCCTAATCTCGGTCTCAATTGCCGCCATGTTCTCGAAACGATGCAGGAACCATCTGGTCACACCTCCAGACATATCTCTGACATCTTCGATAGAGTATCCTCTGCGGAAGGCCTCGAAAAGTGCCGACATGCGCCTGTCGGAGGGTATTCTCAGCCAGTCTTCTAGAAGGGCTTCAGGTAGTGGCTCGAAGGCTCGTTCGTCCATCGACTCACCTCCAGAAGCGTCTGCCATTGTCAGAGGTCTCGGATGAGGCTGGCCATACTCTAGACTGGCCCATGCCTTGAGGAAGGCTTCCTCGAAACAACGGCCAATGGCCATCACTTCGCCTGTAGATTTCATCGATGTCCCTATGGTTCGATCTGCTGTTCGGAACTTGTCGAAGGGCCAGCGAGGAATCTTGACCACACAGTAGTCTAAGGTCGGCTCAAAGGCTGCTGTGGTGCCCTCTCCTGTGATTGGGTTGGGAAGCTCATCGAGAGTGTATCCAACTGCGATTAGTGCGGCCATCCTTGCAATCGGGTAGCCGGTCGCCTTGGATGCGAGTGCAGATGAGCGTGATACTCGTGGATTGACCTCGATAACTCGGTATTCGCCAGTTGACTGTTCGACTGCGAACTGGACATTACACCCTCCCTTGATGTTGAGTCTCCTGATGAGTTTCAGAGCCGCGTCCCTAAGCATCTGGTGATCACGATCAGACAGCGTCTGCTGGGGTGCGACGACGACAGACTCTCCAGTATGGACTCCCATAGGGTCAAGATTTTCCATCGTGCACACGATGATAGAATTGTCAGCGCTGTCACGCATGACCTCGTACTCATGCTCCTGCCAGCCAAGAATACTCTCCTCAATCAAAACCTGTCCTATTGCAGAATGTAGAATTCCTTGACTCGCTATCTCGACCAACTCACCTGTGTTATGAGCAGTACCTCCTCCCAATCCTCCCAGGGTGAATGCCGGCCTGATGAGTAGGGGGAATCCTCCAAGTTTGTCTACTGAATCAAGGACTTGCTCTATAGAATCGCATGCAATTGCCTTGCATACAGGGAGGTCAATCTCCTCACAGACTTTCTTGAACAAGTCTCGGTCCTCTGCCTCGTCAATAGCTGCTAGATTACAGCCAATCAACTCAACTCCCAATTCATCGAGAGAGCCATCATGTGCCAGAGCTGCCGCGATGTTCAGGGCAGTCTGGCCGCCCATCCCAGCAAGAAGAGCATCGGGCTTCTCGACCTCCATGATGCGCTTTACGACCTCGGGGAGCAATGGCTCGATGTATATGCGGTCGGCCATCTCGGGGTCGTTCTGAATGGTTGCTGGATTTGAGTTGATGAGCACGACTTCGTAGCCATCGGCCCTCAAAGCCCTGCATGCCTGAGAGCCAGAGAAGTCGAACTCTGCGGCTTGGCCGATTCTGATTGGTCCGCTGCCAAGAATCACGACCTTGTTGATGTCATCTCTCCTAGGCATAGCCATCACCTCCCCTTGCAACTGCCTTCGGGCCGTCAGTAAGATACTCGGCCACCATTTGCGAGAAGCGGTCGAACAGCGGTGATGCATCGTGAGGGCCAGGGCAGGCCTCAGGGTGGAATTGAATTGTGAAAGCGGGCTTTCCTATTAGGTCCAAACCCTCAACTGTGCGATCATTGGCATTGATGTGTCGCACCGTGAAGTCTGCTTCCAGCGTATTGTCGCCAGCATCTGAACACGCTCCAGTGGGGTGAGGTGCTAGCATTCCCTTGTCGGGGTCCTCGACTGCGAAGCCATGGTTCTGACTGGTGATGTGTACTCTGCCTGTCTCCAAATCAACCACAGGTTGGTTGGCCCCTCTGTGTCCATATCTCAGTTTGTAAGTGCGCAATCCTGCTGCCAATCCCATCAATTGATGGCCCAGACAAATTCCCATCACAGGCATATCTGCACGTACTGCTGCAGCAAGTGATTCGCGGGCCGCGGTAGCATCTCCGGGATGAGCAGGATCTCCCGGTCCGTTGGAAGCAAACAGGGCATCCGGATCCCAGTCTGAGATAATCTGATCAAAGGGCAAAGAGGCAGGGCACCAAACGACCTCAAAGCGCCGGCATAACTCTCGCAGGATGTTGTACTTGATGCCACAGTCCAAAGCTGCTAGCCTTGGCAGTAGATTACCATCGTCATCAGTTGCTCCCGGATTGAGTAAAACAGCATCATCGCGGGAGACAAAAGAGACTAGATCGTCCACATCGGGAGGAGTCATCTCAGAGAGAATCTTGCGCATCTCATCAGCTCTCTCTTCAGGGCCGAACACGCATAGAACGGTTCCGTGCTCCCTGACTCTGCGAGTCAGTGCTCTGGTGTCTACTCCCTCGATTCCAGGCACACCATGTGCTGCGAGGAAGTCGTGGACGCTACCAACTGAATCACGGTGGTCTGGATTTCTCATCAACTGCCTACAAACCACTCCCCGAGGGTGGACGCCTGCTGACTCTGAGATTCCGGGAAGGATGCCATAGTTTCCGAGCAGTGGCCATGTGAAAGTGAGCACCTGTCCGGCGAAAGACGGGTCTGTGAGGCTCTCTTGGTAGCCACACATTCCTGTAGTGAAGACCAATTCTCCCTGGGCTATTCTCTCGGATCCAAACAGACTTCCACGGTAGCTTGTGCCGTCTGCCAATAGGAGCAAACCTGGTGAACCGCTAGGGTGCTGGCGCTCTGTGATTTCGAGCAGGCTGTCTGCTGCGTCGGTGAAAGAAGGAGGGTTAGAGACTCCCGGAACGCCAGCGCCGGGGATGAAGCCCCGAGGCGGAGTCGTCCCCGACATCAGCAATCGTGTTTGAGTGCCCCTCTTAATCATTGAGAATGGTAATCCGGAATATGTGTCATGATTGTCTCATTATTCTTCCAGATTTACTACGCTCTTACCACGCTCGCTCGGGACCACCTCTATCTCTCCTCCAACGAACTTAGAAGACTCGTCAATTGGCCCCAACCAAGATTCCAAGAACACCCCTAGAGCTGCTACTTCGGAGTGTGGTTGATTACCAATTGAGACGTTGTGATTGGCAATTGAGAACACTTCTGCAGGGACTTTGGTGCCACCTACAACGATTACTGTCGGCTTGTCTTTTGGGATCTGCCCGGTCACCTCCCTCCACGACTCTCCGTACATGGTCAAATGAATCACAGTTCCAGAATCAGCGAATCGCCTCAGCCAACTCATTGGCTTGGGCTCGAATCGACAATCGAGACTACCTCCGAATCTATGCGATACAGAGTTCCATGTCTCTAATGCCGAATCGTCCTCCTCACCAGCGAGGATAACTTCGTCTGCACCAAATGCGCGAGCGGTCAGGCCCAAGTGAGAAGTGATTCTCTTGTCACGCTCTCGGCGATGCCCAAGTCTGAGAACTGAGACTCTGAAATCCCCGGCCATTGCCCTCATACGAGAGGCGGGGCTTCATCAGCCTGACTCTCGAGGGACCCCTCTTGACTGGGAGTTACGTCTATGTCCATGCTCATCATGGAGCCTCGGACCCATTCAAGTAGAATAGAATCTACCTGCATCTTTGTGGCCATATGAATCAGGACAGCTAGGATTGCCAGTCTGCCCGAGGCAAACATGGCATCGTCAGTATCCAGATCGCCCATCAACAATGCTCTGCCGAGAGGTTCGAGGATGAAGAATGCGGCCAGTACGGCTAGGACTCCGCCAGCGTTTGAAGGCAGGGACTGTCCCTTCTCTCTACCCATGGTGAGTAAAATTGTAGCTATCAGAGCTAGGGCGGGTACGATTATGCTCAGCCGATAGAAGGTGAAATCTCCAATCATCGAGTCGGGGAGGTTTGAGTCTCCGAGTGTTTCTCCTCCATTGTGAATGGCCAACCACCAAAATAGAATCGATGCTATTCCGAGAGCTCCTGAGGTACGACCTCTCTCTGAAATCATGTCTCTGATTTGATGGCGATCTTCGGGCTTGAGTCTCTGTACTATTGACTCCATCATCTCCATGTTGTAAGCCGAAGTAGCGCCATCTACCTCGTTTACGGCCGCTGCGTTATCTACAGCCTGAATGACCTCATCTTGAGAGTCATCTCCCAGTACCATCGAGGGATAGCCTCTCCGTCACATCATAAAGCATGCGTCGGATGGGGTGACTGATATGGCCGACTGGCGACCTATGTTGATTCGCCGAAATGATGGATTTCCGCGGATTATGGGGGTTCTGAACCTCACTCCAGACTCCTTCCACAAAGCCTCTAGGCTTGATTCCACAGAATCTGCGGTTTCAAGAGCCATTGAGATGGTCGGGCAAGGAGCTGATTGGATAGATATCGGAGGAGAGTCGACCCGTCCCGGAGCTGCTGCAGTGACTGTCGAAGAGGAAGTTGCTAGAGTCGTTCCTGTAGTGAGGGCTGTTCGCAAGTCTCTTCCTAGCACTTGCATTTCAATTGACACTCGCAGAGCCACTGTCGCTAGTGAGGCTTTAGATGCCGGTGCTGACATGGTGAACGATGTCTCTGCTCTTTCCGACACTGAGATGGCCGGCCTAGTTGCTCAGAGGGGTTGTCCCATCTGTGTGATGCACATGCAAGGCACCCCAGAGAATATGCAGAATGATCCGAGTTACGAAGATGTGGTCGGTGATGTAAGAAGATCTCTAGGCGAGGCAGTCTCGGCTCTCGAAGAGTTGGGAATCGATCCGAGTGTGATTATCGCAGACCCTGGAATAGGATTCGGTAAGACCCTTGAGCACAATCTGTCTCTACTGTCTTCAGGAAGAGAAGTAGTTCCCGATGAAAAGATGCCTCTGATGTGGGGAGTTAGTCGGAAGTCAATGTTCTCTAATCTGCTCGGTCGTGAATCGACAGACCACAGACTTGCAGGCACCCTTGGAGTAGCGGCCAGAGCGAAAGACAAGGGAGTTGATATCATCAGAGTGCATGATGTCGAAGAGCATGCAGACATGTTCGCTGCAATGGGTGCTTTGAGGTGAAACATGTCTGAGTCCGGTAAGAATATCGTCGACATAGACGATAAATTGAGGCTTGTCGGAACTGCACACATCAGCTCTGCGTCGGTTGATTTGGTACGCAGTCAGATTGAGGAGTGGTCTCCCGACTTGGTCGCAGTCGAGTTGTGTGAATCTCGCAAGGCTTCGCTACTCGAGCCGGATGCGCTCGATAACGCGGATTTACTGAAGATTCTAAATGATGGTAAATCGCATATGATTCTGCTTCAGTCGGCCCTAGCTGCTGAGCAGCGCAGGATGGGGATATCCTCCGGTGAGAAGCCAGGAGCAGAGTTGTTAGCTGCAATCGAGGCTGCTGAGGATGCAGAAATTCCAGTTGAGTTGATTGACAGGGATGTTCTGATTACTTTGAGAAGGGCATGGGCGAAGATGGGTTTCTTGGAGAAGTTTCGAGTTCTGGACGCTCTGCTGTGGCAGGAAGACGATGAGGAAGGGGCTACTGTTGAGGAGCTCCTGGAAGACTCTGACATGCTCTCAAAACTGATGGAGGAGGCAAGAGAAGTCGCGCCGGCTGCAGGCTCGGTTCTGATTGACGAGAGAGATGCTTTTCTCGCAGGTAGAATTCAGCAAATCAGAGGGCGCGGGAAAATCCTCGCAATTGTTGGAGCTGGACATCTCGATGGAATCCAGAAGAATCTCGCCGAGCCGGCGATGGAAACGGCATCTCGCATTGCCGAACTAAGCGTCGAGCCCCGTAAGTCAAAATGGCCCAAGGCTGTGATGATTGCCATACCACTGTTCCTTTTCGGTGCGGTGGCCTGGATGGGTTACAATGGTGAGATGGAGGCAATCAAGCAGACAGCTGTGGCATGGCTGGCCATCAACGCAGGTCTGACTGGTTTGGGCGTACTGCTCGCCCGAGGGCATCTACTGTCAGTTCTGGTCGGGGCGATGGCCTCACCGATTACTTCTCTCAATCCTTTCCTTGCAGCCGGATGGTTTGCCGGTTACACCCAATTGAAAGTCACACCACCAACAGGTGGTGATGCTCAGGAATTCCTAGATTTGAACGATCTGTCTTTATTCTGGAAGAACCGAGTCGGAAAGGTCCTCATGGTAACTGCAATGGGCAATCTAGGCTCGGTTGCAGGGACTTGGATTGCCGCTGCTGGTATCGCAAGTATGCTGCTCTGAGAATAGCGAAGACTCATTTGCCAAGATGGTCTGTCCGCCCTCATAGAGGGCGGACCATGGTCAACTACGGCTTCGTGATAGACAATCGCAAGTGCATAGGTTGTCATGCCTGCACAGTCGCCTGCAAGTCAGAACACGATGTACCTATAGGAGTCAATAGGACACACGTGAAGTACATCGAAAAGGGCGTTTATCCCGATGTGACTCGCGAGTTCAGTGTTCATCGCTGTAATCACTGCGAGGACTCTCCGTGCACAACAATCTGTCCAACTACTGCTCTATTCACCCGCTCTGATGGTATCGTCGACTTCGATGATGATCGCTGTATCGGCTGCAAGTCATGTATGCAGGCCTGTCCTTATGATGCACTGTACATCGACCCGAACAAGGGAACTGCGGCGAAATGCAATTACTGCGCTCACAGAATCGAGCATTCCTACGAGCCTTCTTGCGTCATCGTCTGCCCTACTGAGGCAATAATATCGGGCGACCTCGATGATCCAAACTCCTCAATCTCTGGCTATCTTTCAGAGCATGAAACCACTGTTCGAAAGCCCGAATCCGGCGCCAAGCCTAACGTGTTCTATGTCGAGACAAGTGAAGAGAGTCTTGATCCTCACGCCACGGAGCGTTCCGGAGAGTACCTCTGGACAGACCAAGTCGCCGGAGTTGGGCACTTTGCGAAGTACGCCGAGCGTAGGGCCGGTGCCGCCGACACCCAGTCTATGATTATCCAGTTGGCACTTGAGAAAAAGGCCAGAGCAGCAGCACCTAGAGATCGAGCAATCATACGGGATGTTATGGAAAAACTCGATGACGAGCAGGAGAGCGTTAAGCGCAGTTACGACCAGCCGTCCAAAGGAGTTCTCTGGGGTTGGGAAGTATCAGCATATGTCTTCACCAAGGCAATCGCCTCCGGCGCCTATCTAGTTGCCATGCTAATGATGCTCTCAGGGAACCTAGAGATGACAGATGGGCTGTGGTGGAGGCTCCTAGTGGTCAGTATCTCATTCCTCGGAATCACCGGGATTCTGCTAGTTCTCGACCTAGACAGACCTGAGAGATTCCTGTATGTGATGCTGCGGCCCAATTGGGACTCTTGGCTGGTCAAGGGAGCATATCTATTGGGTGGATTTGGAGGAATCCTCGGGTGCAGTTTCCTAGTCCTGTTGCTGGACTTGGATCGTATCTATCTAGAGTATCTTGCCTATGCTGGAATACCTCTCGCACTGCTGACTGGAATCTATACTGCCTGGCTTCTAAAGCAGGCCAAGGGTCGATCGTGGTCGAGTGATCGTGGCTTAACTGCCAAGATGACGATTGAGGTTCTGATTGCAGGTGCAGCCTGTGTAGCATTGTTATCGCCGACCAACCTGCTTCTATCGGCTCTCGCCGTCCCTTGCCTTATCCTAGTCGCTTGGCATGGCCACAGGACAGTAATCGACCCGCAACTGGAGACTCTGCACTGAGGTGAAATGATGGCGAGGACGTTTATTGAGAAAATTGCTCAGAAGATGAGAATCATTCCTGATCTCGATCGCGAGCACTCTTCTGGCACTACGGATCAGTTGCGGAAGTACCCCAGTCCGGACAAATGGCACGACCATGTCGAGTTGGATGCACAAGAGTGGCCGAAGATGGTCGAGAGGAGATATTCTCTGGTTCCAACCACTTGCTTCAATTGCGAGTCAGCATGTGGTATGCTGGCCTATGTCGACAAGGACAGTGGGGAAGTAACGAAGTTCGAGGGCAACCCGCATCACCCAGGAAGCAGAGGGAGAAACTGTGCGAAGGGGCCTGCTACAATCAATCAGATCAATGACACTGAGAGAATCCTCTACCCGCTCAAGCGGGTTGGCAAGCGCGGAGAGGGCAAGTGGCAGAGAATCTACTGGGACCAAGCGCTTGATGAGATTTCAACCAAAATCAGAGCCTCGCTCAAGACAGGGGCCAAGGACAAGGTGGTGTATCACGTCGGCAGGCCGGGGAATGAAGGATACGTCGAGAGGGTGCTGAAGGCTTGGGGAGTCGATGGGCACAACAGCCACACCAATATCTGCTCGTCTGGGGCACGAACCGGATACAGCCTATGGCACAAGCACGACCGCCCATCACCCGACCACTCCAATGCAAAGGTCATACTTCTAACATCCTCTCACTTGGAGACTGGACACTACTTCAATCCGCATGCACAGAGGATTTTGGAGGGCATGATTGACGGTGCCAAACTGATTGTAATTGATCCTAGACTCTCCAACACCGCTTCCATGGCAGACCACTGGTTGCCGACATGGCCCGGCTCCGAAACTGCCCTATTCCTCGCTTGGGCACGGATGATTCTGGAGCGCGGACTCTACGACAGAGACTTTGTAGAAAACTGGGTTAACTGGGAGGACTGGTTGCAGGCTGACCACCCTGACGAGCCTAGGACCTTCGAGCGATTCATCGAGTTGCTATTAGAAGAGTACGCAGAATATACCCCTGAGTTCGCGGCCTCAGAGTGCCGTATTCCTATTGAGCAAGTGATTGAGGCGGGAGAGGCTGTAGCAAATGCGGGAAGCAGGCTCAGCACCCATGTCTGGCGCTCGGCTGCAATAGGAAATCTAGGTGGCTGGCAGGTTGCCCGGGCCCTTCACCTGCTGAATGTCCTGACTGGGAGTGTAGGGACAGAAGGAGGTACATCTCCGAACTCGTGGTCGAAATTCAGCCCTGAGCTGTTCGACGAACCGGAAGCCCCTGACGGTTGGAATGAGTTGCACTTCCCTCCAGAGTACACTCTAGCACACTATGAGATGAGTCACATACTGCCTCATTTGATCAGAGACGGACGTGGAGAGATCGATGTCTACTTCACCCGAGTCTTCAACCCGGTCTGGACCTATCCTGACGGATTCTCCTGGATGCGGATGCTTGAGGGCGAGGACAGTATCGGTTGCCACATCGCTCTGACTCCTACCTGGAACGAGACTGCCTTCTTCGCGGACTACGTCCTACCGATGGGTCACGCATCTGAACGCCACGATATCAACTCATACGCCACGTCCGCGGGCAAGTGGGTGGCTTTCCGACAACCGGTATTACGAGAGTTTGCCCGTAGAGAAGGCAAGGATGTCAAGTTCACCAGCGAGGTGAATCCTGGAGAGGTTTGGGAAGAGGATGAGTTCTGGAACGAGCTATCATGGAGGATTGACGATGGTACCATGGGTATCCGCGAGCACTTCATGAGCCCATACAGAGAAGGCGAGAAAATTACCATCGATGAGTACTATCAGTACACCTTCGAGAGGGTTCCGGGACTTACTGAGGCAGCAGCCGAAGAGGGATTGGATGCTCTAGGGTACATGCGCAAGCACGGTGCCTTCCTGATTGAGGAATCGACTTATTCCAAGCATGAAGAGGAGGGTTGGCCCACCCCCAGTGGCAAGCAGGAGTTCTACTCAAACACCATGGTCGAGTTCGGTTACCCGGAGCATTCTATCCCTCACTATCGTGTCAAGAGCCATGTCCACCCTGACAACCTGCAAGGTGAAGATGAGTACTGCCTGCTCCCCAACTTCCGTCTGCCACAGCATATTCACTCAAGATCTGCCAATGCTAAGTGGCTGGTCGAGATTGGACATCGCAATCCAATCTGGATTCATCCCAATGATGCTGACAAACTCGGGGTCTCGGAAGGTGATCTGCTCAAGATCGAGACTGAAATCGGTTGGTTCGTAGACAAGGTCTGGGTGACTGAGGGAATCAAGCCTGGCGTAGTCGGGTGCTCGCATCATATTGGACGCTGGAGGCGCTCGCAGGACCAAGGCAACAAGTTCCTGAGCAATGAGGTGCAGATAGAGGACATCGGAGGAGGCAAGCAGAAGATGAGGACCGTTTCGGGAATATCGCCCTGGGAATCCGAGGACCCAGATACCAATCGAATATGGTGGAGGGATGGGGGTGTTCACCAGAACATCACCCATGCCGTGCAACCTGACCCTATCAGCGGGGCACACTGCTGGTTGCAGAAAGTCTGGCTGAGCCGCCCCTCAACAGATGAGAGATATGGTGATGTTGAGGTTGATACTGAGAAGTCGTTCGAGTACTACAAACGCTGGAACGAGATGGCTAAACAACGGGAAACTCACCCTCGAGGAGAGCGTAGGCCTTTGTGGATGAAGCGCCCTTTGTCTCCAAAGAAAGAGCATTGGTATATCGAAGATTAGTCTGCTAGGACGCCCCAAGTTACGGCTTCCCAACCTCGCTCGTGCAAGTAGTAGAATACCATCTTTAGAGAAACGTCAGCAGCGAGGAAAGTGCCGCCGTGCTCAATCTCTCCCGTCATAACTACGACAATGGCAGCACCGGTCAGAGATGCAATGGCCCTCCAAGTGGCCGCCTTAAACAAACTCCGCCTTCGCGTCTGCCCCATGTTAATTGGAGGGGGGGCCTATACATCCAACAAATAATACCGACGGTCTACAAAAGAATCATCGAGGGTTTTCCAAAGGAAGATTGGACTGCCATCAATGAACTGGTGATGTATCTGGGACATCAATATCTTCGAGACCCCAATCTGACCAGCTCCAAGCTCTCTCATGGAAGTAGTACAGGAACATCTTGGTGACTACCTCGATACTGGCTATGCCTAAACCTATTGTCCAGCTTCCGGTAATGACTCTGGCGATTATTATGGTGTCAGTAGTAGCGAGGGTTCTCCATGTCAAGGTCTTCACTAGACTGCGGGTTCTGTTTGCGTGTCCAGTTCCGGGTATGTGTTCTGTCATGTATCTTGCTA
>Ga0310344_10003234_pt1 | contig 12176 bp, 15 predicted proteins | sample HC15DNA20200_MG_FD_203801 | JGI IMG/M metagenome (GOLD analysis project Ga0310344, IMG submission 203801) | Marine microbial communities from station ALOHA, North Pacific Subtropical Gyre - HC15-DNA-20-200_MG | ecosystem: Environmental > Aquatic > Marine > Oceanic | place: Pacific Ocean: North... | reverse complement strand
CTTGGGGCAGTAATCTGACGACGAGTTCTCCATGTAGCGTTCTCCGTGAGGTTTGACGGAACAACGGCATAGCCGATCCGGCCTGCATAGGATCTATTATGACCTCGAGCTCGCCTATGGCTCGGCGGATGCCGCGAACCCCGAGGTCACGACGCGCGTGCTCACCATCCTGCTGGCCGACGAATATTGATCCGGCGCAGCCATCCCCCCGACCGGGGGGATGGCCCGCCCAAGTCTGCTTGAGCAGACTATGCGGGCAACGGACGCCGCGTCCGCAAATGTGGGAGGGGAGGGCGCGGGTCCGAGATGCCGCGCGATTGCGCGTGGCCGGCGCCAGTGGCGCCGTTCGCTTTGCCCTTCACCGGCTCCAAGGAGACCTATCATGGCCGCATATTTCGCCGCGCATCCCGATCACGCGTTTCTCTTCGCGTTCGGCTGCTTCGCCCTCACCGTCTATCTGTTCCGCTATGTCGGTCCCGGCATTGGCGGTGGCGGCGACTGGTCCTCGCGCGATCATTATGAGCGCAACCTGCGCGATGGTCCGGACGACTATTGCTGAGGTGCCGCGGTCATGAAGACGATCGTGGTCAGCCTGCTCAAGGGCGGGGTCGGCAAGACCTTCCTCGCCACCCATCTCGCCTGGTATCTCGCCGAACCGCCTGAGCGCCGCGTCGCCTTCGTCGATCTCGATCCCCAGGGCAGCTCGACGCGGCGCCTGGGCGGCGAGCGGCAGGGCGGGTTTTCCGCCGACCTGTTCGATCCTGCCGCTGCGCTCAGCGCCGACGGGCAGGCCGGGCTGACCGTGCTCGGCGCCGATCCCCGCCTGCAGATGGTCAAGGCGGCGCAGGATGTGCGCGACTTCATCGGGCGCTTCCCGGCGCTCCGCCCGCATTTCGACTATTGCGTCATCGACACCGGTCCCAAGTGGGACGAGCTCACGTTGAGCGCGATGGCGGTCGCCGATGCCGTGATCGCCCCGGTGCAGGTTGCCGAGGATTCGGTCGAATGCGCCAAGATGCTGCTGACCGCGTTGCGCAAGGCCGAGGCCGCGCGCGCCGGCCGCAAGATCGCTTTCCTCGGGCTCCTCCCCTCGATGGTCAATCCGTTCGACCGGCGCGAGATGGAGAATGCGGTGAAGCTCGCGCATGCGGTCGGCGAGAAGCTCATGTTCCCGGCCTTCATCAAGGCGCGGCCGACCTACAAGCATGCCGCGGAAAATCATCGTCCGGTATGGCAGGAGAACGGCAGCGGCGCCAAGGCGGCGGCCGAGGAGATCCGCGCGGTGCTCGCCGAGATCGAGCGGCGCATGACAAGCCAGGAGGTCGTGGCCGCCTGATGGGCAAGTTCGACGAGCGCATCGAGGAGTTCGGACTTCTTGTCGGCGACCATGAACGGGCGCGCCGGGTCGAGGATATCGAACTTGCGCGCATCCTGCCCGACCCCGGCAATCCCCGGCGCAGCTTCGACGATGACGCGCTCGCCGAGCTGGCCGCCTCGATCGCGTCGCGCGGCGTGCTGCAGCCGATCACGGTCACGCCGCCCGACGCGAAGGGCATGCACCGGATAAGTCTGGGCGAGCGCCGCTTCCGCGCATCGCAGCTGGCGGGCCTTGCCACGATCCCCGCGATCGTCGTGCCGGTCGGCGAGGGGGTGCAACTGCTGGCCGACCAGATCGTCGAGAACGACCAGCGCGCCAATCTGTCGTCGGTCGAGCTCGCCCATGCGATCGCCCGGATGCTGAAGGGCGGGATGAACCAGGTCGAGATCGCGGCGGCACTCGGCCGATCCAAGCAGTTCGTCTCGCTCTATGCCGCCTATGGCGACATGCCGGCCTATCTCAAGGCGGCCCTGCCGTTTGCGCCTATTCGCCTTCTCTATGATCTGCACCGGACGGCGAGGGACTACCCTGCCGAGGTCGAGGCATATGTCGCCAGCTGGGGCGACGCCGGCGCAACGCTCGCCGCAGGATCGCGCTTCATCGCCGAACTCAAGCAGACGCACCCGGCGCCGGTCCCTCCGCGGGCGCCTGTGGCACAGCCATTGGCCCCCACCGACCGCGATCCGGTTCGATCGGGCCTCACGGACAAACCCTCCGCGCCGATCCGATCTCCTAGACTACCGGTCTTGGTCGACGGCTTCCCTGCGTGGCTCCCGCTGGCGCCTTTGGTCACGGTGATTTTCGAGGATGGCCGCGAGCGTGAAGTCGCTGCCTCGTCGATCGGTCCGACCGGCGAGAGAAGCGAGGCCTTGCCAACAACTGACCCGCCTCCTCCGCGTTCGTAGTTTATCTTGCACGATGGTTTGGGCCGTACCCTTCGGGGTGCGGCCCTTTTCGTGTCGATGGGCGGGGGCGGCGCCGAAGGCGCCGCCCCTTGCTGCGGACGATCGATGTTCGAGAGGGGTTTGCTGGCCGAAGAACAATAGTCTGCCCAAGCAGACTATAAGATGAGTTGAGTAAAGGTGAGGGCCGGATAGGCTTGGCGCCGGGGATGTATGACAATAGCGTTGGGGACATGCCCGTCCTCACCTTTCGGCTCGACGATGATGTCGCCCAGCGTTTCGCCGCGCTCGCGGCGGTATCGGGCGGCCGCTCGGCGCTGCTGCGCCGCTTGATCGGTGACGCCTTGGCCATGGAGGCGGGGGAGGGGCATCAGGCGCCGCGCGCCCGCCAGCGCGCAACCTGCCGGGTCGAGGTTCGGCTGATCCCGGAAGAGATCGCCGCGCTCGACCGCGCGGCGGATGTGCTGGGGATGAAGCGTACCGACTGGATCACCACGTTGCTGGCGCGGCGCTTGCGCGCAAACGCGCCCTTGCCGCGCGAGGAGCGGGCGGCCGTCGCGCAGGCGTGGCGCGAGCTCAATCGGATCGGGATCAACCTCAACCAGGCGACCCGCGCGCTCAACGCCTCGGTGATGGTCGAATCCGGCCTCGACGTCGCGCGGGAAGCGGCCAGGGTCGCAAGCTTTAGGTCCGAGATCGTCGATGCGCTCGCCGGTCTCGGGGCCGCGCTCAAGGGCGATCTTCGCTACTGGGACATGGCCGATGCGTGAGGAGGAGGGGGTTCTCCCGCTTCCCAGCCTGATGGAGGCCTGGCGGCCGCCGGCAGGCGGCAAGCGGACCCTGCGCGGCGCCTATGTTCGGATCAAACCGGGCGGAAGCGGGGGCGGGGCCGCCCGGCCGATGTCGATGGGCCAGGCCGAGGCGCGCGCCAAGCTCGAGCGGATCGTGCGCAAGGCGCCCGAGGTGATGGTGAAGGTCTCCGGCAAGCAATATGGCGCTCATCATGTCGCCGAGCATTTCGGCTATGTGGCGCGCCACGGGAAGCTCGCCGTCCGATCGAGCGAGGGCGAGATTATCACCGAGCCGGATCGGCTCAAGGCGATCGCTCAGGACTGGGCGATGCTCGACGAGGCCATGAACGAACATGGCCGGGAACGGCCGACGTCGATGTCGCTGGTGCTGTCGATGCCCGGGGGATCGACCGACGCCGAGACGCTCCATGATGCGGCGCAGGCATTCGCGCGAATCCTGTTCGAGGGGAACCATGCCTATATGCTGGCGCTCCATACCGACACCGATCATCCCCACGTCCATCTGACGGTGGCGACCGAAGGGGCGGACGGAACCCGCTTCAATCCGCGCAAGGCGGATCTCCATCATATGCGTGAGACCTTCGCGCATGAGCTGCGCGCGCGCGGTGTCGCGGCGGAAGCGACACCCCGGCGGGCGCGCGGTCATGTCCAGAAGCGCGTGCGGTCAGCCGCGCTCCATCTCGATGCCCGGCTTGGGGCCGAGGGGCGCAGGCTCAATCTCGCGCAGCTCAACGAACTGCGGGCGCAAAGCTTCGTGCGTGCGGCCGACCAGGAGCGCCGGCCGGAAGATGTCATGGCGCTGGCGCGCCAGAAGCAGATCCGCGGCGCCTATGCCGAGGCCGCCGTCGCGCTCGCCGCCACCGGAAAACCGGAAGATCGGGCCTTGGGGCAGGAAATCGCCGGCTTTCTGGCGGCGATGCCGCCGGCGGTGTCGCGGCGGCTCGCGCGCGCACGGGAGATACTGCAATCCGAACGGCCGCCGCAGGATCGGACACACCCGCCGCAGGATGGTGCTGCGGGGACGGACGAGCGGCCGCCGCAAGGCCGGGACCGCGAGCGATGATGTCGGCCACGCTAGCTTCGCCGACTCGGGCGCGGCTTTCCGGACTTACCTACAAGGGAGCAGTCCTATCTATGAGTGCGAAAGAATCTCCCGGAAAACAGGGATGTTATACGTAAAATCTAGCTCATAGCTTGTTAGAAAAAAGCGTGCTATTATCTAACAAGGAGGAGCATCGACCAATGTCTGCGGTAGCCGATCGGATCATGAAGCGTGTGCGCGGCAAGGGCCGCGGCTGGGTGTTCACGCCCAAGAACTTCGTCGACTTCGGCACGCGCGGGTCGGTCGACATGGCGCTGTCGCGTCTCGCGAGCGCCGGCGACATCCGCCGCATCGGCCGGGGCCTTTATGACTATCCGCGCCAGCATGACAAGCTCGGGGCGCTCAGTCCCGATCCCGCCAATGTCGCCAAGGCCCTCTCGACGCAGAGCGGGGACAAGCTCGCGCCGTCGGGCGCGGCGGCGGCGAACAGGCTCGGGCTATCGACCCAGGTTCCCGCCCGGGCCAGCTATGCCACCACCGGGCGGACCCGGGTCAGGCAAGCGGGCGGGCGCAGCCTGACGCTCAAGCACAGCCGTGCACCGGTGCTCGACAATGCGCCTGACTCGGTCAACGCGGTCGTGCAGGCGCTCGCGCATCTGGGGAAGGACAACATCGACAGCGACAAGATCCGGCACTTCGCCGCCCGTCTCGATGATCGCGACATGCGGATGCTCGCCCAGGCCAGGGCCGAGATGCCCGGATGGATGGGCGACGTCGTCTTAAAGATCGGCGCCGCCCGCAATGGATGAGTTCGCACGCAGACCAGCCGAGGATCGGCGCGCCTTTATCGATGAAGCGGCGGCGCGGCGGGATCTGACGCCGATCATCATCGAGAAGGATTTCTGGGTCTGCTGGACGCTACGCCGCCTCGTCATGTGTCCCGACCTCGCCGGTCACATGACCTTCAAGGGCGGGACCTCGCTGTCGAAAGCCTATGGGATCATCGCGCGCTTCTCCGAAGATATCGACCTCACCATCAGCCGCGCGGCGCCGCTGCTCAGCGAAGTCGCCTCGCCGATGGACAGCGACATTACCGGCAAGGAGCGCGAGCGCCGGACCAGGGCGCTCAAGACGGCGGCGCAGGCCTATGTCGCGACCGTCGCAATGCCGCTCCTGGCGCGCGAAATCGAAGCCGCTCTCGGCACCAGCGAGGGCTGGAGCCTCGTCCTTGATCCCGACGACGAGGACGAACAGACGCTGCTCTTCGTCTACCCGCGCACTTCGGGCTACGGGCTCACCTATGGCGAGAATTACGGCGGTGCGGACGAAAGCGGATACATCAAGCAGCGCATCAAGCTGGAATTTGGCGCCCGCGGCGACACGGAACCGTTCGCGCTTCGACCGATCTTGCCCTATCTGGCCGAAGACTTTCCCGAGGAACTGCCGGATCCGGTGACCGAGGTGCCGACGCTGGCCGTTGCGCGGACCTTCTGGGAAAAGGTCACGATCCTTCATGCGCTCCATCATAACGGCAAGCTGCGCGAGGGCATGTCGCGCCATTATTATGACGTGCTGATGCTCGACCAGGCGGGCATCACGAACGAGGCGATGGGGCGGATCGAGTTGCTCGAGCAGGTCGTCCACAACAAGAGCCTGATGTTCGCGGACAAGTCAGCATCCTACGACACGGCGGTGCTTGGAACACTGCGCCTTTCGCCTGACGGAGCCGTTCTGGAGAAGCTTGATCGGGACTATAGCGCGATGGCGGACATGTTCATGGCCGCGCCGCCGAAATTCGATGCGCTGATGAAAGGGCTGGCGGCGATAGAGGCGGCGATTAACGGGCGCTAATGCCCGGGGGGTTGCGAAAGAGCTATCCAACTAAGTATTTGAAATAAAACAATAAAAGACTGATAATAAGGATTATGTTAAATCCACAACCAGCTGAGTTTCGTGCCTGCACAGAGATGAGCTAAATGCGGCACGAATGGAAGCGAGCGAGGGAACTTGCATGATCACCGCCAAGCACATCCCTTGGGAGCCGATCGCGACATTGCCGGAAGACCGGAAAGATGGCCGTCGCTTGCTGCTCTGGGAGGTTGACCTCCCTGTGATCGGGCGATGGGATAGCGACCGCGAAGGCTGGGAGGGCCCCGAAAGCATGCATATCCTAGAAGAAGTCACCCATTGGGCTGACATCAATCCACCCGTGTGATGGGCTAACGCACGAGGGAGATCGCCCTCTTTTGAGAGTCCGGTCTGCCCAACATGGAGAAAAAGACCCACGATATCGATCGAGCCGTGGCGGCCTCCGATCAAAGATATTGTCTTGCATGTCGGAATATCCGACACTATATACAACTCATGTAGGCAAATCGTGCGAGGCGTAGATGGCGACAATTGCACCTACCAAGCCGGTTACGGTAGCATTCCCCAAGAGCGACGTCATCGCGGCGCTCGTGGCCGAGCTCATCGAAGTGGCGAAAGCGGAGGCGCAGGTACGCGGCATTCCGCTTCCCCCCGATAATCCCGAGATCATCAAGGCGCCTATTCCGATGGATTCGCTGTCGGTCGTCGATACGCTGTGCGCGCTTGAACCGGTTGTCGGCTTCGAGCTGCGCGAAAGTATCGTCCGCACAGGTGGCTACAGTTCGATCGAAGCCGCGCTCGAACATCTCGTTCCCAAGATCGAGCGCGTATGGATTCGCAAGAAAGGATCGAAGCCATGACCAATCTCGCATTGCGTCACGAGGACGACGAGGAGGAGCGGCGGCGCTTAGGCGAACGGCTGCGCGAGGCCCGGAAATATCTTGGCCTCAAGCAGGAAGAGGTCGCGGCCTATCTCAAGATCCCGCGCACGGGGCTTACCGACATCGAGAACGGGCAGCGCCGTGTCGAAGCGATCGAGTTAACCCGCCTCGCGCGTCTCTATCGTCAATCGGTCGGCTATTTCACTGGTGAGGACGAAACCTCGGCCAGCTTGCCGGCGGATGTCGCGCATCTGGCGCGGCGCGTTGCCGATCTGTCCGCTCAGGACCGCGAAGAGCTTGGCCGCTTCGCCGATTATCTGCGCGCACGGTCGGGCGGAGGACAAGGCTGACCATGGCGCTCGACTACGCGAGCGCGGTTCGAGCCGGGGCCATGGCCGCTGGGCGGCTGCATCGGCAGCTGAGCACGCGCGAAGTGATCGAACAGCAAGGTGGCAACGTCGATGTGTTCGGCGCGATCCACGCCGTCGACCTGCCGTTGTTGCTCCGGCCGCTCAAAGGGCTGCTCGGCGCCTATTTGAGCGATCCTGCGCACGGCGTCCTCGTTACGACCGAGCGGCCGATGAGCATTCAGCGCTTCACGGCGGCCCACGAGCTGGGGCATTTCTCGATGCAGCATCAACCCAGCCTTGATGACGAAAGCATCTTGCGGCGGATGCCAACATCGCCGGAGCCCGGAGGGCTGTTCCAGGAAACCGAGGCGGACGCCTTTGCGATTGCCTTCATGATGCCGAAATGGCTGATCCTGTCGCACAGCGCCCGCCAGGATTGGCAGGTCGATGATTTTCGCCGCGCCAACGTGGTTTATCAGCTCTCGCTTCGCTTGGGCGCCAGCTACGAAGCGACATGCCGGACGCTGCTGCGCTACAATCTGATCTCGCAATCGACCATGACCGATCTGTTGCGGACGCAGCCGCGCGCGCTGAAGATCGATCTTCTCAAGGATTATCGCCCGGCCAATTATCGCGGCGATGTCTGGCTTCTGACCGAACGCGACGCTGGCACGAGAATCGATGGCAGCCGCAACGACCTGTTTGTGCTCCGGCTCAAGGAACATAGCGGCGGCGGGTATCTGTGGGATTTCGACCAGCTTATCGCGAGCGGCTTCGCCATTGTTCGCGACGACCGCGAAGCGGTCGATGCGGACGCGATTGGCGGGCCGGTCGTTCGGAGAGTGACAGCCGCCATCGAGGCGGCGCAGCGGGGTCGGATGTCGATCGAGGAACGGCGGCCATGGCAGCCGGTGCCAGCGTTGGCCCATCTGACGTTCGACTTCGACCTGACCGGCCCCGAACCTGAAGGTCTCTCGCGCGCCGAGCGGCGGCATCTGCTCGAGGCCGCCTAGCTCCTATGATCCAGATCACGACCGATCTTCGGCCCTTGTTTGGTGCTGCGCGCGATCAAGGCGCGCGGCCCACCTGCATGGCCTTTGCGGCAAGCGATGCCCATGCCGGCCTACGCGACGGTTGGGCACCGCTTTCCTGCGAATTCGCCTTTTACCAAGCGCAGCGGCGTGCGGGCCGATCGCCGGCGCAGGGCGCGCTGCTGTCGGCGATGCTCGATGCGCTGCGCAGCGACGGCCAACCCGAAGAACAGGGCTGGCCCTACCTCCAGGCCGTCCCCGAAGACCATGGCTCGTGGAAGCCGCCGTCCGCCGTGGGTGAACGCTATGGGCGAGACGGCCAGCCGGGCGGAGCGAACCTCGCCTCGATCATCGCCTTGCTCGACCAAGGCCGGCCGGTCGTGATCCTGACGATGCTGTCGCGCTCGTTCTTCATGCCGACGGACGATGGCATCGTCGATCCCGCCAATGACGAACAGCCTGAACCGAGCCAGCGTCATGCCGTAATCGCGGTTGGGCACGGCCAAGTCGATGGTGCCACTGCAATTCTCGTTCGCAATAGCTGGGGTGCGGGATGGGGCATGGACGGACATGCCTGGCTGACGGAACGGTTCCTGGCGCCGCGGCTCTTCGCCACCGCGAATTTGATGGAGGCAGTCGATGTATCTTCCAGTACCCTCGCAGCCTGACTGCGTTTCCGCGTGGCGCGAGGCGGTGCGCGTCGTCGATGGCGCCCCCGGCCACCAAGCCTACAACGTCATCATCGACGTCGCCGATCCCTCGGCGCGCGCGACGCTTGCAGATCCCGTGGTCGCCGAGGTCGATGCCTTCCTTGCCGGGCGGGGCAAAAAGCCGATCGAGACGGTCGCCAACACCATCTTTCCGGCAGCGCTCTACCACCGCCACGGCGCGCCGCTCTTCTTCGATCGGTTCCGGGACAATGTGCTTCCAAAGGTCAGGTTGAAGGAAGCCTGGTCAGGCTACTATTTCGAGCGAATGATGCAGTTACCCCAACTTGACGGGCCGCCGATCAACCAGATTTGGGGGATCGTCGAGCGCCTGCGCAATCCAAAGGTGCGCGCGCTCAACAAGTTTGAACTGAGCGTTTTCGACCCTGCCCGCGACGTGAACGATTCGCCTTACGGCGGGCAGTGTCTGAGCTTCGCGAGCCTCAAGCTGATCGGCAAAGGCGATCAACGCCGGATCGCCATGACGGCATTCTACCGCAACCATTTCTACATCGAAAAGCTACTGGGCAATCTGATTGGGCTGGGCAGGTTGCAATCGTTCATTGCCAAAGAGGGAGGGGTCGGTCTCGGACCAATGACAATCGTCTCTACCCACGCCGAAATCGACACCGGCAAATGGAATCGCGGCGATCTCCAGCAGCTTTTTGCGCGCTGCGATCAGGCGAGTGCGCAACTCCTCGCGGCAGCATAAGGCGCCTCCAACGGCAGACGCGGCGTTTCGAGAGCGCCACCGTCGATCCCGTACATCGCGAACATGCCTTCGATGAAGTCGCGCTGCCCGCCATAGCTCGGATGGCGGACGGCCGTCGTCGGTATACCGACATCGCCAAGGGCTAGGTGAGCATCGCGCCCGATCGCAACGATGCGCCGGGGGTTGAGCATGGCAATCAGCGCTTGAAGCAAAGGCCAGGTCGCCTCGCGTTCTCCGCGGGTATGACAACGGTTCGACAAGGGATCGCCCGCTTCATGCGGATGGAACGGGAAGACGTTCCAGAGCATGACCGGCTGTCCGATCTGTTCGAGCACGCGCCAGACGATCGCCGCCGTCCGCTCGGCGACCGCCGGGCCTTGCGTCGCACGTTGAAGGGCGATGCCGCCCATCAACGCACCCGCCCGGTCGAGATGGACCTCATCGGTGAGGGGAACGCCCGTGCGCCGGCCACCGCGATAACCGAGGTCGCGGGCAATCCAGATGGTCTCGACCTTTGCATCCAAGGCAGCGATCAGCAACCGTTCCAGATTATCGCGCCGCTTGGCCGCCGCGTCGCGCCGGTCATGAACGGCGCAGCGATCGCGCCAGGGATTGAAAACGGAAGGAAGTTCGGTTGCCGCCAGAGTAGAAACGAAATGCTTGGGGGTCATGACGGCAGTTCCTTGATAAGCAGGCGACGATGGGCGAAGTCGATCGTGACGCGACCGCGCCGGTGTTTCTGGAGGAAGCGGAAGGCCGCGTAGCCCTGGAGGATCGCTTCCTCCCAGAGCCACAGCGGACAGCGTTCGGATTCGTAACCGACGACGAACTGGCGGACATGCTTGAGCATGTCCAGCGGCAGCCCGCCTGATTTTACCTTGTCGAAGTAGCGAAGCTGCTGGGCCTGGCCGAAAATCCACGAGGTGACGCCTTCCTCGATCAGGATCGCCCGCGCACCATCCTCCGCATCATCGAGCTTCGGGTCGCTCTTGCGCTTCAAGCGCAGCAATGCGCGGATGACGGGCGACCAGCCCAGGACCGCGACATGCGCATAGTGAAAGACGTCGTGGAAGCGATAATCGTCGGGTTCAACCGCATTGTCGGTGAGCCGATCACCGACGTAGACGCCACTCGATCGTTGATAGACGAAGGTCTGTCCGCGAACCTTGCGCTCATAGACGTCGATCGTCATCCGCCGTGGGAGATGCTCTTCGGGGTCCATCATGGCATCGAACGGAGCCGGATAAACTTTCTCGCGGGGCCAGCGGTCAAAGATCTTATGTAGGTTTTTGACGGCGGCCGCCTCGATCGTGACCCCGGAATCGTTGGCGGCCTGGATTAGCCTGCGCATGACCGCCACGAGTTGGCGAGCGAGCATCGCCTTGTCTCGCGTCAACGTCCCCAACTGGAAGCTATTGACGAGGACGCCGACCTCGCCGGCGAGCGCGAGCAGCGTGTGCTCGAACTGCGGCATGGGCGCCTTGGCTAGCGGAATGTGGGCTGGCTGGAGCGCATGGAAGCTCAAGGCACCGTTGTTTCCAGCCCGCCACTCGTCGTCGCCCCTCGCGGCATTTGCCGCGATGTCGCTTAGCGCCAGTGCGCTGCGGCGCGCGACGGCCGCCAAATACCAAAGAACGTCGCCGAGCTCCTCGGCAACGGCATCGGCATATCCGAGGTAAGAGGCAGCATCGCGTTGTTTCTTCTTCGCCTCGCTCAGAAGACTGCCCGCTTCGCCGAACAATCCGAGCATCGAGAAACCCAGAGCGCTCTTCCCGCTACGCTGGTCCGTCCGGGCAGCCTGCTTGGCGTAGTCGTCGATCGTCAGCGCCTCGAACTCGCCTGACATTAGTTGCGCTTCCGACGGTCGGAGATTGCCTCAGGCGGCACATTTACGCCGTAGGCCTCGAGCGCGCGCAGCACGATCATGCGGATGGGTTCGCGAGCGTCGAGCGCTCGCTGACCAAGATCGCGCTTGGTCACCCCTGGGACCTGGATTTGAAGATGCTCGTCATCGGCATCGCTGCGAGCCTCAACTTGTTTCATGAAAACAATAAATCAGAGTTTCATGAAAATATGAAACAGAAATTTATCAATCGGTGAATGATTGGTCCTCCGACAGCCGTAAACGGGGCAAACTGCGCTACCAGCTGCGAGATCGCTGCACAGGTGGATGGACTCTCGAGGATTCGTTTCGGTTGGGCGCAACGTCCAGACCCTTCCTGTTGCGCCCTTCCCTGAGCAGGGCAGGACGAATTTGATCACCTCGGTCAACGTGGTTTTGCAGTGTGGTGGTCGCGACCTTCATCACGCGCGAGATCGCTTCGGGATTGTCGAACAGTGCGGTTCGCACTACCGCTTCGATCACCCGCAACTGACTTTGCGCGGCTCGCTCGTTTCTGCCCACGGACGCCGCAGCTCGGGATCGAGCCGAGCGCTCGTGAGCTTGGGATTGATCTCGGCCGGACTCCCGGGTGACTGACGGAACGGCCGCC
>Ga0310344_10003233_pt1 | contig 12181 bp, 11 predicted proteins | sample HC15DNA20200_MG_FD_203801 | JGI IMG/M metagenome (GOLD analysis project Ga0310344, IMG submission 203801) | Marine microbial communities from station ALOHA, North Pacific Subtropical Gyre - HC15-DNA-20-200_MG | ecosystem: Environmental > Aquatic > Marine > Oceanic | place: Pacific Ocean: North... | reverse complement strand
CTGATGTAGGTGGAGCTGAAGAAAGAACATCATCTTCTTTTGTTGGATATTTTTTTTGATGTTGGTATACTACGCTTGAGCTGGTATATAGGACATGTTTCACTTTAGAATTAACACACGCATCAAATACGTTACCAGTTATTTTGGGATTGTCTCTAACATTTTCTACAGGATGCTTTGTAAAATATTGTATGCCACCTACAAATCCAGCAAGATGTATACATGCCTTAAAGTCATTTGATATTGAGAAAGGTTTCCTTAGATCAATTTTTTGAAATTTTACACTCTTTAAAGAAGGCTTGATTAAATCAGCTACTATTATGTCATAGTCATCTTTAACTGAATCAATAATATGACTACCAATAAAGCCACTACCACCAGTGATTAACAAATCTCCACCTATAATTTTGACCATAAAAAACTGGAATTTTTTTTAATACTTATTCTTTAGCATTGAAAGTTAATAACAAATTAAAATGTATATTTATGGGAGAAGGTTAACTGAAAAGGACTTACTATCAGTATCATTTTCATTTATCACAAGTAAAACTTGAATTTCACACGTTTGTTCTTCATTTATTGAATCTATTGCTTGTATTTTAATGACGTAAGGATTTGTTAATGAACGCTTTGGAATTTGTTTAGTTGTTAATTCAGGGTCTAAAATTTTTAAATTTGTACATTCATTAGGATTTGTTATATAGGTTTTAATATTTACAATACCTTTTTGCTCAGGATCAGAATTAAATATTTTAACTCTAATTTCAGATGATTCACCGTTTTTAAGAACGGAGTTTGAAATTTCTTCTTCTACTAACTCTGCGCCAATACCATGTATAGAAATATTAAACAACGCAACAAATAATGCAACACCTATAATTACTGAAATTATTATTTTTCCATCATGTTTTGTTATTTTTTTTCACCAGATTATTCACTAACAAGAATTCTATTAAATTAAGCATATAGCTATTTTTCAATAATCACTCTTAAAATTATGTATAAATTTGTACGAAATATATCTAAAAGATCTACACTTCATATAGTGCTGATGGAGGAAAATATTATTGAAAATAGTTGTAATGGGGCTTGGATATGTTGGACTAACTTTAGCTTTAACTTTATCTAAAATCGGATTTCAAGTAATTGGAATTGATAAGGATCGTGAAAAAATAGATAGTTTACGCTCGGGAAAAACAATATTGTTTGAGAAAAATATTGAAGATGTTTTACAATCTGTTATTTCATCAAACAAAATTACTTTCGATGAAAAAATTAGCAGGGATGAAGATAAAACAGTCTTTATGGTATGTGTCAGCACTCCAATTGATAATCATACTCATCAACCCATTCTCGATAATTTAGAAAGTGTTACTAAAGAAATTGGTAAGAAAATTAAAAAAGATGAAATGGTAATTCTCAGATCTACAGTTCCTATAGGAATTACGAGAAATTTTGTTTTACCCTTGCTTGAAAAAGAAAGTGGTCTAAAATGCCAAGATGATTTTCACCTTGTTTTTGCACCTGAAAGGACATTACAAGGAAATGCACTTGAGGAATTAAGAACATTACCACAAATTATTGGCGGAATTGATACAAAAAGTGCAGATTTGGCATCTGATTTGTTTAATAAAATTACAAAAAAGATTGTTAGAGTTTCGTCTTTAGAAGCTTCTGAAATCATTAAACTTTTTGATAATACGTATAGAGATACAACTATAGCAATAGGGAATCTTTTTGGAAAAATTTGTGATAGTAAAAATCTAGATTCACGTGAAGTCATAAAAGCTGCAAACAATGGTTATGAACGAAATAAGATACTTTTCCCAGGTGCTGGAGTTGGTGGTGGATGCCTTGTAAAAGATCCATATCTGTTGTTAGCATCATTAGATCCAAGTGTAGATCCTACACTAATCAGTTCTACAAGAGAAATTAATGATTCAATGATAAACGACACAAAGAATTTGATTGAGACTAGTTTTGAGAAAACTGGCAGAAAAATAGAAGATTCGAAAATTCTAATATTGGGTTTTGCTTTTAAAGGATTTCCTGCTACTGATGATATTAGATTTTCACCCACTTTACCAATTGTTGATTTCTTAAAGAATAATAATGCCAAATTATTTGGCTATGATCCAAATGTAAAAGAAGAATCTATAAACAAACTAGATGTGTCTACTGTTTCTAATATGTTTGATGAAAATATTGATTGTGTAATAATTATGAATAATAATCCAAGATTCAAAGACATTGATTTTAGTCAATTTAAGACAAATTCTTCGAAACCTTTACTTGTAATCGATGGGTGGTATATGTATAATTCAGATATGATAAATAATATAGACTATTATGCGCTTGGTTCTAACAAATAATCAAATTGTAGGTTTAATTGAAGAAAACAATTCACCACATGGCTTTAGTATTTATGAAATTGGAAATTGAATTGTAAATGAGCAATGTTAGAGTAACATATTCTGGTTTAATTTCGCTGTTAATGTCCTCTTTGAGGATTGTTACAGGATTTGGATTTACATTTATTCTAGCAAGACTCTTGCTTCCTGATGAATTAGGAACGTGGAAACTAATTCTAGGTCTAACATCTAGTATGATTTTTATGAATGCAATGAGTAGTTTTTGGTCAACACGAGATATTGCACGTGGAATTGATTCAGGCAAAACTGCATTATCACTTACAGGTGGATTTTCAATGGTATCAATTATAATTTTCTTGATTGCTGTGTTAGTTACAAATGACGAAACGAATGCATCAGATGAAATATTTTATGGAATTATACTTATTCCATTCTTATTTTTTTATAATTTATTATTTGCTATAACATATGGTTACAAACCACATCTGATTAATGTTGGCCAGGTTCTTTATGGTGTTACAATTGTCATCGTTGCAGTAGTTTTGGTATATTTCTTAGAGATGGGATTACTTGGAATAATTATATCTGCTGCAGTAGCTTATCTAAGTGCTATTTGTCTTTTTATTAATGCTACAAATGGTGTAATTAAAAATAAAATTAATTTTAAATATTTAAAAAAATGGTTCAAAAATTCTTGGGTAACATTATATCATAAATTTAATGAGTTCATTTTCACATTTGATGCTTTAATTTTTGCACTAATTTCTGGTAGTGTTATAGGTCTGGCATTTATGACAGTAGCATCAGGTATAGGTGTACTAGTAGGAACAGCCTCTAGTATGTCAGTTGCAACTTACTCAAAACTACTTTCAAGTGATAATTTTGGCTATCTTCAGGATAATATGACACGAGTGCTCTATTTTGCATTTCCTATGTTGGCAATTGTAATACTGTTTGCTAAAGAAGGGTTGTTTGTTTTTAATCCTATCTACGTTGCTGTTTATCCAGCTGTAGCATTTTTTGCACTTCGAACATTTTTCCATATGTTTGGTAAGATTTTTTCAGATTGGATAGTAGCTTCTGAAAAAGTTGATATCAACTATGATTCATCAGTGAAAGATTATCTAAAAAGCCAACTATTTCATATTCCTACCGTAAGAACAATTCGTAATGGATCATATATTATATCTCTCGCATTAATGTTGGTTTTATTTGCCACAGATTCTTCTGATGTAGATTTAATTATTTTCTGGTCAGTGTTAATGGTTTGTGTTGAAGTACCATTCACTGTTTACTTTTATTTCAAAGTCAAAAGAAAATATAATGTTGGTATTGAGTGGATTAGAATTTGTAAATATGGATTAACAAGTATTGTATCTATTGGATTTTCATATTATCTAGCAAGTATATATTTAGTCTATGAAAATTCTCTCTTCATATTTGTTCCAAGCTTACTTCTATTTGTAATAACTGGTGCCATAGCATATTTTGGAATTACCTATCTTATTGATACAAAAACAAGAGAATTAACAAAATCAATAATAAAGGAATTACGTAAAAAAATTTAAAACTATCAAAATCACTTCTAATTTATTCTCTAAATGCTAATAGAATAATGTCTGAATGTTAATATCAAGGTTTTTTATCATAAAACTGTTGAAAGTTTTACTAGTTGGATATGGTTCAATTGGGAAACGACATGTAAAAAATCTTTTAAAAATACCAAATACTGAAATTGTGATTTGTACTAAAAGCAAAGTAAAAAAATCTAAACGGATAGTAACTTACACAACACTGGCAGAATGTATAAAAACAAATCCTAATGTGGCATTAATAACCAATGTTACAAGCAGTCATATTACTACATCAATAGAACTAGCAAAAAATGGAATTGATTTATTTATTGAAAAACCATTATCAGATTCCATGAATAAAGTTTCTACACTATCAAAATTGATTCAGGAAAAAAAATTGATTACAATGATAGGATGTAATCTTAGATTTCATAATGGTATAAAGAAGATTAAAAAATGTATAGAAAATAAAGAGATAGGGAAAATACTATCGGTATACGCTGAAAATGGTTCTTATTTACCAAATTGGCATCAAAATTCGAATTACAAAAAAAATTATGCCGCACAAGAAAATCTTGGAGGTGGTGTTATTCTTACATGCATTCATGAAATTGATTATCTCTATTGGTATTTTGGGATGCCAAAAGAAGTAATTGCTATGACTGGTAAACAAAGTAATCTAGGCATTAATGTGGAGGATTTAGCTGTTATTTTATTAAAATTCAAAAATAATATAATTGCTCAAATACATTTGGATTTTTTTCAACAACCTGATCATAGAAGTTGTAAATTATTGGGTAACAATGGAACAATTTTATCTAAATCTTGTTTGAATATAGTGCAGCTATATAATATAAAAAAATCTAAATGGATAACAAAATCAAAGTCAAAAAATGATACATACAAAGAAGAAATCTATCATTTCTTAAACTGCGTAAAACATAGAAAACAGACACTAAATCCTTTACAACAAGGGATAGATGTATTAAAAATTGCATTAGCAATAAAAAAATCAGCTAAATTAAACAAAGCTATAAAGTTAGAATAACACGAAAATTTGTTTCACTAAAATATAGTTATGCATTTAGATTTGTTAAATTATTTTTAACTAACTGTTTTTTAATTTCATCTGTAGAAATTCGTTTTACATCGTTTGATGAGTATTGTACCAATGATTTTGTTTTAGTAAATCCTGGATAAAGTTCGTGAATCTTTTCGTCATCAATTTCAGGTTTAACGATTACATACATGGAATCTGTTTCCCATGTAAAACGCATTTCATCCATATTGATTAAAATCTCATGCATTTTTTCGCCATGCCTAATTGGTATTTTTTCTTCAGATCCTTTACCAAGTAAATCAAACAGTACATTCTTTAGATCTTCTAGAGAATATGCCTTCATTTTAGGTACAAATATTTCTGAACCTTTTGCAATGTTAGTGGTTTGTAAAATAAAATCTAAAGCATCATCCATAGTAATACTAAACCTAGTCATTTGAGGATTAGTTAGTGTAATTTTTTTCTCTTCTGAAATTTGTTTGGCAAATTTTGGAACAACAGAACCACTACTTCCTAGAACATTACCATAGCGTAACGCAACAAATTTTGTTCTATGAGTCTCTTTTTTTAGGTAATTACTTGCTGTAGTGAAAAGTTTTTCCATTAACAATTTTGTGGCCCCATATGCATTAAGAGGAGAAACAGCTTTGTCAGTGCCTATACCTATAGCCATTTCAACATCTTCATGTATACAGGCCTCAATTAGATTCTGGGTACCCAACACATTTGTTTTGACAGCTTCAAATGGATTGTACTCTATTACTGGCACATGTTTTAATGCCGCTGTATGAAATACAATATCCACATCTTCTATTGCTCTTTCTAATCTAGATGAATCTCTGACATCGCCTATGAAAAATCTTAGACGGTCATCTTGGAATTCAGAATCCATTGTTACTTGTTTATTTTCATTTCTACTAAAAATTCTAATTGTATCAACATTTTCAGTAAGTAATTTTTTTGTTAGTGCTTGACCAAGAGAACCTGTACCACCTGTGATTAAGATTTTCTTTCCGTCAAACATATTTTATTCAGTAATTATTGTGCTTCTTTTTAATTAATGTAAATCTTACGTGCGAATCATCTATTTGTCTGGGTAATTCTAAATCTGTAATTAATTCAACATCATAATTCTGCCATTTTTCTTTCATATTTCTATACCAACATAGATCATCCCCTCTTTTCCATTTGATCATTTCACCATCAGTTCCAAAATATTCCAAATTAAATATCCATTTCTTAGATATTCTAAATAATTCATTCATAGCTGCATTGACACTACTAGTTGGAATATGAATAAAAACACCTCTTGTAAATACTATGTCAAAATGTGAGTCTGGAAATGATGTTTTGTTAATATCTTCAATTTTAAAATTAATTTCCGGAAGTTTTTGAATGGCTTTTTCTATTGCGTAATTATTTTTATCAAAACCCCATACTTCCAATTCATTATTAAATAATGATAAATTATTTCCTACATTACAACCAGCTTCACAAATTTTTTTAGCACCTAATGCAATACATGTATGATAAATAAACTGGGATAAATTAGTCTGTGATTTATCTTCGTTATCATCAGTATATTTATTCCATAACTCATTTTGGTATTCGAACATTCTGGTTCTTTTACTACTTTTTATCTTTATTATATGAATATTCTTATAACAAAAGTCATACTAAGCAGAATTCTTATTATTAAATTAGAAAGTGTAAATGTATGAAAATCGAATTTTTAGGTCATGCTGGTTTGTGTATTTCAAACAAGCAAACAAAAATTGTTATGGACGGTTGGTTTACAAAAAATGGTGCTTTCGATGCATCATGGTACCAATTTCCTGCGAATCACCATTATATGAAATATGATTGGTCTGATCTCACAGCAGTAATTGTTTCACATGAACATATGGATCATCTTGATCCAGAATTTTTGTCAAGTATTTCAAAAAATATTCCAATATACATTGCAAACTATCCGTCTTCTAATCTTTATGATAAAATTAAATTTTTGACGGGAAAAGAGCCTACAATACTTTCCTTAGAAGAACCACATAAAATTGGTAATATTGATTGTCAAATTTGGACTGAAGAATCACCTATGAATCAAGATTCAATTTGGGTTTTTAAAGAAAATCAAAAAAGTATTATCAATACTGTTGATAGTAGAATAAGCATTTCCCAAATGAACTCTATGATGGATTTTATTGGAGGTAAACCAAGTTTATTATGCATCCAAGCTTCAGGTGCAAGTTGGTTTCCAGTAGTTTACTCACAATATGAGTCAGACGAAAAAATAAAAGTTTCAAAAAAGAAACTAGATGTAAAACTAAACTATGTTTCGTCTGCAGCAAAAACTCTTCAACCAGAACATCTTGTAGTTAATGCTGGTCCACCTGCATTTTTAGACAAAGAAATATTCTATGCAAATAATGATCCCATATTCATTAATCCAAGCAATGCAAAAGAATGGCTTATCGATAATGGGTACAAAAAACCTGTACATGCACCATTGCCAGGTGATGTGCTAGATTTGGAAAAAAACAATTACTTGGAAAATAATAGTATACGAGAATATTTTTCATGGAATGAGACTGGTAAATACCTCAAAGAATACGCAGAAAAAATGCAACCATACATTGATGGAATAAAAAATAAAATCAATGATACTACAAATAAAGATATTCATGAGAAATTACAAGAACATTTTGAAAATATGTTCGGTCTAAACAAGTATTTTAACGAACGTATCAATATGAATGTCTTATTTGACATAAAAGGTAATGACGGTGGAAAATGGCTCGTAAATTTTAGTTCTGAACCATATTTTAAAACATTTGAAGATGGTGATTCTTTTGATTACAAGTACTCTTTTGATAGTAAGTGGCTAAAAAGAATATTATATGAAAAATTACCTTGGGAAGACTTCTTTCTGAGCTTACGTTTTGTTAGTTGGCGTTCATCTAATATCTATAATGATCATCTTTTAGGTGTGTTAAAATTTAATGATGAAAACGCAATGCATGCAGTTGAATTTTTTGAAAAAAATAAGTCTGCCGAAACTATTTTGATAACTACTCCTACTGGAAAAAAATATCAGATAGAAAAGTTCTGTCCTCATGCTGGTGCTAGTCTTGAGGCAGGTATTATCACAGATAACCAAATTGAATGCAATTTACATCATTATGTCTTTGATTTAGACACTGGAAAATGTCTAAATGCAAATTGTAATCTAAATACAAAAAAAATGAATGATTAATGAAAACATCAATTATAGTACAAGCACGAATGGGCTCATCAAGATTACCAGGTAAAGTTCTAAAAGAAATCAATGGGATTACTTTGTTAGAGTTTCTTCTAAAACAAATTAGTTATTGTAAATCAATTGATGAAATTATAGTTGCAACAACAACAGAAAAAATAGATGATGTTATTTTCAATAAATGTAAAGATCTGAATGTTACTGTTTTTAGAGGTAGTGAATTGAATGTTTTAGATAGATACTATCAATGTGCCAAAACATATTCTATAGAAAATATTGTTAGAATTACGGCTGATAATCCACTAATTGATCCTCAAATTATTGATCAAGTTGTTGAAATATATAAAAAAAATCAATTTGATTATGTAAGTAATTGTGAAGTAAGGACTTTTCCATCTGGAACAGAAGTGGAAGTATTTTCATTTAGTTCTCTTCAACGTGCAAAAAACGAGGCTGCAGACAAATATGAATTAGAACATGTTACGCCTTACATAATAAACAAAGAGAAATTTAGAATATTTTGCTTAAAGAGAGATGTTAATATTTCTCATTTAAGGTGGACTGTAGACAGAAAAGAAGATTTAATCTTCATACAAAAAATCTATGAGCAATTTAGAAAGGAACCAATACTATTAGAGGATATATTAGAAATTTTAGAAAAAGAACCTGATTTGTTAGAATATAATAGAAATTTAACTAGATAGCAATAATTCTATTTCGTATTTTCAAAAAATTCATCTATTGATTCAACGAGATAGTCTTTCTCTTCTTTTGTCATATTAGGATACATTGGTAATGTTAATACTTGTTTTGAGACTAATTCTGTATTAGGTAACTTAGAAATTGTATTTTGTATTTTCTTATAAAAGTCTGTTAGGTGAATTGGATTAAAATAAACTTTTGAGAATATTTGTTTTTTTGTTAGAAATTCGTGTAATTTATCACGAAGAACACTATCTGATAATCTTATAGTGTATAATTGAAAAATATGTTCAGAATTTGTAGTAGAAGTAGGAACTTTAATCTGAGTATGTTTTGAAAGCCGTTCTGATATATATTTAGCATTTTGTTTTCTTAAATTAATCAGCTTTCCGATCTTTCTTAATTGTGACAATCCTAATGCAGCTGTAATTGTTGACATTCTCCAATTATATCCTAATGAGGCATAATCTGATTCAGATGGATTGGAAAAATAATTTTTATCGTTAACACGACCATGAGATCGTATTAATTTGAGTTTCTCGAATATTTCTTTTGAATCTGTTACAATTGCACCACCCTCACCAGTTGTCAAGACCTTATTCCCACAAAAGCTAAAGACAGATGAATCTGCAATTGAACCAACTTTAGAACCATTAACAGTTGAACCAAGTGCTTCTGCAGCATCTTCAATTAGAATACAATTATTTTCTTTAGCAAAGTCTTTTAGTTCATGAATCTTACATGAAAGACCAGCATAATCAATAGGAACAATAGCTTTTACTGAAGGATTGTATTTTTCTTTAACTGATTTTGGATCTAAGCCATAAGTTGACTCCTCAATATCTGCAAATATTGGCTTCCCATTTACAAATAATACTGCATTAGCAGTTGCAATGAATGAGAATGATGGAACAATAATTTCTTGATTAGATAACCCATATGCTAAAAACAAAGCATGTAAGGAGGATGTACCAGAATTTAATACGACACAGTAGTCTTTTCCAACATAATTCTTAATTTCATTCTCAAATTCCTCAATTTCTGGCCCTATTGCCCACTGAGAACCTCTTTTAATTACATTAGTAACTATTTTTTCATCTTCTTCATCTGAAAAAATTTTGTATAATGGTAATTTCCAACTTTCTGTATTATTATTTTCCAATTTCAATTTCCATAATTATATAATATTCATTAATCTATCTATTCATAGTAACAATCCAAATATCAAGATTATATTCAAAAAATGAATTCTCAGTTGATTCCTTAGTCACGAATAAAATTTGATTTTCCTGTGATAAAATGAAATTGGTATCTACGTTCATATGACTAGAATCAGAATCTATACTAAATCATGACTACGAAGATCCTGTTTTGGGTTGATCGTTTACTTTATCATTATGGAATTGCAAAATACATTCAAAAAAATTATTCATGTGAGATGTCAGCTATTTACGAGGTAGATTCAAAACTAAAAAAAGTATTCCAAGAACAGAATTCTGTAAAATTTCAAAAGGAGTGGTACTTTTGGGATGAAGTCAAAATAAATAATAAACCAGATTTTAACTATCTCAAGACCATTGAAAAAAAATACAATATCAATCTCTGGTTGTGGGCATATAATGATAGGCTATTATTTGGATATAATCAATTATATCAATTCAACTATGATGAAATTCTTTCTATTACTGAACAAACGTGCAGGTTTTATGAACATGTTTTGGATACAGCAAAACCAGATTATTTAATAATCAAAAATACAGATTCACATAGAACACATTTACTCAAACTCATATGCGATGCGAGAAATATTAAAACACTAATGATTACTAAACCACGAATCACAGGAAGGATGACTATAAAACATGACCCATTACATTCTGTTACAAATAACAAAATAGACGAAATAACTAAATCAAATCTTGATATTGAAGAAATAAGAAAACAAGGTCATGCATCAAAACATCATGGTAAACTTGCATTGTCAACAACTATCCCACTCAAACAAAAAATTCTACCTGCATTAAGATGGTTAATTCGACCATTAGATAAAAATTACAATAAATCATATACTACTTATGGACTTTCAAAATCAAGAGTTTTAAAAATACAATTACTAACCTACATAAGAAACCGATATAGAAAAAAATTCATAGATCAAAATTTTATTAAAAATATTAATCCTAATCAAAAATTTGTTTATTATGCACTTCATGTTCAGCCAGAAAGAACAGTTTCAATAGATTCGCCATTTAATAATAATCAAATTAATATAATAACAAACATTGCAAAATCAATACCAGTAGATTGTTTAGTATATGTTAAAGAACATCCTACACAAATTGCATATGCTTGGCGTCCAATTTCTTATTATAAGCAGATTATGGCACTCCCAAATGTAATCATGTTACATCCCTCAGTAAATTCAGAGGATTTAATCAAAAAATGCTCTATTGTGGCTACAATAGGTGGTACTGTTGGCTTAGAATGTGGATTTTTCAACAAACACTGTATAACATTTACAGAGACTGAGTTTTCACATCTATCGTATGTTCATAAAATAAAAGACATAGAAGAACTTCCAAAAAAAATTAGGGATTATATGGATAAAGAAGTGGAGAAAAAAGAAATTGAAAATTTCTATGAGAAAGTGTATGACGATTCATTTGAATTAGATGAACTTGAAATAGACAATGATATAATGAATACATTCTTTCATGGAAATTGGACCATGAGGCATGATATCTCAATAAATGAACTAGATCAATTCTTTGAAGATAGACAGTCTACATACGAAGAGCTTGCTATGAAATTTATTAAATATATTGAGATGACTGATATCAAAAATTAAGAACTGCTATCTATTTTTTGTTTAATAATAGGGTATGCAACATCATAAATTTCATCTACAATCATTGTATTCCCAAGTAAGCCCATGTGTCCTTCATCATAATAAATTTGTTCAGTAGTATCTGAAAATACATTTCTTAGATCAATTGTATTTTTACATTTTGTTTCTATTTCTGGTAAAGACTCAGCAAAAACATCAATTATTTTTGTTAATTGTTTGTAATTTGGATTGTTAGCATACTGTTCTTCATGTTCACTAAGAAATTTTTTAGGATGACCTACAATAGGTTGTAATGCAAATATAGTGTCAATATTTTTATCTTGTAATTCTGTACATGTTTGCATCCATGTGTTTTTCCACGCATCAGCA
>Ga0310344_10003232_pt1 | contig 12182 bp, 13 predicted proteins | sample HC15DNA20200_MG_FD_203801 | JGI IMG/M metagenome (GOLD analysis project Ga0310344, IMG submission 203801) | Marine microbial communities from station ALOHA, North Pacific Subtropical Gyre - HC15-DNA-20-200_MG | ecosystem: Environmental > Aquatic > Marine > Oceanic | place: Pacific Ocean: North... | reverse complement strand
AAGCGAACTACGAACATCTTCAGCATTAACTGTACTCATATGCAGAAAAAATATAGAATGAATAAAAACTTTCTATTAATTAGCTTCAAATAATTTTTTAATGGATTCTTGGAAGGGGGGTTTTACCACTCCTTTTTCAGTTATTATGCCTGAAATTAGTTCTGGTGGTGTCATATCAAATGCAGGATTAATTACATTTATTCCATCAGGAGCAGTTTTTTTCTCACCAATTTCAGTAACTTCAGAGGCAGACCTCATCTCTATAACTACATCTTTGGCGTTAGTATTCATATCAAAAGTAGATAATGGTGCTGCTACATAAAATGGAATTCCGTGTTGTTTTGCTATAGTAGCCACTTGATAAGTTCCAATTTTATTGAAAACATGACCAGTCCGAACTATCCTATCAGCGCCGACTACAACCTTGTCTACTAAACCATTTGTCATAGTGTATCCCACTGCAGTATCAGGAATTAGACTTACATCAAATCCATCATGCTTTAATTCAAATGCAGTTAATCTTGAACCCTGTTGTACTGGTCGTGTTTCAGTTGCTATGACTCTGACATTTTTTCCACTCTCTTTTGTTGCCCTGATAACTCCCAAAGCTGTACCATATGCCACAGTTGCCAAGGCTCCTGCGTTACAATGAGTCATTATGGTATCATTATTCTCAAATAACTCTGAACCAAATTTGCCCATTGTTCTGTTAATTTCAATATCTTCATCAGCCATCTTTTTTGATGTTTCAATTACAAGACTCTTAATTTCGTCTACGGAATTTCCTGATTCTACAATCTTCATAATTTTCTCCAAACCCCAAGCAAGATTAACAGCGGTTGGTCTTGTTTCAAAAAGAATCTTTTTAGCTTTCTGAAGATCCGAGATGAGGTTTTCTTTTGTTGTTGAATCACTTTGTAAGGCAGCTAGTGCTAGACCAAATGCACCTGAAACTCCTATTGCAGGTGCACCTCGAACAACCAAGTTTCTTATTGCATTAGCAACTTGATTATAATTATCATATTCCACAAAGACAAGTTCGTTTGGTAACTTTGTTTGATCAATCATTATTACTTTATTATTTTTCCACTCGACTGTTCTAATAGAAGAACCAATATCAGGCTCAGGCAATATAGAAAAAAAATCTATACTATATTTAAAATGACCCAAAAAATTACGTAACTTAGAATCTAAGAAGTTATTAAGAAAGATAACATTTGTAGGGTATGACCAAATGGAATACACTACGTGCTAGATTTCCTGATGATGAATTTAATGAAATCGAGAGAATAAAAGTTCAGTATGGATTAAGTTATAATGAGATTATTCGCTCAGGCGTAAAATTCTATGTAGGTTTAACACTAGCAAAAGAATTAGTTGCAGATGCTTTAGAGGAAAAAGATATCAAAGTTGGAGGAACGAACTTGGGTGAAATTCTCAATAGTCCAGAGTATCAAGGAAATCTTGAACAAAAAATTTCAAAATTGGTAAAAATCTTGATCTGGGAATTTTTTGAGAAAGGAATGGATTTTAAAGAAAAAACAAGAGTAATTAGAAAAGAACGGAAAGTTGGTAGACCACGTGTAAAGAAAAAAACAGGTAGACCCAAACAAGGATTAGATTAGAATATTGTTAAAAATATAATATTCAGAGTGTTATGGTTTACCAATTGCCCTATAAGTAAATCCTAGAGAGGTGACTTTTTCTTCATTGAAAAAATTCCTTCCATCAATAATAATTGCATGTTTCATTTCGTTTTTTATTTTGGCAAGTTCAAGATTAGAAAAAATATCATGATCTGTCACCAAAAGGATGGCGTCAGAATCAACAAAAACATCAGATAATGAAGTGAGTTGGAATTGTTTATCTCTTATAGTACCAATCAATGGATCACAAACGACAAAACTAGCACCTTTTTTGTTTAGTTCTTCAACAATAGGAAATGTAGCACTTAATCTATAATCATGAATATTTTTCTTGTATGCAACACCTAGAATTGTAATTTTGGAAGTATTGATAGATATGTTTTGGTTGTTTAATTCTTCTACAAGTAGATCGATCATGTAATGAGGCATGTAATCATTAACCTCTCTTGCTTGCCTGAGAAGTTTTGTGTCAAAACCAATTTTCTCAGCTTGTTTAATGAGATACCAAGTATCAACTGGAATACATTCACCACCAACTCCTGCTCCAGGATAATGTGCCATAAATGCAAACGGCTTTGTTTTTGCAGCATCAATTATTTCATATGCATTTAGACCAAATTTAGAATAGACTTGAGCAAGTTCATTAACAAGAGCAATATTGACATCTCTGAATATGTTTTCTGTTAGTTTTGTTGCTTCAGCTGCTTCAATGGAAGAAACTTCTTTAATACTGGCATCAATAATTTGAGAGTAAATTGCCTTTGTGAGCTTTCTGCTTTTCTCATCTATTCCTCCTACAACTCTAGATATTCCAGATAGGGTTAGGTTATGAGAATCTGATGGTTTGTCATCATAAACGACTTTTGGGGGGTTTTTCGGTAAAGGTAATGATGGATTATAACGTTCAGGACAATATGCCAAACCAATATCAGTGCCAATTTTCAGACCACTCTTTTTTTCAAGCAGATCACCCATAGTTTTTGTAGTGCCAATTGAGACAGAACTTTCTACAACTAGTACCATTCCCTTTTTCACATAAGGTGAAATTCTATTTGCGACATCTTCCAGATTTGAAATATCAATAGCATTCTCGTCATCTAGTGGTGTTGGAACACATGTAAAGATAACATCTGTACCCTCCATAGATTCTTTAACATCAATTGTCGCCTTTAGCTTGTTTGTATCAATAGCCTCTTTTAGTCTGTCAGGATATTCAAATCTAACAACACCAGAATTGATTTCATCAACTCTATCTTTACTAACATCTAATCCAATTACATCAAATCCTGCGTTTGCAAGAAAAGTTGCCAATGGTAAACCTACAGTGCCTACACCAGCAACACAAATTTTTACATTTTTTTTCTCAATTGTATCTAATCCAATATCTAAATCATTAAGAAATAATGTCATTTTTTATCCCTCATTTCTTCTATAATATTTTCTATTCCGTCATGTAAAGAAACTGTAGGTTTGTAGCCAAGAAGCTTACGTGCCTTGTCTATGTTAGGTGTTCTATGAATAATTTCACGTCTATTTCTATTAGACTGACTAAATGGTATTGTAATTCCAGAGTGCTGTGAATTTGTCATAGAGACGATTTTTTCACCTAGTTCTTTTATAGATATTGGTTCCAAGTCATTACCAATGTTAAACACGTCATTATCACCATTTTGTAAGACTAGAGATATTCCATTTATAATATCAGTAATGTAACAGAAAGCTCTAATTTGAGAACCGTCACTGTGTATTTCTATAGGATTGTTGTCTAATGATAAATGAATAAAATTTGGAACTACAAAATTTAATGATTGACCTGGACCATATGCATTAAAGAAACGTAATATGGTATATTTTAGATTAGTTGAATTCGAATATGCTTTGATGTATTCCTCAGCTACGAGTTTACTTAATCCATATGTTGTAATAGGAGTGGCTCTGTCATCCTCACTAATTGGAATAGAAATTGGTTCTCCGTATATCTCAGATGATGATGCAAAAATAATTTTTGGAATATTGTTTATTTTGCATGCCTCAAGAACCTGTTTTGTTCCTAAAATATTAAAATCCAAAGTTCGAATTGGATCATTTTCAGTAGAAGTAACTCCTACTGCTGCAGCCAAATGAATGACTAAATCATGTCCTATTGAGGATTCAACAAGTTTTTTGTAATCTTGAATATCACCTGAAATAAAATTTAATTCAGAATCTTTAGGAGGTTGTAGGTCATATATGGTTATTTCATGCTGATCCTTTAAAAAATTTGAAAGATTACTTCCAATAAATCCTGATCCGCCGGTGATAAAAATTTTCATTATTTAAACAACTCCATATCACTTTGCCTTCTTCATTTTTTTTGCATAAGTTTCATTCAGTTTTTTAATTAGATCCAAGGTTTGATTATGAATCAAATCTAAATTTGGTATGACGCAATGTCCTCCAATGTAACCAGGAAACATTTTGGGTCTGTTTCCAAGATATTTTTGAATTTCATCCGTAAAAGTCCACATCTCATCATAATTAACTCCATGCTGAATTGCAATAGTATTACTTAATTGGGCATAATTAATCAACCAGCCATAATACGATGTATCACAAACAATTTTTGCAAGCTCTAAAGTTTTAGGTGAAGACATTTCTTTTGCGGTTATTCCGGCATTCAATAACCTTCTAATGTATAATTTTTTTACCCACTGTTTTCTCGGAGCAGAATTGGAAAGAGCAAAGAATTTGGTATATCGTTTTAAATCATACATCATTCGTTTGTGGACACCACGCGTTGCGCTATATATTACAGGAATTTTTAATTTCTTCTGAATTTTATCGGTAGTTCCAACAGCAATTGTGCTGTGAATTATAATAGCTTCTGGTTGGTATTTTTTATAAATCTCAGTTACTGTTTTTTCAAATTGTTTGGAATATGGTATACAAATATGTGCTAAAACTGTTTTTTCATTTTTTGTCTTGTTAACTTGATGCATGTGCATTAATTTTGTATCAATATCATAACCTACAGTGGTATAAGATTTTGAAAGTGATTTTAAAATTGGTCTACCAATTTCACCCAATCCAATTACAATATCTTTGCCCATTAGACTCCTCAAACTAACCATAATTTATCATAATATATCTAAAACTACTTTTTCATATTGTTAAAACGCAAAGTATAAGAGAAAAAAATACGAAGTAAGTGTCTATTGATAAGAGTTTATACAAAAAAAAGGCATATATCAAAAATTCATGAATTTCTGCTCTCAGAAAATCTGAAACATAGTATTTACACAATAGAAGATAATCCTCTTGACTCTGATTTTGATTTAGGAATATCATATTGCTATCCAAGAAAAATTAGTAATACATTACTAACAATACCTAAAAATGGTTTTGTAAATTATCATCCTGGACCACTTCCAAAATACAAAGGACCCAATGAATATGAAAACGCCATTAAAAATAAGGAAGTAAACTGGGGAGTGACTGTACACTATATGAACGAGGAATATGATTCTGGAGAAATTATTCTTGTTAAAGAATTTAATTTACAGAAACCCCCAACAGAAATATCAGAATTAGCCACAATATCACATGATTTTTTGTTTGAATTGTTCAAGGAAACCGTTTGCGATATTTATAATGGAAAAATTAAAACAGAGTAAATTTTCAAGTCAGTAGTTAATTTGCTTTTGTATTAGATCATCATTTAGTTCTATAGTTTGCAAGATTTGGGTTATTTTTTTTGATGAATTCCCATTGCCATAGATATATTTATTTTTGAATTTTTTTTGCTTCTTAAGTTTAAATCCTTTTTTAATAGCTTGGAAAATTTTTTCAGCTGAATGCTCTACATCTATAACATTACTACCGCGCTCTCTATCTTTTTGCCTTATTCCAATATTAATAACCGGTGTGTTAAAATAACTACCTTCAATCACACCACTACTTGAATTACCAACAAGAACATCACAATTTTTCAACAACCCTAGATAGTCAGCTCTAGGAATACTTGGATATGTTGTAATAAAATTGAATTTACTAGAATAAATTTTTACAAAGTTAAAAATTTCTTTATGACCAGCATCAGAATTTGGAAAGATTATAATTGAATTCTCTTTTATTTTGACTATTGCCTTAAGGGTTTCCTCAATTTCTTTTTTACTTTCTTGAGTTTGTGTTGTAACTGGATGTTGCACTAATAAAATACTTGAATCATCAAAATTTATTTTATATTTTTTTTCTAATTCTTGTTTTGTGGTTATATTATTAGACACTACCTCATCTATGCCAGGCGAACCTGTAAAAAAGACATGTTTGGGATTTTCGCCCATTTTGATTATGCGCTGAGTGCTTTTTTTACTCACACCAAAATGAATATTAGAAATTTTAGTAATAGCATGTCTCATATATTCATCTAAGCCAGCTTGTGATTTGTCACCACCATGAATGTGTGCATTAGGAATATTCATGTGAAAAGCTGCAATAGCAGAAGCAAAAGGTTCTCCTCTGTCACCTAAAATTACATTGATATCAGGTTTAATTTTTTTATATAATTTTGAAAACTGCGTAATACCATCTGCTACGGCAACAGACATGTCATAATTTGTGTTACCCCTTGGAACCATATTTACAATGCCAGAAATTTTAAAACCATCATCTTGAATTTCTTTTAACGTATATCCAAATTTTTTTGATAGATGCATTCCAGCAGCAATCAAAAAAAGATCAAGTTTTTTACTTTTGTTAATTTCACGTATTACTGGTCTTAGTAATCCATATTCAGCTCTAGTACCTGTAGTAACTGTTATTTTTCTTTTCATATTATCTACCCAATTTTTTCCCAATATAATTATCGGTAAAAATAGAACTAGACTCGACTTCTAATCCATCATCTATGCTAACAGATTTTAAAATAATACTTCCGTCTCCAGTCCCAACAATTATTTTATTTTTGACTTTGGAAATAATGGCTTCTTCTTGTTGAATGTTAGATAATTCAGCTTTCCAAATTATTAATTTAGATTTATTGAAAAATGTAAAAGCCCCCGGGTATGGATGAGTTGTAGCACGTATAAGACGATATATTTCGTTGGCAGATTCTGACCAATTAATTAATCCATCATCAGGAGTTCGTTTTGGCCAATACTCAATAAATTGTGATTCGTCTTGTTTCACTCTCTTTGCATTATTTTCTTTCAATGCTGATAAATTTTCTATGATCATTTTTTCTCCCAATAACGTCATTTTGGAATAAACTGTTGTGGCATCATCAGTTTCTGAAATCTGAAATTCTTGTTGGTCGAGAATATCGCCATCATCAATTCCCTCATCCATATAGAAAAATGTAAGAGCACTTTGTTTCAGACCCTTCAAAATACTCCATGGTATAGGAGCACGACCCCTATATTTTGGTAGTTGAGTTGGATGAGAGCCAATAGTTGCAATATAGGGTATTGATAAAATATCATTTTTTATAATCTGTGACCATCCCATAACTAGGATTAGATCAGGCTGATAACGTTGCATTAATGCAATATTTTCTTTATCGTTAATATTTTTCACTTTGAAATTATCAACATTGTATTTTTCTGCTATATCATCAAAAGATACATAATCACTGTTAGAATGTTTCTTTGATTCATCATAAGAAAAAATTGCTGATACCGTAAAGTTATGAGCAAGAATTGCTTCTAGTAATGATTTACTAAATAGAATTCCGCCAATAAAAATAATTTTCAAGACACTTTTGAATTTAGAATCGAATATTTTAAATTTCATACAATCAAAATCTGAATGTTGATAAGAATTGTTGCAGAAATAGGTGTCAATTGGGACGGAGATTTGGAGGTTGTAAAAGATATGATGCAATCCTCAAAAGATGTTGGTTGTAATTATGTAAAATTTCAAGCATTTAATGAGGATGTGATCAAAGAACATCCAGAAAAAGAACGATTAATGAAAGCTACGATAACATCAAAAAATATTGAAGAGATAAACTCCATCTCTAAATTAGTTGGAATTGAATGGTTTTGTACTCCAATGTATGAAGAGGCTGTAGATTTCTTAGACCCGTATGTGAATAGATACAAAATTAGAGTGGCAGATGGTAGATCTCTGATAACAAACAAGCCGTCTAAATTAGTTAATCGTGTTCTAGATACTAGAAAAGAAGTGATTGTAAGTGCAGAAAGTAATCCTACACAATCTATTCAATATGATAATTCAGACATAAAATGGTTATACTGTGTTTCAAAATATCCATGCACTTTTGAAGATTTAGATTTTGAGAACATGTCAGATTTTTATGGATATTCAAATCATTGCCCAGATATTTTAGCACCAATTACTGCAGCAATTTTAGGAGCAGAATTAATTGAAATACATATTACTTCAGACAAAACAAAAAAATTCATAGATAATAATGTTAGTTTTGACTATTTAGAATTAGAAAAACTGGTTGAATCAATTAGAAAAATTGAGAGAATGAAAATATGATTCAAAAAATGTTAATAACTAATAGGCAGAGTTGTGATTGTTGAATATACTAATTATAGCTGCACACCCAGATGATGAGGTCTTAGGTATGGGAGCAACTATCAAAAAACTAGCTAAAAATAAAAATAAAATTCATTTAGCTGTAATCACCGAAGGTGCATCAGCCCAATATGAAAATAAAAAGATGATAGAATCTAGGAAAAATGCATGTAAAAAATCAGCAAAAATTCTTGGAATAACTTCAATTGATTTTTTAGATTATCCTGATATGAAATTAGATACTATATCACATTTAGAAATTAATAAAAAAATCGAGAAAATAATTAAGAAATTCAAACCCAAAACAGTTTACACTACACCTGCACATGATCTAAATTTGGATCATAAAATAGTTCATGACTCTGTTTTAGTAGCGACAAGACCACAATCTGGGGTACAGGAAGTTCTTTCATATGAAATCCCAGGCATTGTAAAAAAACCAAATCAACCAAACGTATTTGAAGATATAACACTAGAACTCAAGTACAAAATTCAAGCCATGAAATGTTACAAGTCTGAAATTAATCGTTATCCACACCCACGCTCTCTAAAGGCTATTGAAAGTCTAAGCATACAAAGAGGGATTGAATCTGGTGTCAAAAATGCAGAAGCCTTTCATTTAATAAGAAATATTAGAAAATAAATTAGGAACGTTAATCATCTTCCCTATTAATAATTAGAATTAAATATATTAAAAATATGTAAAGTTTATGATAAAATCAAATTTTAAAATTTCAAAAGAGAGTAAAGCTGATGAACAAAAGATAGAAAAAGTAGTGGAAGCGCATGAAGATCTTTCACAAAAGGAATTTGAAGAATTTGTTTCTAAATCAGGAGCTGCTGGTTCTTTTATGATATTTCGCTCTGAAGAAAAAGATACAGAGCTTGGAATAGATCAGTTATAGATGTATCAAGATTTAAAATAGTCCAAATTCCATTTTTTGCATGACAGAAGAATATGAGTTTAATATTCACGAAAAAACACTAGAAAAAATTCTTTCATTAAAAAATCAAATGGGTTTTTCTGAAAAAAATTGGGACGAGTGGTTTAATGAAATTATAAGTCAGAGTAAAGGAGTGGGTAGAGAGCAATCAGTAATTGAACGAGCTTTTGAAAAAAATCATTATAAAAAAAATTATGAGAGTTGGATAAACCATTTTGCATTAAATCTGAATGACATATGGAATGAGTTGTCAGCAAGAGAATTAGATCCTAGTCTAGACATAAATTTTAAACCATTAAATAATTCTGCAATTGTTATAGGCGCAGGTCCATCTGTAAAAAAAAATAAACATCTGGAGCTTCTGGCTGCAAGTGATTTCAAGGGTTCAATAATTTGTACTGATAGAATGTTAGCACCTGTGCTAAAAGCAGGAATCACGCCAGAAAAATTTCCAAAGTTTTTTGTAGCAACAATTGATCCACTCGAACTATTAAAAAAATTCTATATGGACGATATAATAAAAAAATATGGTTCCAAAATAAATGGTATCTTTTCTTCTGTCGTTCATCCAAATATAGTTGCAAAAGCAAGAGAGGCTGGAATTAAAATTCATTGGGTGCATTCATTGTTTGACTATAATGAAGGAAAAAAATCATTTAATCAAATTTCTGCGTTGATCGTTAGAGCAAAAAATCATAAAAATGGATTACCTGCCATTCAAACTGGGGGAAACGTGGGTACAGCATCTTGGTTTATAGCTTGGAAAATTTTGAAATGTGACACAGTTGGTTTAATTGGCTTGAATCATGGTTGGGATGAGAATGATGATTGGAATGAAATTCTATCTCATTCTAATGCTCCTTCCGATATTGATCGTGATAGTCTGGAATTTAAGAAACTGTACCCAAAAGTGTACAACCCAGATTTTGATTGCTATTGCATTCAAGATCCTACTTATCAGTATTATAGTAATGCAACAAAAGAATTCATTAAAAGATCTCCCGAATGGTTAACTACAATTAATGCTACAGAGGGTGGCTGTTTATTCGGCGATAGAATTATGTCTACAAGTTTTAAAAAATTTCTTGCAGAGCATAAGAATTAAATCGTAAGTTTTATGACAGACATAGATTAAATATTAACTATAGAGAGTGTTATGATATGAAAGTACTATTTGTTGTTCCTGAAATTAGAGTAGACAGTGTGCCTTATCATTTTCCATTTTGGGCTGGAATCTTAGCTGCAATTGTAGAAAAAAAAGGCGGTGATGTAGGAATTCTTGATCTTAATGCTGTAAGAATGGATTTTGATAACAATAAAATTTCTGATGAGATGATTGAGGAAGAAATTGCACGAGAAGATTGGGATTTAATTGGTATTGGTGGTTTAACATCTACATACAAAAGAATTAAAGAACTTACAAAAATTATTAGAAATACTTCTCCTGAATCGGTTATTATTAGTGGGGGAGGTTGGAGCACATATAATCCGGATGAGATTTTAAAATTAGTTCCGGAAATAGACTTGATTTGTATTGGAGAAGGAGAAGAAACTTTTTCAGAAGTATATGATAAGATTAAAGAAAACGGAAACAACTTTGAAAGCGTAAAAGGTTTATGCATTAGAGATGGTGAAGGATACAAGTACACCGAACCAAGAGCATTAATATCTGATCTTAATACAATACCGTTTCCTGCATATCATCTTTTTGAAACGGATGTTTATTTCCGATACTCTTCGTTTCCATTATCTGTTGAATCATTTAATTCAAAACGACGTGCATCCGTTGTTTGGGAGAGGGGTTGTCCTAGAGGTTGCACATTCTGTTCTCATAATGGAATGTCTAGGATTGATTTACAGAATATCTATGGTGAAGGTGATAGGAAGGTGGGTGAAAAATTAGTTAGAGTTTCAGATAAAGATAATGACACTTTCCAATTACCAGCAAGATGGCCTACTCCTGAATATGCAATTGATAACATTAAATTTTTGAAAAAACATTATGATGTAGATTTCGTCTCAATCTTAGACGAAAACATGACGAGTAATAGAAAGTGGACTGAAGAATTCTGCAGATTGTATATTGAAAGTGGTCTGAGTGAATCAGTAAAATGGGGAACATTAGGTGATCCACCAAGCGTGGCAGTACAACCTGATTTGGTGAAAACCATGAAGGATGCAGGTTGTTCATATATCTCATTTGGATTCGAATCTGCTTCAGATAAAGTCTTGAATCAGGATATAGGAAAAGGTCAATTACAGGTACATCTACAGCAAACGATTGCAGCCGTGAAAGCTGTTGGACTAACACCTATAGCCACATTTATGATTGGTAATCCTCATGAAAATATCAATGATCTTATGGAGACGTTAGAATTTTGGATTCGTAATAATATAGAAGTTGATCCGTTTATCTGCACTCCGTATGTGGGTAGCCCAATATTCTATGAACACAAAGATTTTCTTTTACAACAATATGACGAGAGACTACAATTGCTTGATGGAAAAGATGGTTCCATACAAAAGACGGTTAGCAATGAAGATGTAGAAAAATGGAAATTAGATGCGGTGGATAAATTTATGACTGAATGTGGTGACGCAACAGATTACACCGCAACAGTGAGTCAATATTTTAGTATATCTGAACTATTTGCAATTAAAAACTTCATGCATAAAAAAGATGTTAGACGATTATTACAGATGGCTCATCAGAGATATGAAGAGACCAAAAAGGAATATTGGAAGCATGATAAGAAATGGTCAGAATTTTGTAGTATATGCCAAGCAAAAAACCAATTAGGATTGAAATTGGAAATTCCACCAAAATAAAAAAATTTTAGGCATAAACAATGTTATTTACATATAGAAGCGATGAAGATTGTTGGACATAAGAAAAAAATCTGCAACAGAATGGAAGATTCCGTTATACAAAGTGCTTGTCGATAAAGATGATGTAAGGATTGTATCGAAAGTAATTAAACGTGGTTCTTATTGGGCAATTGGTCCCGAAATAGAAGAATTTGAAGAGCAACTTGCTAATTATGTAGGAACCGATTACTGTGCAACA
>Ga0310344_10003231_pt1 | contig 12188 bp, 10 predicted proteins | sample HC15DNA20200_MG_FD_203801 | JGI IMG/M metagenome (GOLD analysis project Ga0310344, IMG submission 203801) | Marine microbial communities from station ALOHA, North Pacific Subtropical Gyre - HC15-DNA-20-200_MG | ecosystem: Environmental > Aquatic > Marine > Oceanic | place: Pacific Ocean: North... | reverse complement strand
CGTCCTCCCTCATCGACTCTGACTTCGTCATCTCCATCCGACCTAAAGCACTAAGATGTGCTAACTTTCCGTTCCTTGCTATCGCCACGACAACTCCGGCCATCCGGCCTTCTGCGATGTACGACTCAAACAGAGCGTCCACACGTTTAAGTCGTTCACTCGAAATACCGACCGACTCGGGCGCTGCCTCAGGAAGAACTTGGGAAAATCCGTTAACCGAAAAAGTCGCAAGCGCAAAAGCTATCAACAAGATCGGTGTAGCTGAGTTTTTTTGAGTCCGCTGCCTATTCATAACTTCTTATCTCCTTGACCCAGGCACTCTTTAAATACAAAAGGTGCGCGTAAATAAAACTGCTCGCGGTTTGCCTCTAGAAGAGGATATAGCCCACAATTGAGACTATGATCAAGTATATTGAGCGAACACGCGCTTACTATTCCGAGCAAGGCTACCCAGCCTACCAATGGGCGTCTAACAACATAATCCCGTTTGCTGCGATGCAAAAACCCCTCAGTGAATGCCGTGTGGTTTTAATTACCACTGCCGCACCCTACCGGAAAGGTTTATCGGATCAAGGTCCTGGCGCACCATTAAATGGAGCCGCAAAGTTCTACAACGTTTATACCGTACCGGTTACTCCGTGTCCGGACCTACGTATCGCTCATGTCGCTTATGACCGCAAGCATTGCAAGGCCGATGACAGTAACACTTGGCTCCCGCTAACCGCGTTACATCACGCGTGCAGAAAAAAAGTTTTCGCGAACCTCGCGGGTGAGCTAATCGGCGTGCCCACCAACCGCAGTCAAAGAGTTACTCTTACACAAGACGCACCTAAAACACTTGAATATGTGCAGGCTCTACAAGCAGATGTGGCGCTATTGGTTCCCAACTGTCCGGTCTGCCATCAATCTGTCAGTTTAATCGCACGTTATCTAGAGGAACACGAAATACCAACAGTTGTTATGGGTTGCGCCCGAGATATCGTAGAAAATGTCGGCGTGCCACGATTTTGGTGGAGTGACTTTCCACTTGGTCATGCGGCCGGCAAACCACATGACTCAAACTCGCAGGCCGCAACATTAGCAGGTGCACTGCAATTATTTACAACCGCCCAAGTTGCAGCAACAACCGTCCAGTCACCGCAAATGTGGTCCAATAACGATGACTGGAAACAGGATTTTATGAATATCGAAAACTTAAACGCGGAACATATAGAGAGATTGAAAGGCGAGCATGAAAAAACTCGCGCTATGAAAAAGAGAGGATGATCAGCGTCACGAGGTCTAGTTAGGAGCTGTCTCTGATTCGTAATCCATCAGCGCTTGTTCAAAATCCATGAATGATTGATTGTCGAGACAAATGCTCTCCTCGAGACGCCAATCATCAACGCTACGAAAAAACCGTCTTGCTGACCAAGGCTCAGTATATGCGACGGGATCTTCGACCATAATATCGATAACTAGCTCGCTATCGCTGTCTCGGCGTATACGCTCGACTACACGAAGCTGTTCACTGTGAGGTAGTCCGCGACGATCAACCCAGGTTCTATCATTAAAATTTACGGTCTCCACAACCAACGTATCGCCTTCCCAATACCCGATCGATTCGCCCATCCATGACGGTGGTCGACCTTCGCGATGCTCGCGCCCGTCCGTGTAGATATAACGATTAAGGTGCATCCATTCATACATAATTAAGACACGCTCAGGTGTCTGTACAATCTCGAACGGCGCTGGATGAGCGTAGATTCGAGGCGTACCTGAGGGCAAACACTGGTAAACGGGATCATTGGTATCGGAAACCGCAACACCGCGAGGTCCAAACGTTGGTTTTGATGCTTCGAAACGTTCTCTACCCCAAGGTGTCATCGATGGCACTTCAGCAGTAAAGGCGTAGTTCTCATAGCTATGACTGTAGTTATAATTCCACATACCGCTCAAATCAGTGCCCTCAGCGACTTGCTGTTCTACGCTGATATCATCCGGCTCCCCACGAGCGATGGCATCAGCAGCCGCTCCCCCAACCAATGCTATACCGTCGGCATCGACGATACGAAGAAGACGCATCGAAGGAGCACCGTTTCTAGCAGGATTGCCGGTCAGCTCAATAATATCGCCTGGTTGAAGTAAATCGCGGGTCCAAACAGCGTTGTGCCGAGTCCCGCCTGGACCTATCCCACGGGCTAAGCGGTTTGGTGTGGTCAGTTCACCAGACCATTCAACAATACCACCATCATTAGACGGAACCGCGATATAGACCAACGTATGAGGAAAAATGAACCGAAATCTGGTCACGGGCCCCTTAAGAGATACTGTTTCAGTTGAGTCGTAGAGCGCCGCGCCATGGTGTGCGGACAAATCAACGCTCACTAGAAAAGATGCTGATACCAGTAAACTTGCTATGCGTCGCACATCCACCTTCAACCCCCTCACGTATTCTGACTCAATATTTACTAGATTTTCGGATGATAAGCCCCGAGCATTCTGTAATCATCTATACGCTCGGAGAGTACAAGCCTCTAAATACTATAACTCTCTCGCCGACGAACACCCAAAGTCATAATCTGAATGATATTACTGAGGAGCTCCTCGATAAGCACAGTCGCCTCACTCATTAGCAAGGTCTACCGACATTTTATACGTCACATTTGTAACGATACCGAGATCTCCAACGACCGAAACGGTGATAACTAATTCGGCAAAAACCAACGTAATACATGCCACCCTAGTTATCGAGCCTTCAATCCTAAATATTTTGGCAATCGTATCATCACAATAGTAATTTGGGCTTTATTAAATCTAGCGGTCAAACAATATCACCTAGCATCTGACCCCTTTAATAGAAAGACCAAACCTCGATGAAACTCTATTCAAAAACTATTTAAACACTATTCGATATAACTCCGGTAACAGCTCAAGCTTCGGGTCTTCAACGCCTGCTATCATTCGCTTACTAACCAAGATTTATTGATGGAGATAAACAGCCATGCCCATTCGGACCCTCGATCACTGCTCTATTCGTACTATAAAGCTCGAAGAGTCTAGGGAGTTCTATATTGACGTGCTCAACATGGTTGAGGGTGACCGACCGAACTTACCTTTCCCCGGAATTTGGCTATACGTAGATGGCTGCACAGTCATACATCTTGTCGGCGTCGACCCTGATGACCCTAGCGGCCTAGTACAATACCTTGGCGGAGACATTGATCCCGAAACTCTGAACGGAAGTGGATCATTTGATCATATCGCATTCCGTGCGACGGCTGCGCCGGCAATGATCGAGCGCCTCACCAAGAAAAACATAGCCTACCGCGAACGGAACATCCCAAGTATGGATCTCTATCAAATCTTCTTAGAAGACCCAAATGGGATTACTATCGAACTCAACTATTTTTCTTCCGAACAATAACCCGGAGAAACTAAGTGTTAGATAAGCGGGAATTCTATATCAATGGCCAGTGGACAGCCCCAAACCAAACTAATAATTTTAATGTAATCGATCCTTCTACCGAACAAATTTGTGGTGTTATTTCCTTAGGCGATCAAGTTGATACTGACGCAGCAGTTGCGGCAGCAAACGTCGCTTTCGAAAACTGGTCCAGATCATTTAAGGAAGAGCGTATCGCTCTGCTCGAACGCATTCTTGATTGTTATAACAAAAGATCAAATGACATAGCCCAAGCTATCAGCCTAGAGATGGGCGCGCCGATCGATATGGCTAAGAAGCAACAGGTAGGCGCCGGCGCCTGGCATATCAACGGGTTCATACACACGTTAAAAAGTTTTGAATTTGATCAAATGCTCGGCGCACACGCACCGAACGATCGAATCCTATATGAGCCAGTTGGTATATGCGGCCTGATTACGCCATGGAACTGGCCAATGAATCAAATCACCTTAAAGGTTATCCCAGCTCTTGCTGCAGGCTGCACGATGGTTCTGAAACCCTCCGAAATTGCTCCCTTATCCGCCATGTTGTTCGCCCAAATCATGCATGATGCGGGTACGCCGGCAGGAGTATTTAATATGCTTAACGGTAGTGGCGTAGGGGTGGGTGCGCAGCTTAGTGGGCATCCCGACATCGACATGATTTCTTTTACAGGCTCAACACGCGCTGGAACAGAGATATCTAAGAACGCTGCCGCATCGCACAAGAGGGTCCATCTGGAGCTCGGCGGTAAGGGCGCGAATATTATTTTCAGCGATGCAGACAAGCAGGCAGCAAAACGAAGCACCTTGCACTGTTTCAACAATACTGGTCAATCCTGCAATGCACCGACGCGTATGTTAGTGCAACGCGAAATTTATGACGATTGCATTGCGATAGCAACGGCAGTTGCCAACAATCACGAAGTCGCGCCAGCATCTAAGAGCGGCAATCACGCCGGTCCGGTAGTGAGTCGAGCACAGTTTGATAAAATTCAGGCTTACATTCAGGCGGGGCTCGATGAAGGTGCGCGGTTAGTCGCAGGCGGCCTGGGATTACCGGAGGGTATCGAGTCAGGTTTTTTCGTCAGGCCAACTGTTTTTGCTGATGTCTCCAATAACATGAAAATCGCGCGGGATGAAATCTTTGGGCCTGTACTGTCGATTATTCCGTTTGACACTGAAGAGGAAGCCGTGCGAATTGCAAACGATACACCATACGGTCTGACAAACTACTTGCATAGCGAGGATGGTGAAAAACGCAATCGTATCGCACGTCGCCTACGGTCTGGAATGGTGGAAATGAATGGTCAGGCACGCGGCGCCGGCAGCCCATTTGGCGGAATTAAAGCTTCAGGCAATGGCCGCGAAGGAGGCGTCTGGGGCTTACAAGAATTCCTCGAGGTTAAATCCGTCAGCGGCTGGGCGGTTTAACCCGCATATCTGAATATGATTAAAGGCACATAAATAATCTGTAAGAGGGGAATCAAAATATCAGATGAAAAACCTTTTCTTATTTCCTCCCCAACTTTGATATTTTATTTCTATACGATCGTCTCTTTTTATAAGGGAATTGCAATGTGCGACGATCGGGATAGCTACCTTTATAATGGCCATCTCGACTGTAATTCTATGTTCAATTTTAGCCAGGAACCTTGCACTGAGTGGAGCCGCAGCTCTATTCCCTCAAGCCAGTCTCAAGAAAGAAAAGCTCAGAAAGAAGAGTGCGCCACTCCGTATATTGTTGCTCTAGCCAATCCTCGAGCTCCGCTACACGCGACTGCATCTCACGAACCGTTGGACCTACTTCATTATCAAACGCTTTTGCTCGACCGTCTCGCCTTTGTTCCTGCATTCTTGCCCAGCTATAGTTATCGTAGAGATTCCTAATTGCATCATAACTGCCGCGTGGCGCGTTTGACCTGGTATTCCGCACACGTGCCAACTCGTTATGCTCGTATTGAGCTACCTGATATCGGTAGTCAAGCCAGAGATCATAAATCGACTCAATTTCCTTATGTAGATCCTGGAATTTTTCATCTATAGTATCGATAAATACATACTCTGATTGTCGAATACGCTCGATACGTCCAAGCATCGGATCATTTTCCGCGGGCAAACGCTGAATCGTGAACAAACCATCAAGCGTCCTATCTAGATATCCTTCAAATACTGATGGAGCCAACTGCTCTGCGTAGCGCAAGAAGGAAATCTCAAGAATCTCCGATAACACCAATTCATCATAGCCACTGCGAACGAGACGAAGATCTTCCGCAATAGAATCAAAGATTCCCTGATAGGCCGAAGAATCCGATTTAGTATCACTTTGTGCTGTCCTTATCGGCACGATACTCACGTATCTATCGTCTAGCCATATTTGCCCGCTTGCGTCCACAGCACGAACCCACAACTCTAGCGAATTACCGTCTGACCTTATTATTTCGCCAGACACCAACAACTCGGCAGCAACCTCTGGCACGGGCACAATTCGCACAGCACCCCACTCGTTTGTCTCAACCAACGTTTCACGCAACATGAATGGTAGGAGGAGCGCCTCAACCTCGCGAATGTTTGGGAATACCTGCTGTTGGCTATGCGCTAATGGGTCAGTTGACACGCCCGGATCAAACACTACTATTGAAACATTGAGCTCCGAGACTCTACGCCCTACCTCCGTAACTGGCATACCGATATTATTCGTTTGTTGACCTGCTGCTTGTTGCAAAGGCATGAGCAGCAACAAGGTAACAAGCAGACTCGTCGAAAACGCCCAAAATGCATTAGCCGAAGTAGTTATGGCGAATCCTCACCCATAGTGCACACTCGGTTTCTACTGAGCGTGTCGATACAATCAAACTGCGATGGAAATGGCTGATATTTCGTATAGAAACGACCTAAGCTAAACGACAAACCTGTCGTGCTAGAAGATACAGTCGTTGATATATGAAGGTTTTGGCTATCAGGCGCAACCGTAAAACGATGGTTGACAAGCAAGCCATCGGGCAAGATCAATCGAGAGACAAATTGTTTGTCACTCCAACCACAAATTTCAGCACCGAAGCTGGTCGTTACGCCTCGCGCGACGCCGTCGGAGAACCTACAAGAGATATCAAAATCGTTCTCCCGCTCTACTGTGATTTCATTTTCAGTTTGAGAAATAGAAAAATAACGGAGACGCGTGATCTCGTCTGCCAACCGCGCAAGTGCCAGAATCTCACTCACATACCCGGACGAAATAAACCCACCGCTATTATCAAGCCCGGGATAACCAATTAATCTTTGGTCTGGCGAGGTACGACTTAGTCGACGAAACCATAAGTCTAGCTCCCTATTAACATCATCCCCACGCCAATAATCACGCTGCCAGAAACCGCTGAGATCCGATGGCATAGAACCCTGATAGCTACGGGCCGCGCTCTCTCGGGCCGGCTGATGCGAACAGGCCGAAACTAACAGGCATAGAACAACAATGATCCGCAATCTCAACATGTAATATCCAGACTAATTAGTTATTCTACCAACTTGAGACTACTACGAACCTAGCACTTAGTAATAGCCGTGGCCTTTACCTAATGTACAGAGAAATAGAAAAATGTTAAACGCAACTGCAAATATCATACTTCCCACTACAATCATCGGTTCGTTACCGCGGCCGAGTTGGTTTACCGAAAATCTAGGTTCCGACTCGTTCCTTCGTTCAATGATGAATTCACGCTATCGCGAGCAATATACGGACACTGTCGCTGTGCACTTGCGCGATCAAGAAGTTGCGGGACTCGATATCTGTACCGACGGTGATGCTCACTACGACGAGGAAGTAGGTGGTCAGAGCTGGACCAGCTACCCTTTGTTTCATATGGACGGATTCGATAAAACTCATCCTAAACCTGCCATCATGCGCACCGGCGGGGTCGCATTTCCAATGGGGCATATATTGCATGATTATCTCGAAGCAAGAGTCATGCCCAAGGTCATCGGCCCAATCGGGCGCGGAGAGCTACAGTACGCCGCAATGTGGAAAACAGCGCAGCGAATGACATCTAAGCCCGTTAAGTTCGGAACCGTAACGCCGGACATTCTGGCTGCAGCTGTAGACGATACCTATTATAAGGATCCCTTCGAACGGATCATGGCTCTAAGCGATGCTATCAATGAGGAACTGAACGAGCTCGCCGACGCCGGCTGTGCCGTTATCCAAATGGAAGAACCTTCCATACACATGATACCGGTTCGAGGTAAGGTCTTTGGCAAACATGACATGGCTGAAATGGCGGGGGTTTTTAGCAACACCGTAAAAGGGCTACGTGATAAGACGGAGGTATGGTGCCACACGTGCTGGGGGAATCCGTCGCAACAGCGCATGTTCAAAGAAGTACAGAGTTATGAACCAGCACTGGAAATTTACAATAACATCGATGCGGACGTTGTTACGTTCGAATCATGTAGTTCAGGCATGAAGGACATCCCCGCCATCGGGAAAATAATTACCGACAAGAAAATAGCTATTGGTATGATTGATCATCACTCGCTGCAAATCGAACGTCCAGAAGATATTGCGCAAAGGATCCGAGACACGCTGAAACATATTCCGGCGGAGCGTTTAATTCTCTCCTCCGATTGCGGAATGGGGAGAGAAGGAATGAGCCGCCGACATGCTCGCTATAAGATGGCAGCACTGGTGCAGGGTACTAACATCGTTAAGCGGGAGCTCGGTCTACCTGAGGCGGTATGTCTGGCAGCCGACGAACGCTATTCGCTTGTGCCAACGGAGTAGCAAGTCATGCCTTACGGACAATGCGCGCTAATACATAACCGTCTCAAGGCCCTCGTAGGTATCACACTGGGGATCGCCGGCTGTGACCTACCGGAGTCACCAGGACCGGCGCAGATAGCCGCGATGTCTGCCATCCAAAGTTGCCCGCCTGGCGGAGATCTAGTCCTGACCAATGGAAAAATTCTTACAATTGATCCGGACGACGCGATTGTCTCAAGCATTAGAATTCGGCAAGACCGAATTTTGGGCGTTGGAAATGACGTAGGTACTCAAGCTTGCGATAAAGTAATCGATCTTGGTGGACGAACAGTCGTGCCAGGTTTACAAAACAATCATATGCACTATTTACGCGCCGGTATGCGCCCCGGGCACGGTATCAGCGCCGTCGAGACAGCGAGCAGCATCGATGAAGTGTTAAACCTAATTCGTGATCGAGCCGCTAGTCTACCCCCCGCCGATGCTAACCTAGACGGCACAGATTTCATTACTATCCTAAATGCATGGAATCCCCGACAATTCGTAGAGGGTCGCCCGCCAACACTAACGGAACTCGACGAGGCAGCGCCTAACCATGCCGTTTTTATGATGGCCTACGCTTTCGGCCCTGCTGTAACGAATACCATTGGTAAGCGTTTTTTTGAAGCTGCCGGTATACCGATCAGCGAAGACGGGGCAATAGCTATCCAGCCTGGCTCGTTCGACACGCCAGGACACCGAGCCTACGCGCGCCTACAAACAGATCACACGCTTGCAGATAAAGAACGGTCGCTCCGAGAACTCATGCGCTATTCCAACACTGTAGGGCTATCCACCGTACTCGACGGTGGCGGCGGTTTTCCCGGAACAGGTGCGTTTGATGAGTACAACGAATATGACGCGATCATGTCGCTTTGGCGGAATGATCAGTTGACCGTCCGTATCAGGGCGCACATTCAGGCATGGGCTACCTCATCAGGTGGCATCGAGACGATCCAACAACGCGTCGACAACACGTTTAACAGACTCGGTGATGACATGTTTAAGGTGATCGGATTCGGCGAGAATATCGTCAGGGAAACGATACCTATTCAGCCGCTTGAGCTGTTCGTCGAAGCGTTCACCATCGCAGCTGAGAATGAGTGGTTAGTGCATCAGCATTCCATCGACGTTGAGGAACTCGAAGTTCATACCACCGCCTTCGAGATCGTTAACGAAACCTATCCGATCGCTGATCTGCACTGGAATTTGTCACATGTACAGGAGATAGACGATGTTATCCTAGAACGGTTGAAGGCTATTGGGGCAGGCGTCGCGACGCAGATCCACTACTACCACGGTGGTTTCTTGATGGGCGATCTTGGACCACCCTATCGGAAAATTCTCGATAGCGGTATCAATATGAGCGCCGGCAGTGATGCTACGGCTTTTTCGCCCTGGATATGGCTCTACCATATGACCACCGGCAACACTTCTTATGGCGATCCGATTCTTGCGCATGAGTCCGTGACGCGGATGGAGGCATTGCGGTCCACTACACTGGGCACTGCCTGGGATGCATTGGAGGAAGATAATCTAGGTTCTATCGAGCCAGGCAAGCTAGCCGACATAGTCGTGTTGTCCGCGGATTACTTGACGGTAGCGGACGAAGAACTAAGAGATATCAAATCAGTACTGACGCTAATCGGCGGAGAAATAATGTACTCTGACGGCAGCTTAGTTAGCTGCGGGACTACTGGGAATTGGTTTAGAGACGTAGCCGAGGCAAGCTGCGAACCGTGATGAACTAGAACACGTTAAGGATTGATCTGTGTTGTTCCGGACGGACCCTCCCCTACTATTTGGATAACGACTGGACCATCTTTAGCCCATACGAAGTGAGCCTGACCAGCCGGCTCCGTCCACACACCACCAGCTGCAATTGGACGCATAATAGACTCGTCGAACTCCTCTCCATGACCAACGTGCAGGGCACCCGAAATAACTGTGCCTACTCGACTATCAGGATGAAAATGAGGCGTGTTTCTAAAACCGTCGGGGAACCGAGTCCTATAAACGTACATCCCAGAGGTCTCGTTACTGCCTGAAATAGTGGCCCTGTGGTTACTCCGCTCGATATCCCAGACCAGATCCCCAGGTGACAACGCAACTGGATGGAGCGCATCTTGGGCTAGTACCGCCAACGCGATAATAGTGACCATTGCAGTACCGACAACTTTCAAAAACAATTTACTCATTATCAACTCCCGACTAATCTCGATTTCCTACCTAACCACAACCCTCTTTCTTTCAGCCACCTATCGATTTACAGTCATACCAGAAACGATGTAGCAGGTCATATGAAAGCACATTCATTTCAACCAATTATTCAACCAAACCCGAGTAAAGAACGAAAATTCAATCATAAAATCCATTGAACCCGAATTCATCTGCCCAATCCCCTCCTAATATTTTAGGGGATTTAGATGGTAAAACGAGTTAGTCCATACGTGAATTATTTTTAATCTCGTGGATGTCATTATAGTTGTGTAATCAACTGTAACTAGTAAGCTTAGATATATACGGAATATATAGAGTTTTATGAACATGATTAAAAAAATTTACTATCTGTTTTTCGCCTTAGCATCTCCTACGCTACTCGCACATCACGGTGCAGTCACAAACCCAGTCCTGTATCAAGCCGATAATTTCGTTGAACTCGAAGGCGTGATGACAGAAATGTTTTGGCATAACCCACATGTTCGAGGCAGGATGACGGTAGTAGATGAAGCTGGCGAAGAGATCGTTTACGAGCTCGAGCTTGGCCCAGGCCCTCCGGGCATGGCGAATAGAGGCCTTACCGAAGAGGATTTTCTGGGACCAGTGAGAGTCGCAGGCTATCCGTCTAAACGAAAAATAAATACCATTGGTATTCTTCATGTATTAATGCCAAGCGGCAGAGAAATTGTGCAAGGCAACCGCGAGCCCCTTTGGGCAGAAGAGCTACCTAACGCGCAGCCTGATGTCGATCCCATATTAGAGGCCGAGGAGAGGCTTACCGCGCGTAGCATTTTTCGTACCTGGACCAAGCAAGGAGGCATGGCCTTCTCACCTGAAGCAAACGACCTAGCTAATGCTATGGACTGGTTGAGCGAACGCGGCCATGAACTAAATGTACTCTATGATCCGATCGCGGATAACGTTGAGGTATCAGAATGCAAACAAGGGATGCCGGATTATATGTTCGATCCGGGACAGATGCGTATAGACGATGAGGGTGATCGAATCATATTTGAGTCTTGGGAATACAATGGTATACGTACTATTTATATGGATACAGCGACGGCTCCTGAGCCAGAACCATCGAACGTCGGTTACTCAACGGGGCGCTGGTTTGACGATACGTTAGTCGTCACCACCACACATATAGACTTCCCCTATTGGGCGGAGTTCGGTCTTCCGCAATCAAACCAGGGAATCATTGTGGAAAGATTTACGCCATCTGATGATGGCAACAATTTATCTTATACATTAACTGTTATCGATCCAGTCACAATGACCCGGCCGTTCACAGTCAGAGACAATCGATTTTGGACACCCGGTAGAGAAATTCTACCGTACGACTGTGTAGTTGAATGGGAAGACTAAATTGACTCATAGAAGGTTAAAGTAATGAAAATCTCTAACAAACTATTTTTCCTCGCATTTGTACTAGTCTCTCCTACTCTCCTGGCACATCACGGCGCAGTTACAAACGGCGTGCTGTATTACACTGACGATGTCATTGAACTCGAAGGCGAGATGACAGAAGTGTTCTGGCATAACCCACACACTCGAGGCAGGTTGAGCGTGGTGGACGACGCCGGCGAAGAGACCGTTTGGGAAATTGAGCTTGGTCCAGGCCCCCAAAGCATGGCACGCAAAGGTCTTGCCGCAGAAGATTTCCTTGGACGAGTCAGAGTCGCTGGTTTTCGTTCCAGACGAGGCGCCAATACTATGGGCCCGATTCATGTACTAATGCCAAACGGGGTGGAAT
>Ga0310344_10003230_pt1 | contig 12188 bp, 9 predicted proteins | sample HC15DNA20200_MG_FD_203801 | JGI IMG/M metagenome (GOLD analysis project Ga0310344, IMG submission 203801) | Marine microbial communities from station ALOHA, North Pacific Subtropical Gyre - HC15-DNA-20-200_MG | ecosystem: Environmental > Aquatic > Marine > Oceanic | place: Pacific Ocean: North... | reverse complement strand
TGTCTGGTGCCCAGGAGAGGACTCGAACCTCCACGGTTTTACCCGCTAGTACCTGAAACTAGTGCGTCTACCAATTCCGCCACCTGGGCATTTCAGGAGGGGAATTTTCTCCCGGGCCCGAATCACTGTCAAGCCAGCGTCACGAAAAAAGCCGGCGCTTGTCGCTCGCCGATGCCCGCATCGACAATCGCACCGCATCCCGAAGGAAAGGTGTCGATGAAGTCGTCCTACGCCGCTGTCCGCGCCGGCCTGCTGTTGCTCGCGTTGCTGTTCCCGCCTGTCGTCAGCGTGGCCGCCGACGTGCCCGTGTCCGCCATCCCCGCTGATCGTCCCGAACTCCCTTGGTGGGGGCTTCGCCACGCCCGGGTGCTCGAACAGGTCAAGGCTGATCCGGACGCGCCCCTGCTGCTGATCGGTGACTCCATCACCCAGAACTACGAGAAGGCCAAGGCGCCCGACGAGGACTTCCTGCCCACCTGGCGGACGTTCTACGGTTCGCGTGGGGCGCTCAACCTCGGGTTCAGTGGTGATGGGACGCAGCATGTGCTGTGGCGGCTTGAGCATGGGGAGCTCGAGGGCCTGCATCCAAAGGTGGCGGTGCTGCTGATCGGCACCAACAACACCGGATGGCTCAAGCAAAGCGCGCTCGATACCCAGTTGGGCATCGACGCCGTCGTCGCCAAGCTCGAGCAGAAGCTGCCCGATACACGCATCCTGCTGATGGGCATCCTGCCCAGTGATCTGTCGCCGGAGAAGACGCGCGCCGACGCCGAGGTCAACCGCTACCTGGCCGAGCGCTATGCCGACAACCCGCGCGTCACCTTCCTCGACATCGGGTCGATCTTCATGCGCGGCGAAAACCTCGTCACGACGCGCTTCTACGACACCCGCTTCAGCCCGCCCGCCGGTGCGCTGCATCCAGACACGCTGGGACAACGCATGATGGCCGAGGCCATCGAGCCGACGCTGGCGCGCCTGCTGGGCGAACCGACGCGCGTGCCGATGGCGCAGCTCGGCACCACGTTCAACCCGGCGCTGATCCCGGTGCCATGGCTGGAGCAGGATTCGTACGACTGGTTCGCCCGGCATCGAGGCGCGCTCGCCACCGCGCGCACCCTGCACCCGGAGGTGGTGATGATCGGCGATTCGATCACCCATTTCTGGAGTGGCGAACCGCGCGGCGTGCGCGCCAGCGGCCCGGAATCATGGCGCTGGCTGTACGGCGATCGCCCGGTGCTCAACCTCGGCTTCGGTTGGGATCGCACCCAGAACGTGCTGTGGCGCATCCGCCAAGGCGAACTCGATGGCCTGGACCCGCATTGGGTCGTCATCAATATCGGTACCAACAACCTCACCGGGACCGATCACGCGCGCACCAGCACGCCAGCGGAAGTCGCCGCGGGCGTGGAGGAGGTGGTGTCGCAGGTGCGCACGCGCCTGCCGCGCGCCAAGGTGGTGTTGATGGGGATCTTCCCGCGCGGCCGCCATGCGGGCGACGCCCTGCGCAAGCCAATCGAGGAAACGAATCGCCTGCTCGCCGCCCGTTTCGGCAAGGACCCGGATGTCCGCTTCATGGATATCGGCAGCCGTTTCCTGCAAAAGGACGGCACCCTGCCGGAAGCGTTGTTCCCGGACACCACGCACCCCAGCGAGGCGGGTTACCGCATCTGGGCGCAATCGCTGAGAGAGGCGGGCATAGCGGGCCCCTAACGTCAGCCCGCAAATTACTCGATGGAGAGCAGCCCCCTTTGTTAAGGGGGCGCGCCGAAGGCGCGGGGATAGGCAAGGTGGAGGCCCGGCACCAAGACACAAAAAAACACCGCTTTCGCGGTGTTTTTTTATGTCTTGGTGCCCAGGAGAGGACTCGAACCTCCACGGTTTTACCCGCTAGTACCTGAAACTAGTGCGTCTACCAATTCCGCCACCTGGGCAGGTGAGCAGCGTATTCTGCGGATGGGGCCGGAGGCTGTCAACGCCTTTTTACGAATTTGCTCTTCCGGGCCGGCATGACGCCGGATTGATGGGTGGGGACGCTACCATCCCTGAATGAAGAAAAAGAACGCCAAGGATGCCGGCCAGGCTCCAAGCGCTCCCGCGCGCAAATCCGCGCCGGGCAACTCGACCCAGAAAGCAGCCGCCGGCAAGGGCGGCAAGGCACCCAAGGCCAGCAAGCTGCCACCCTGGATGCCCGAGTCGCTGAGTGCCCCATCGCCGGGTTCGCGCAAGCCAGCCAAGGGGGGCGGCAAACAAAGCCGCCCCGCCAACGCGCCCCCCGCGCCGTCGGCCGAAGGCAAGCGTGGTCGCCGCGTCCCGCCGCCGCAGGTCGAGCGCGTGCCGATGTCCGGCGGCGCGGGATCCTCCTTCCAGGACCCCCATGCTGCCCGCGAGGCCGAGCGCTACGCCGAGCCCATCGCCAGCCGCGAAGCCATCCTGCAACTGCTTGAGCAGTGCGAGGGCCCGCAAACCGCCGAGGAGATCGCCGAGCGCCTCGGCCTGTCGCATCGCATCGATGCGCTGGGCAAGCGCCTGGCCGCGATGGTGCGCGAGGCCCAGCTGGTACAGAACCGCCGCGGCGGCTACGCGCCGGTCAAGCACACCAACCTGATCGCCGGCGTGGTGATCGCCAACCCGGACGGCTTCGGCTTCCTGCGCCCGGACGAGGGCGGCGATGACCTGTTCCTGCCGCCGTTCGAGATGCGCAAGGTCATGCATGGCGACCGCGCGCTGGCCAACGTCACCGGCATCGACCGCCGCGGCCGCCGCGAGGGCAGCATCGCCCGCGTGCTGGAACGCCGGGTCACCCGCCTGATCGGGCGCTTCTTCTACGAACTCGGCATTGCCTACGTCGATCCCGACGACAAGCGCATCCAGCGCAACCTGCAGATCCCCGCCGACCAGACCGGCGGCGCGCGCGAGGGACAGCTGGTCGTATGCGAGATGATCGCCCCGCCGGATGGCCGCCGCCCGGCGATCGGCAAGATCATCGCGGTGCTCGGCGACAAGCTCACCCCGTCGCTGGTGGTGGAAACCGCCATCCACGGCCACGACCTGCCGCACGAGTTCCCGCAGGAAGTGCTGGATGAAGCTGCCGCCGTGCCGCTGGTGGTCGAGCCTTCGATGATCGGCGGGCGCGTCGACCTGCGTTCGACCCCGCTGGTCACCATCGATGGCGAGGACGCCAAGGACTTCGACGACGCGGTCTACTGCGAACCCACCCGCGATGGCTTCCGCCTCGTGGTGGCCATCGCCGACGTCTCGCACTACGTGCGCCCCGGCACGCCGCTCGACGACGAGGCACAGAAGCGCGCCACCTCGGTGTACTTCCCCGGCTTCGTGGTGCCGATGCTGCCGGAGACGCTTTCCAACGGCATCTGCTCCCTCAATCCCAAGGTCGACCGCATGTGCTTCGTCTGCGACATGCAGGTGGACCGGGCGGGCGAAGTGACGTCCTCGCGCTTCTACGAGGCGGTGATGAATTCCCATGCGCGCCTGACCTACACGCAGGTGTGGAAGGCGGTAGGCGAGGACGATGCCGAAGCCAAGGCGCAGGTCGGCGCGCTGCTGCCGCAGGTGCAGCAGTTGTTCCAGCTCTACCACGTGCTGGCGAAGGCGCGCACGCAGCGCGGCGCGATCGAATTCGAATCCTCCGAGGTGCGCTTCGTCCTGGACAACCGCGGCGAAGTCACCCAGGCGGGCATGCTGGTGCGCAACGACGCGCACAAGCTGATCGAGGAATGCATGATCGCGGCGAACGTGCAGGCCGCGCGCTACCTCATCGCCCACCACATCCCGGCGCCGTTCCGCATCCACGAGCGCCCGCCGGAGCACAAGTACGAGGACCTGCTGGAATTCCTCAAGGAGTTCAAGCTCAGCCTGCCGCCGTGGAGCAAGGTCAAGCCCGGCGACTACACCCGGCTGCTGAAGAAGGTGCGCGAGCGGCCGGATTCGGCGCTGCTCGAATCGGTGTTGCTGCGCAGCCAGAGCCTGGCGGTGTACTCGCCGGACAACCAGGGCCACTTCGGCCTGGCGCTGGATGCGTATGCGCACTTCACCTCGCCGATCCGCCGTTACCCGGACCTGCTGGTGCACCGCGCGATCAAGTACGCGCTGACCGGCGGACGCGCCGACAAGTACCTCTATTCCGCCCGCGAGATGGCGGCGCTGGCGCTGCAGTGCTCCGAGCGCGAGCGCCGCGCCGACGAGGCCGAGCGCGAAGTGGACGAGCGCTACCGCGCGGCGTGGATGGAAAAACACGTCGGCGGCCAGTTCGATGGCGTGATCAGCGGCGTGACCAGCTTCGGCCTGTTCGTGGAACTGGATGAGTCCAAGGTCAACGGCCTGGTCCATGTCACCCAGCTGCCGCAGGACTACTACCACTTCGACCCGATCCGCAAGACGCTCTCCGGTGAGCGCCGCGGCCTGGAATTCCGACTCGGCGACCGCGTGCGCGTGCTGGTGCTGAAGGCCAGCATGGAAGAGCGCAAGATCGACTTCCGCCTGGTCGAGGCCAAGGATGGCGAAACGGCCGCGCCGCCGCCGCGCGGGCAACCGGCCAAGCGCAAGAAGCAGCCTTACTGAGGGCGATGCCATGGGCCGGTACAGCGGTGGATGCCAGTGCGGCGCGGTGCGCTTCCGGGTCGAAGGCGACCTGGAAGCGTCGATCTGCCACTGCCGGATGTGCCAGAAAGCCTTCGGCGCGTACTACGCGCCATTGGTGTCGGTGCGCGGCGCGGATTTCGCCTGGACCCGCGGCACGCCGCGCCACTTCGCCTCCTCCAACCTGGTGCGGCGCGGATTCTGCGCCGATTGCGGCACCCCGCTGACCTACGAGGCGCCGGATGGCATGGCGGTGGCACACGGCGCGTTCGATGAGCCGGCCGCCATCGCGCCGCGCCTGCAGTTCGGGCTGGAGGCACGGCTGCCCTTCGTCGAGGGCCTGGCTGCCTTGCCGGGAACCCGCACCGAGGAAGACGTCGAAGCCACCCCATTCCTGGCCGCGCTGGTGTCCTGCCAGCACCCGGATCACGACACCGTCCGCTGGCCGCCGGCCGGGTAGGGCGAGGCCCTACGACCACGCGGGCCGTGCCAGCACCGGCCATAACCCCTACCATTAGCACCCCCTCGCCACCCCCTTGGCCGTTCGGCCCCTCGTCCGCATGAGCAAGCAGAACCAATGGATCGTCGGCGTCAACGCCGTCGCTTCCTCGATCGAAAACGACGCCGACCACGTGCGCGAGGTATTGGTCGAGGCCGGCAGCAAGAATCCGCGCCTGCAGGAAATCGAAGAAAATGCCCGCCGCAAGGGCATCGACGTGCGCCGGGTCAGCACGCAAGCGCTGGACGGCGTGGGGGGGCAGGTACGCCACCAAGGCGTGGCCGCGCGCTACGCCGCCGCCCAGACCTGGGCCGAGAGCGAGCTGCCGGGCCTGGTTGAGGCGGCCGGCGGCAAGGCGCTGTTGCTGGTGCTCGATGGGGTGCAGGACCCGCACAACCTGGGGGCGTGCCTGCGCAGCGCGGCCGCCGCCGGCGTCACCGCGGTGGTGATTCCCAAGGACAAATCGGCCACGGTCAACGCGACCGTGCGCAAGACTTCGGCTGGCGCCGCCGACCGCATTCCGGTGGTGGCGGTCACCAACCTGTCGCGCTGCCTGCGCGAGATCCAGAAGCTGGGCGTGTGGATTTACGGCCTGGCCGGCGAAGCCGAGGCCTCCCTGTATTCGCTGGACCTGCGCGGCAACGTGGCGCTGGTGCTGGGCGGTGAGGCCGATGGCCTGCGCCGGCTGACCCGCGAGCATTGCGATGGCCTGGTGCGCATCCCGATGCCGGGCGAGATCGAGAGCCTGAACGTCTCGGTGGCTGCAGGCGTGACCTTGTTCGAGGCGGTGCGCCAACGCCAGGGGTAAGCCTGCGCGGGTCGGTGCGCAGGCACTGGCCCGGTTCTTGCCTCTCCCGACCCGACCACCGCTCCGCCGCCTCCATGCCTTCGCGCCACCCGCAGCGAAACCTGTCGACCCGCGTGTCCATGGCCCAGCCATGGCGGGGCGTGCTTTGGCTGCTGCTGGTCGCGCTGCTGGGCCTGGCCGGCGCGGCGCCGGCCGCCACGCCTGGCACGCCGCCGCTGCGCGACTACGCCATCGACGTATGGACCTCGCGCGAGGGCCTGCCGCACAACTCCATCCGCGCCATCGCACAGACCGCCGAAGGCCACTTGTGGTTCGCCACCTGGGAAGGGCTGGTGCGCTACAACGGCCTGGATTTCACCGTGTTCGACCGTGGCACCCGCCCCGGCCTGCTTGACAACGGCGTGGGCACGTTGTTCATCGACCCCCAGGGCCGGCTGTGGCTGAGCGATTCGCGCGGCGACGTGGGCCGCTTCGACCCGGCCACCAATGACTGGCACTGGTGGCCGCAGCAGGCGCCTGCGCCGCAGGTGATCATCCAGGGCATGCAGGCCGATAGCCAGGGCCGGCTGTGGCTGTTGTTCGAGGGCAACGGCCTGGGCTATCTCGATACCGACGGCAAGGTGGTCTACCAGCCTGCGCCGCCGGACATGCCGCTGCCAGTGAGCTACATGCGCCTGGCGGTGGACGCCCGCGACCGCGTGTGGGTCGGCACTTTCGACGGGCTGGTGTATCGCGACACCGACGGCAGTTTCCATCGCGCGCCGGCGAGTTTCCACCTGCCGCCCGGACTGGCGTGGCCGTACATGGCACCGGATGGCGCGCTGTGGTTCGCCGCCGGCGATGGCCTGTACCGTCTGGAGGACGGCGAGGCGGTGCTCAAGCACCGCGTACCGGGTGAAGGACATCTTACCGCGCTGTTGCAGGATCGCCGTGGCGAGCTGTGGGTGGGCACCGAGAACAATGGCCTGTTCCGCATTGGTCGCCGCGGCGTGGAGCGCTTCCCGCCGAGCGTGTCGATTCCCGGCGGGCGCATCAGCAGCCTGTTCGAGGATGCCGAGGGCAGCATCTGGGTCGGTGCCAACGCCGGCCTGTTCCGGCTGCGCGAAACCCTGATCGCCAACCTCACCCGGCGCGACGGCCTCAGTGGCGACTACACGCGTAGCGTGCTGGAAGATCGCCATGGCCGGCTGTGGGTGGGCAGTTCGACCGGCCTGGACGTGGTGGAGGAGGACGGCGACATCCGCCACTACCCGCTGCCCGAGAGCAACGGCCGGGCGCCGGCAGTGCTGAGCCTGGCCGAGGACCCCGCTGGCCGCGTGTGGATCGGCACCTATGGCGATGGCCTGTACTGCATCGACGGCGGGCGGCTGCGTCATTACGGCTTCGGCGACAACCTGCCGGCCGGCAACCTGCGTGCCATCACCGTGGACGACAGCGGCACCGTATGGCTCGGGACCCAGCACGGCGTGGTGGCGATGGCGGGCGACCAGCCGCGGCTGGTGCGCACCGAGGGCGTGCCCACCGGGCTGATCACTGCCTTGGCGAGCAGCCGTGGCGCGTTGTGGATCGGCACCATCCAGGGGCTGTACATCCTGCGCGACGGCAAGGTGGAACACCCGGGCCTGGAGACGCTGGGCGGCGCGCGCACGGTGTTCGGCTTCCACCGCGCCGGCGCGGACATGTGGATCACCACCGACCGCGGCCTGTTCCGGTATCGCGACGGGCAGCTCGCGCGCGTGGGCCTGGAGCAGGGCATGCCGGTCGACGCGGTGTTCCAGATGGTCGCCGACCACGACAACAACCTGTGGATCAGTAGCAACCGCGGCCTGATGCGCACCGACATGGCCACGCTCAATGCCGTGGCAGACGGCCGCCAGCCGCGCATCGCGGTCGAGCATTTCAACGAAATGGACGGCATGGCGAACTCGCAGGCCAATGGCAGCTCCGCGCCGGCCGCGCTGGTGCGCCGCAATGGCACGGTGTGGGTGGCGACCGCCGGCGGCCTGGCCACGCTCGACCCGGCCCGCCTGGACGTCTTTCGCGAACGCACGCCACCGCCGCCGGTGATCGAGAGCGTGCAGGTCGATGGACAGGTGCAGGGCTGGCAAGGGGCCTCGCGCCTGCGCGCGCCCGGGCGCAGCCGCGTTTCGGTGACTTATGTGGGCCTGAGCTACCTGCTGTCCGAGCGCATCGAGTACCGCACGCGCCTGGAAGGCCTGGACAGCGACTGGATCGAGCGCGGCCGCCAACGCAACGTGGAGTTCATTGGCCTGGCGCCGGGCGACTACACGCTGCATATCTCCGCGCGCCATCCCGGCGGACGCTGGAGCGAACGCGAGGCGGTGCTGCGTTTCAGCGTCGCGCCGCTGTGGTGGCAGCGCCACGACGTGCAGGTGCTCGCCGCGCTGCTGCTCGTGTTGCTGCTGGTCGGGCTGTACCGATTCGGCATCCAGCGCTACAAGCGCCGCAACGAGCGGCTGGCCGAACTGGTGCGCGAGCGCACGCAGGACCTGCAACAGCAGGCGCAACGGCTGCTGCTGGCCAACCAGGAAAAGAGCGAACTGCTCACCCGCCTGCGCCTGCGTTCGGACGCGTTCGAGCGACAGGCGCACGAGGACGCGCTGACGGGCCTGCCGAACCGCCGGCAGTTCGACGAAGCGCTTGCGCGTGACCTCAGCCGTGCACGGCGCAGTGGGCGGCCGCTGTCACTGGTGATCCTGGATATCGACCACTTCAAGCTCATCAACGACCAACACTCCCACGCGGTGGGCGACGCGGTGCTGCACGAAGTGGGCGCGCTGCTGACTGCCGCATGCCGGGCATCGGACCTGCCGGCGCGACTGGGCGGCGAGGAGTTCGCGATCCTGCTGAGCGATACCCCCGCCGGCGAGGCCGAAGAGGCATGCGCGCGGATCCGCAGGCTGTTCCATGCCCGTTCGGACTGGGGTGGCATCGAGGGACTGCGGGTGACCTTCAGCGCAGGCGTGGCGGAATTGCGCGAGGACGAGTCGGGGTCGTCGCTGATGCAGCGCGCCGACCATGCGCTGTACCAGGCCAAGAGCGATGGACGCGACCGGATGCGGTTGGGATAGCGCGCAGCGCCGCGGGGCCGTGGGCAGTGGCCGGAGGGCGGCGACTCAGATCGTCGGCGCCGGCCAGGCGTTGGTGATCTTGCAGAACAGGCGCGCGGTCTGCTCGGTGTCGTAGACCGCGCTGTGTGCGTCGGCCGCGTTCCAGTCCATGCCGGCCGCCTGCGCCGCGCGCGCCAGCACCGTCTGTCCATACGCCACGCCCGCCAGCGTCACCGTGTCGAACACGCTGAAGGGATGGAACGGATTGCGCTTGTGCGCCGTGCGGGCCACGGCCGCGTTGAGGAAATTCAGGTCGAAATGCGCGTTGTGGCCCACCAGGATCGCGCGCTGGCAGCCGTGCTTCTTCACCGCCGCGCGCACCGGCGCGAACACGTGGTCCAGCGCGGCCTTCTCTTCCTTGGCGAAACGGAACGGATGGTCCAGGACGATGCCGGTGACTTCCAGCGACTTGGGGTCGATATCCGTGCCCGGCGCCGGCACCACGTGCGCACTGGTGGTCTGGCCGGGGAACAGCAGGCCGTTGGCGTCCATCTCGATCGGCACCACGGCGATCTCGAGCAGCGCGTGGCGGTTCCAGTCGAAGCCGCCGGTCTCCACGTCCACCACCACCGGCAGGTAACCGCGGAAGCGGCGCGACATCGGCGTGACCCCCGGTGCAGTGCCCGGGCTTTGGACGTTTTCGTTCATCGCAATAGCCTAGCAGGTCGCCCCTAGCCCCTGTTTGCAGCGTGCGGCGCGATTCAGGTGGCGATGCGCGTGCCCAGTACGCTGCCCTGCGCATGCAGGCGCTGCAGCAAGGCACTGGCCTCGGCCATGACGGCCGCATCGCCCTCGGCACCAGCCTCGCGCGCGAGTTGCGAAATCCGCTGGCTGCCGCTGGCCGTGCCGGATGCCATCAAGCGCAGCAGCAGGCGCGCGGTCCATTCGCCGAGCTCGGCGAAGCGCACCGTGCCATCGCCTTGGCGCCGCGCCAGCAGCCAGAGCGGTGCAGGGAGTGGGGCGGGGGGCTGGAAGTCCGGTCCAATGCGGTGCACCGGCCACTGGTAGCGCTCCAGCCGCAACCAGGGCGAACACACCGGGATGCCGACGAGCAGGTCGCCATGCGGGTCATGCGCGGGTAGCGGCGTGTCGTCGATGCGCAGCGATTGCTCGGTCCACTCGTGGCGTGCGAGCGCCGCCAGCCACGGCGCCACGCCCGGCAGTGCGCCTGCTTCGAGGAACGCGACGAACTCCGCCCCGAAACGCGGGAACAGCGGCGTGCGGGCGCGATGAAGCCGGCAGAAGGCATCGACCAGGGTGTTCCACTCGGCGGCCGCCAGCGTGGTGCGGATCACCGGGAAGTTCGCTGCCAGCAACTGCCCGATGTTGCCTCGGAACAGCTCGCGGTAGAGCGAGGCCGAGGCCGGCGAAAAGCCCTCAGGTGGCGCGTGCGCACCGGGATCGCGCAGATAGGCGGCCAATGCCAGCTGCTGTTCGCGAAGTTCGCTCATGGCCCGTCCTGCGCCAGTGCTGCACCGGTCTGCCGGATGCGTTGCAATTCGGTGGCCAGCGTCGCGAGCGGGGGAATGCGGCTGTCGCGTTCCAGCAGCGTGGGGCGCAGTCCATGGCAACGATACGCGTGCGCGAGCAGTTGCCAGACCGCATCGTCCACGGCACGCGCGTGGGTATCGACCTTCAGTCCCGAGGCATCGTCATCGTGCCCGGCGACATGCAGGCAGGCGATGCGGTCGGAGGGCATGGCCGCGATGAACGCCGTGGCGTCGCTACCGAAGTTCAAGGCGTTGACCTGTACGTTGTTGACGTCCAGCAGCAGGTCGCAATCCGCCTCGGCGAGCACCGCGCATACGAATTCGGCTTCCGACAACGAGGTGCCGTGGAGCGACGGGGTGGCATACCGGGAGATATTTTCGATGGCGATGCGGCGGCCGAGCACGTCCTGCACCTGGTGGATACGCGCCGCGACGTGGTGCACCGCCTCCTCGCTGTGCGGCAAGGGCAGCAGCTCGTAGAGCTGCGCACCGTCGTCGCACCAACTCAGGTGCTCGCTGTACAGCGCCACCGAATGCGCATCCAGGAAACGGCGCGTGGCGGCGAGGAAATCCATGTCCAGGGGCGCCACGCCGCCGAGCGACAGCGAGAGGCCGTGACAGGTGAGGGGATAGCGCCGGGAAAGTGTCTGCAACTGCTCGGCGGCGACGCCGCCCACGCCGACCCAGTTGTCCGGCGCGCATTCGAGGAAATCGAACGGTGCCGGCTCGGCGGCCAGCAGTTCGGGAATCAACGCGCGGCGAAGCCCCAGGCCCACCGCCGAGGCGGCGGGCCTGCGGTGTTCAGCGGCTGGCACCGCACTTGCCTTCGCCGCATTTGCCTTCCATGCCCTTGTCGGCGGCGGTGCCGGTGTCCTGGGCGCCCGCGTTGCCGGCAGCCTTGGGGTCTGTCGCGGGTGTGCTGGCACCGCACTTGCCTTCGGCATGCTGCGGGTCTGCGGCTTGCTTCTCGGCCGGTGGCGCGGGTTCGGCGGGTGGCGGAACGGCGGCTTTGCCGGTGACAGGCGGGGCGCTGGCCGCCAGCGCGTAGCCTTGGGCCAGGTCGGTCATCGCGAAAGCGGAAGAGGAAAGCAGGGCGGTGCCGAGCAGGGCGGCTTTGCTCATCGATGCGCGGGGCTTTGGCATGTTGGGTGCGCTGGTGGAAGGGTTGTGCGGAGCTTAGCGCTGATTGGCTGCGGGTGTTTGGGGCGCTGGCGTGTTGGTAGTGCGGTTGGATGCGTTGGCTTGCGGTGCGGGCGCCGCCCTGGCGGGTAGGGGCGTCACGGCTCGGGCGAACGTCCTGTTCGACTCGCCGCACGCGGGCCATCCATGGCCCGCTGACGCCCCTACCCGCCAGGACGGCGCAGGGCGCATCGTTTTTCACGCTTCGATCAAAAAGCACGCTACGAGGTCAGGTGGGTGGGGAAGAGCGAAAGCCCTCGACTGCACCTTTCTATCTCGATCCAATCCTCGTCTTGCCTTTGCTCTTCCGGTCGCGGCTGAAGCCGCTCCTACAGGGAGAAACGGGGCGGCCGGGAAGCTGTGGTCGCGGCTTCGGCTTGTGTCGTCCGGTCATGGAGAGGTGGAGGTCTGCGGGGAGGGCGCCCTTTCGGGACCGTAGGCGACATGGATGTCGCCTACGAGCCCCCAGGGATGGGTTCACGGCG
>Ga0310344_10003228_pt1 | contig 12190 bp, 11 predicted proteins | sample HC15DNA20200_MG_FD_203801 | JGI IMG/M metagenome (GOLD analysis project Ga0310344, IMG submission 203801) | Marine microbial communities from station ALOHA, North Pacific Subtropical Gyre - HC15-DNA-20-200_MG | ecosystem: Environmental > Aquatic > Marine > Oceanic | place: Pacific Ocean: North... | reverse complement strand
ATAAAACTCGAAGAAGAACCAACGCGCATTAGGTCAAATTTTATAAATGGGCTGAAATCTCTACCCGTCACTCTCGTTGTTTAACAATTTCACATACCCATCTTTTTTTCAGCCTCATCAAGAAGATCTTTAATTTTTTCCTCTTTAGCAAAACCAAAAATATATCGATCTGGTCTAATTAGTACTGCATCATTGCCCTTTAAAAGTAAGTCAACTTCTCGGTCATGGCCACCTAAATCTCTTTTTGAAATCATTTGACACCAACTTCTCTTTTTTATTGAAGGCCCGCTAGAAACTAAGTACCAATCATTACCACCAACACGATCTAAAAGAATTCTTTGACCTCTATGTGACACCTCAGGTTGTCTTGCCTGGTGCCCTATTCTCTCATCTTCCATGTCGGAAAAAATACCCGACTTCAAAGACGGCAACCGGGACCATCTTTCAGGGTCATTTATATCTGCTTTAGGGAAAACCGGATTGTCAGAAGTAACAAGCTCGCCAGCGGTTACAGAAAGTTTTATGCAATCCTCCACATGTGGACGTCTTTCCTCTTCATAACTTTCAAGTATTCTCTCACTAGCACCTTCTTTTATTAGTGTCTTCAATTTCCATGCAAGATTTGATGCGTCTCTTATACCTGAGCACATACCTTGTCCCATAAATGGAGGCATCTGATGGGCCGCGTCGCCTGCTAAAAAAACGTTGTCCAAGTGCCACTTGTCTGCTACAACGGCATGGAATCTGTAAGGGGCGACCCTCACGATCTTGCCTGTATTGCTATCAATCCAATTTTCTAAAAGTTCACGAACCCTTCCAATTTCTTTAAAGTCTTCAGGTTCCTCATTTTCAAATATTCTGAACTCCCACCTATGATGACCATGTGCCGAAGGAACGTATGTTGATGGGCGTTGAGAATCACATACCTGTTGGATGATTGAAGGTAATCCAGAATCACCTTCAATCATCAAATCGACAACAAGCCAAGTTTGGTCAAAATCGAAATCAATTAGTTCTACACCTAGAGATTCTCGTATTTGGCTTGACGCACCATCGCAGGCAACTATATACCTAGCATCAAGATCATTAATATCTCTGATTTCAGATCCTAGGTTCAACTCGACATTTGGCCAACGGGCTATACCTTCGCGGAGAATCCGATCTAGTTGCGGCTGTTGAAAAACATAATCTTCATTCCAACCTAATATTGGATCTCTTTCAAAGTCCTCATAATCAAAAAGTTGATTCCCTTCGCTATCTACAAACTCCATACCGTGACTCGGCTCAATGATTTCCACAATTTTTTCTGATAAATCTATACCTTGGAAAATTCTCATTATTTCTGCATCTAAATGGCAGGCTCTAGGCAGGGGGTATTCCGAATTGTTAGCTTCATGGATAACGGTTTTCAAACCAGCTTGACCGAGCAGGTTAGCCATTGTGGCACCCACTGGCCCACATCCAATTATTGCTACATCATCCACGTTATGTCTTTAGTGGGGGGCTTCATCATGCCAACAGGTTGTTCCCCAAGTTATTGCGAGCATCGTGCAATCAGTGTTTGGAACCGCTCCATGCCAGTGAGCTTCATCAGGAGGTGCCACAACTAAATGCCCCTCCTCAAGAACCACTTCTTCAGTATCTTTCGTTCCAACTCTTCCACGACCTTTTACGAGGAACAGAAGTTGACCACCAGGGTGGTGATGCCAATTCGTAACTGCACCTTCTTTAAAATGAACAAATGCTGTATCTGGTTCTTCCTCACCGGCTGTCTCATTTAGCATTTCAAGATCAACTTGACCTGTAAATAAACCACCGTAAGTACTACTACGATCCCCCCCTGTAATGACTTTCATTTCATATCTCCTGTTATGAACCGGTTCCGTAGGCTTCCCACTCCCTCTAGGGTTGCCTCCACTATTTGTCCATCACGAATGTATGTCGGAGGGTCCATCGAATCACCTACCCCACCAGGAGTGCCCGTGAAAATTAGGTCACCTTGGTTCAAAGTCACATATCGCGAAAGCCATTCAATTAATACAGGAATAGAAAATATAAAGTCTCCCGTACGGGCATTTTGCCGTTCTTCACCGTCTACATTCAAAGAAATATTCAGGTCTTCCGGATTGTCGAACCCGTCAGGTGTAACCAGCACTGGACCTATGGGGCCAAAATGATCATAACTTTTTGCCATTGAGAACTGCTTCAAAGGAAGCCTAAATTGTTCATTTCGATCGCTAATGTCATTGCCTAACATGATTCCAGCTATGTGTTCCCAAGCATTTGCTTTCGAAATACTAAGACCTGACTTTCCTATCGCTAAAACTAGCTCGGCTTCGTAATCGACCATCTCCAAATCCCTCATCGGGATATCAGAATATGGTCCAGTCACACATGTTGGAAACTTTGCCATTACGTGTGGTTCTGTAGGTATTTCTTTCTTTGCTTCCTCTGCATGACTTCTATAGTTAATAGCTATAGCGATTATCTTTCCTGGTCTAGGAATGGGAGGCCCCAACTTTGATTCGTCTAACTGAGGGCTACCATCGTTAAGTGTCAGCTCCGACAGAATCGAATGATTTAAGTTATTGGCAAGCTCCATTGGGTCACTACTGATGCTCCCATCTGTCGCCTCCTCTACATCTATTACGCGATTATCTATTATTACTGAGCCTCTACCATTTACATTTGCTAGGTGCATCTAGTCTCCAATCAACTTCTAGTCCAACCATCTTCTGGTCGATCAAACCACATATGGACCTGACCAGTGCCGGCCGCAGATTCATAGTCTGAGTATTTTTCCCCTGCTGCCTTACAGAATCTTCCTCCCAATGCCCCTGCCATTATCAGATAATGACCGAAAAATCCTTCGGGTGCATAAGTGCGATACTCGGGATAAAAATCGATTACTTCTGCGTGATCACCATTTTCCCATAATTCAATAACTTCTTCATCCGCTTTACGAGCTTCCGGAGTGCGAATATTTTCTAAAGAAGCTGATTCGTGTTTTGCAAAATCTCTCAAAGGCCAAAAGCGGTGGCTGAGTCCACCTGAGGCGAGGATGACAACATTACGGTCCAATGTTTCAATTGTTTTTCGCAACAACTCTCCTAGAAGGAGAAAATCTTCGACTTCTGCTGTCTGACATACGCTTACAGAGACCCAACTTTCTTCTCGTTGTAGAAAACTGAGTAAATTGATTGTCGGATAGTGAACTGGCAAATAAGGGTCGTCGCAGGCAAGTATTCTTGTGTCTTCTCTATCTTTAGCTAGTTTTTCCAGTCCGAAAGCCAGTTCGGGGTCTCCTGGCATATCGTAAGGAACTTGCGACATGCCTCTGGGGAGTTCATCGGAAGTAAAAATTCCTTCTCGTCTGTCATGAGCCGTGATGATATGTTCCACTGTGGTGAACCAATGTGTGTCAATCACAACAATGGTCTCTGGATTAAGTCTTTCTAAACGCTCGGACCTCAAACGGTCTAAACCATCTACTAAAGAAAAATCCTGTCCATCATTTAGTCTTTTTCTATCCGCTTCGGGCATTACTATTGGCGGAACATGTGATACTACTCCTGCACCAATTATCTCACCCATATAAAGTTCCTTCTAAATTTTTCAAGTTCCGAAAAGTCGAATATAAATCTAAAGATTAATTATAGGAAGTGTTCCCATTAGAAAATTAGTCAAATATCGACTAAACATACTCTTTGGGTCAGGTTATTGAAGAAATTTTAAAATAATTGAAGTAATTTCAATTCACTTACCAAGAGGGGTTCCATGGCAGAAAACGACTATAGAAGAGTACGAGTACTGTGGCCAGATCACTTGAATCTTGCTAGGGGCAAGTATTTGCCAACTCACCTTGCTGATCGCGGTACGAGGCATAGTTTGACTGTATTTGCACTTGGTTACGACCGAGATATGGGCCCCGTACCAGGAACTGGGTTTCTTGAGGGGATGCCTGACATGGAGTGTTATTTTGACATGTCTGATGTGCGCCCATCTTGGGAAGAGGATATAGGAGTAGTAATAGGTGATTTAGAGAGACATGGAAATCCAGTCGAATTAGCACCTAGAAAAGTGCTCCAAAATGCTGTTAAAGCTTGGGAAGAACACGGATTCGTACCAAAAATTGGTATCGAATTCGAAGCGTATTTGATGCAACCAGATAACAACGGTAACTGGGTGCCATATGATGCTCCTGGTTCTTTTGTTTACGGAACTGGCCCTATGAATGACCCTATGGGGGTGGCTATGGCTATAGATGAGAAAGCTGATCAATTAGGTTTCAGAATTGAGTCCTTCAACACAGAATTCGATGTTGGGCAATTTGAAATGACTTTGGAATATGACGACGCTATGGCTTGTGCAGATGAAGCTTTTCTCTTTAGAGCTATGGCAATGGACATGGCAGCTCAAAGAGGATACAGGCTGACTTTTATGCCTAGGCCAATTCTGGAATTTGGGGGGAATGGACTCCATGTGAACTTCAGCCTTTGCGACAAAAAGGGGAACAATCTGATGCTTGATCCAAAAAAGGAAGACGGTCTTTCCGATCTCGCAAAATCATGTATTTCTGGTCAACTGTTCCATATGGAAGCGATGTCAGCTCTTTGCGCACCAACAGCTAATTCATATAAACGTTTACAACCGGGACAATTGTCGGGATATTGGAAAAATTGGGGACATGATCACAGGTGTGCGACTGTAAGGGTCAACCCCGAAAGAGATCAGTCCACTCGATTGGAAAACAGGATGCCTGATGGGGCTGCTGGAGTCCATATTGCAATTGCTTCAGTTCTGACTGCTTCCCGTTTGGGTTATGAATCAAATATGGAATGTCCAGAAGCGGAAAGTGGTGACGCACTTGAAGTCGCTTCAACGGAAGAACACGCTCCTGCGCACCTTGGTGAAGCCATTGAAAAGCTCTTGAAAGATGAAGTTTTCAAAAATGCTATAGGCGCAGAAATGGTCGATCAGTTCACTGCAGTCAAGACAGTTGAATGGGAAAAATATTTGGATGCTAATTCTAGTTGGGAGGAGTCGTTAGAACGTTTCACTGACTGGGAAGCTTCTTACTATTTACCTTACCTTTAGATCGATAGATTTTATAAAATGTCTTATAGCGACTCTTTAACACTTTCTTCGCTTGAAAAAGACCCTGATCCAATACTCGCAGAATTACGCAAACACGAACCGGTGTGTTTTGTACCTGCGCTCGAGATGTGGTTCATTACCAAGTGGGAAGATGTTGCTTTTATGGAATCTCATCCGGAAATATTCAGTGCTGCTACCAATCCATCTTTTCTAGCTAGAGCTCTGGGGCCAAATATGTTGACCATGGACAGACCGGAGTCTTCCAAAGCGCGAAACGTGATGCTGCCTGCTTTTCAAGCTGGCGGGGTTGCAGGTAATTTTGTTTCTACGGACCTAACAGAATTAGTTGATCGAACTATTGACCAATTCATCGAAAAAGGCAAAGTCGAAATAATGAGAAATTTTGCAACTCCTGTGAGCGCATCTGCACTTGCAATTGTTCTTGGTTTAGATTCGCACAGTTGGGAAGAGGTCTGGGAGTGGTGCGAAGGTCTTTGCTCCGATATAGCCAACTTTGAAAACGATCCTGAACTTACCAATAAAGGCAACGTTGCGAGAGATTCATTGGGAAAAGTTTTAACCGAGAGTTTAGAAAAGTTGACGAAAAGACCTAATGAAACAGCCCTTTCAGCATTTATTCATTCAAAAGGTGGCGAATCCGCTCTTTCTCAGGAAGAAATAGTGAACAACGTAAGGTTAATGATAAGTGGTGGCATAAATGAGCCCAGAGATGGCATCGGACTAGTGGTTAAAACCGTGTTAGAGGATCCTGAACTTCGCGAGGAGTTGCTGAGTAATGAGCTGCTTTGGCGAAAGTGCGTTGAAGAGGTGTTCCGACTTCATTCACCTGTAGGGACTATTACAAGACAGACTAAATCCGAAGTGAAGATTAGAGATAAAATTATTCCAGCCAACTCTTTGGTCTCTGGGATTCTTAGATCCGCAAACCGCGATGAAGATCACTGGAGTAATCCTGATTCCTTTGACCTTCATCGAAAAGAAGGCCCACATGCCGCATTCGCTTTAGGAGAGCATCGTTGTCTCGGGGAGTGGCTTGGTAGACAGGTAGTGAAAACTGCCTCTCAAAGACTTTTTACCCGTATAGAAGAGTTTGAGTTGAAATCAAACTCTGAAGTTAAACTCAGGGGTTTTGAATTCAGAGGACCTTTAGAATTGAACTGTGTTTGGGGCAAACGTGTCTGATAATAAAAAAGTTACCTTCGTGACTGGAGGAGCCTCAGGAATTGGAAAAGCAGTTTGTCTGGAGCTTTCTTCAAAGGGTGATTCATTGATAATTGCAGATATTGATGAGTCTAAAGGTGCCGACACTTGTGAGGAAATACTTTCCAATGGTGGGAAAGCACTTTTCCAAAAAGTGGATGTTAGAAAACGTGACGAAATCAGGCATGCATCTGATATCGGTTTAAAAGAGTTTGGAAAAATTACAGGACTTGTCAATTGTGCCGGACTGGTAACAATGACTTCTCTAGATGAACTAACAGAAAAAGAATGGGATTTAGTTCTCGACGTGAACTTGAAGGGAACTTGGTTGACAACTCAGGAGGTTTCTCGTGATATCGCTGCATCCGGAGGGGGGGCTGTGGTAAATATTTCTACTGTAGAGGCAGAAGTGGTCGTTTCTTCAGAGGGCTATTGTCAAGTCCATTACAACGCTTCTAAGGGTGGAGTTAAAATGCTGACTAAAGCCTTGTCAGTTGAGTTAGCTAAAAAATCAATCCGCGTAAATGCCGTGGCCCCGGGACCGATTGCTACTGATTTTGTATCTCTAGAAGGAATTACTGCACCTGAAACACTAGAGGATCTGAAAAGCAGACTGCTTATACCCAGAATCGGACTTCCAGAAGATGTAGCAAAAGCGGTTAGTTTCCTTTTGTCTGAAGAAGCATCCTGGATTACAGGAATCCATTTACCTGTAGATGGAGGGTGGCTAACAAGATGACTAGCTTCGTTTAAGAACTGCCTAAGTAGGCTGCTCTAACTTTTTCATCAAGTGAGATTTCTTCAGGTGATCCAGTTGAAATAAGACGACCTTGATCCAACACATATACACGATCACAAATTCCCGTGATGAAATTCAAATCATGATCAATTACAACAACTCCTGCGCCTATAAGAGAAGCCACGCTTCTTACCTGATGAATCATCGCTTCCGACTCATGGTCGCTCATTCCACTGGTCGGCTCGTCTAATAGCAAGAACACGGGATTTGCCGCTGCTGCTCTTGCTAACTCCAATCGACGGGCATTCCCGTAGTCAAGTTCCCCAGCACGTCTATTTCTTAATTCATCCAAACCAGTTATATGTAGAAGCTCTTCGATCGCAACTGTCTCTAATCTATTATTTGCATCCGGCGAAGCCAGACGGGCAACTTCAATATTTTCCCTTACGGACAAAAGGTGAAACAATCTCAAATTTTGGAATGTTCTGACAAGCCCAGCTCTAGCTATCATGTGTGGCTGCAAACCTTCGATACTCTTTCCATTTATCTTTAGATAGCCTTCACTGCAGTCAACCACTCCTGTAATAACATTAAGCAAAGTAGTTTTGCCTGCTCCGTTCGGACCTATTAATCCAACAACTTCATCAGTTCCTGCACGAATTTCCGCTCTATCCAGTGCTCTAAAACCTCCAAAATCTACCACCACACCTTCTACGTTTAAGCTCTGATGGCTGCGTTCTTGATTATTTTCTACTCGATCTTTTACTGCTTCAGCATTGGTTTTTTCTGGTAAAAATTTCTTAAGCCATTTATCTAATTCCCAATCTCCTAACAAACCTGCCGGTTTGAAAATCATAAAACCCAACATCGACGCCCCAAGGAAAATGTCTGTTAATCCGCTACGTAGTATCCAGTCAAGTGCCGCTACGTCTACAGAAGGTCCTGCCAAATACCTTGTAAATTCACTACCTGCGGTAATTATTACCACTCCAACGACTGCTCCCGTAACACTGTTCCTACCGCCAACAATCAACATCGTCAGTGTCAACAATGTGAATTTAAAAAAGAAGAGACGAGGATTAATACTTCCCAACTCAAAAACACGCAATGAAGCACCTATCGAAACGAGTGTGACTGACAACAAGAGGGAAATCATCTGCTGAACTGCTGGATCTATGCCTACTGCTCTGGCAGCCAGATCATCTTCTCTCGCAGCTTGTGCCAACCTGCCTAAACGAGTTTCCTTAAAGAGTCGAGCGGTGATAATTGCAAATAACAGAGCTATATAAATCCAGCCTCTACCTTGCAATGTCGCATTACCTAGAGGACTGAAAGACAGACCTGTTTTACCGCCGCGTGTTAAATCAATCCAGTTTTTTGCTACCTCGTGAACCACAAAAAGCAATGCGAGGGTTATTACCGTTGCTGCCACAGAACCCGATCTGGCACCTGACCTTGCTAAACCCAAACCTATGATGAAAGCAACAATTACAGTTAATAGAATTGATACAAGAACAGATTGAAAAGGAGTTAAATCAATTCCTGAAAGTCCAAATGGTGCATCTGGTATCTGAGAGTTCTTTCTGGTGGGTGAAATCGCGCAAATAGCAAATGCGTATCCAGCGATTGCACCGAAACCTATATGCCCAAAGGAAAGAACACCGGTATTACCTACGTATATCTGTATACCTAGGACGATTATTGCATTTATTAGCATCTGCGTTATTAAACCGTCACGAGCTGAACCGCCAAAAGATGCATATAAAAGTCCTCCGCAAACAAGGACAGCAAAAATTAATATGGGGCCAACAAGAGTGAATAAGCGTGAGTGAAAATATTCTTTTGACATCACACGCGCTCCGCTCGGCGCACTGATATGAAACCTTGGGGACGGAAAACAAATAAGAAGGCTATTAAAAGGAAAACAATCCCGTCTGTTAAGCCCACTAGACCTTCTGGAAGTCTTGATATGAGCATCACCTCCACCAAACCAAGTGCCACTCCTCCCAGCACCGCTCCCCCTAGACTTCCTAAACCACCTATAAGAGCAGCCAGAACACCTTTCAACATAGGTGTAAGTCCAGCTGTTGGACCGGCTTGTCCGCTTCTCATTAACCAAAAGACTGCTGCTACTCCTGCTAACACACCTGATAAGGCAAAAGCGCCACGGATTATTCTGTCACTTCTTACTCCCATCAATCTTGCTGCATCAAAGTCTTCAGCTGCAGCTCTTAGACTTATTCCGAACATTGTTTTCTGTAAAATCCAAAATGTTCCAATAAGAGTCAACAACGTGAAGAATATGACTGCTATGTCAAAGACTTCAAAACTTATACCAGCAATTTTTACTGTGTTAAAAATCCAATCTGGCCTTGGGAATTGCCGAAAGTTAGCTGAAACGTACATAACAAATAAAGCCTGAACCACAAAATGGATTCCGAATGAGGTCATTAGCATCGTAAAATCGGGTGCCCCTCTCACCCAACGAAAAGCTAGAAATTCTATAACCACCGAAGTCATACCGGCTATCAAAATGACTGCTGGTACGATAAACCACCAATTCCATCCTGCCTGAAAAAGTCCATAAGCGGAATAGGCGCTTACCGTTATCAACTCTCCATGTGCAAAGTTCACAAGATGCATAACGCCGAAAATAACTGCAATACCTAAAGCTATTAAGGCATAGATTCCGCCACGTCCCAATCCGTCAACGATCTGCTGGATTAGTTCATTCATGCGTTGTATCCGTTTTACCTATATAGGTTTCGAAAAGATCGTCTCGTGAAATCAGTTCATTAGAATCACCCGAAATTACGATGCTCCCCGATCTCATCACATAGCCCCTGTCGGCCACTTCTAGTATTCGTCTTGCATTTTGTTCAACCACCAAGAGAGTCTGTCCATTTTGACGCAATTGATTAATCAGTTCGAAGACCACTTCAGCTAAGACCGGTGCCAATCCAAGGGCGGGTTCGTCCATTAGTAAAATTTTGGGTTCACTCATTAGAGCTCTCCCGATAGCAAGTTGTTGTGCCTCACCACCTGAAAGGTAGCCGGCTTCGGTAGAAAGTTTTTCACCAAGAACTGGGAAAAGAGTAATTATTTCCTCTTTCAGTTCAAGTCTTCTTCCTGAAGAAATTGTTACTCCACCTACCAGAAGGTTTTCATCAACTGTTAGATCTCCAAAAATTCTTCTGTGTTCTGGCACCAATGCGAGCCCGGAGCGAAGTATGCGATCCGGGGCCCAAGAAGTAATCTCTTCGTTTTCAAACTTAACGGAGCCCGAAACCGGGTTTAGTAAACCGGAAATAGTTGAGAGAAGGGTTGTTTTGCCGGCTCCGTTGGGACCGATGAGGCAAACCACCTCACCGGAACCAACAGACAAACCAACGTCTCTTAGAGCTGAAATCGAGCCATAACGGGTCGTTAAAGACTCAACTTCGAGCACTGCTTATGAACTCCTAGTCGATTGTGGCTGCAAGCGTGGGTGCACCGCCTACTACTTGATGCACATATACAGGCTTTGCAGGCACTCCAGTCGTTCCGACATAAGTCAGATCTCCTGTAGCTCCATTTACATCTTTGGCTACTGCAATAGCCTCACCAATAACTTTTGGATCAGTTGACTTAGTTCTAACAAAAGCATCAACTATGACTGCTACAGCATCGACTGCCAGACCTCCAAATGAGGCATTTTCGAGAGGAGAGCCATTTGCTGCCTCATAACTGTCAGCAAGAGCCTTGATTCTGCTTCCTTCTGAAGGGAACGAATGCGTTGTGTGATAGAAGCCCTCTACCCCGTCAGTGAAGTATCCGCCAGTTGCCTCAAAAGCATCGGTTACTAAGTAATTAGTAGTTACGCCAGCGCTATCTAGCTGACCACGCAAGACTGCACTTTGGAAAGACAGCATGGCAGAATAAACAACATCAGGCGCTTGGCCCGCTCCAGCCATTTCATTGACCTGTGCTGAAAAATCCATATCTTCAATTGGAACGAAGTTGTAATCTGAAATTACATTTCCGCCACCCGCTGTAAATACTTCTGTAAATACTTCTGGGTTATATCCGAAATAAGGACCTGGAGCGGAAAAAGTTACAGCATTAGACCAACCCTGATCCAATGCAAATTCAGCTGCGGCCGAAGCTTGTGCAGTATCATCAAACGCTACAAGAAAAGCCAAAAGGGAAGAATCTGCGAGCATTGGTTCAGTTGATGCAACGAACAAAACTGGCATATTTCCTGCAGCTACCTGTAGAAGTGGTTCGCCAAAATCAGGAAATGCTGGACCTAGAAGAGCAGATGCTCCCCCATCAATAAGAGATTGACTCGCTCTTTGAGTCACTTCAGGATCACCAGCAATATTTTCAACTGTCATTTCAAGTTTTGTACCTGACATTTCTGAACAGTTGCTTAGATCAGTTGCTAAAACCTCATCAATATCAATTCCAGCATTCGAGTCAATTCCACCCGAGCAGTTGACCAATGCAACAAAATGATTGGCTGCCTGACTAGCTGGCATATCAGCAAATCCACCTAAATCGGAAAAATCTGCGGCATAACCTATCTTCAGCGTGCTTGGTGCAGATTCTTCATCACTTCCACATGCAACTGCAAGAAGCGAAAAAGCGATCAACACGCAAGCTAACTTCGACCTTTTCATATCCCCCTCCTAATACTTACCCTTGGATAACAAATCAGCCTAGAGCATTTGTATAAAAAGAGCTATTGGGGTGAAAAAATTATTGAGGTGATCGAATACCTCGAAATTCCCAATCTCCACCTAGTGCCGTTGAAATGACTTCTTCCGACTCGCTGGGCTGAGCTCCAAAGTCAATATCGACACCGAAATCGCCTTCAACTACATTGTTCTCGAGCTTTCCTAACCCTTCAACTTCCACCTCTACCTTGTCCCCAGGTTCTACTGGTCTTGAATTAGCTGGTGTTCCAGAAAAAATCATATCTCCCGGATTTAAAGTCATTATTCTCGCTAAATCGGCGACTAGATAATGCATGTCCCACTTCATTTCGTCAGTATTGCCATCTTGGACAACTTCACCATTCACATAAGTAAGTATTTGCTTAGACCTAAAATCCCATTCTTCTTTTAAACCGGGGCCAACCGGGCAAAGAGA
>Ga0310344_10003227_pt1 | contig 12191 bp, 10 predicted proteins | sample HC15DNA20200_MG_FD_203801 | JGI IMG/M metagenome (GOLD analysis project Ga0310344, IMG submission 203801) | Marine microbial communities from station ALOHA, North Pacific Subtropical Gyre - HC15-DNA-20-200_MG | ecosystem: Environmental > Aquatic > Marine > Oceanic | place: Pacific Ocean: North... | reverse complement strand
AAAACTGGAATATGAGGTAAATCAATTTCTTGCCATACGTTCTTTAATTGATTTTGATCAACTTCAAGTAGTAGATTTTTTGATAATTCATTAAGTGCACGAGATCTATCTGAGCTATACTGAGCAACTTGATCTACATCAACATCTTGGTATTTGATCGCCTTTTTCCCAATACCAAGTAAAGTTTTTGAATCATTGAGCTCCAAACTAAGCTTTTTTTCAACCAAACGATCCAATGACATATTGAAATCACCCAGTAAGTAAGCAGCAATCTGAGTATCAACGAAATTGGGAAAATTACAGTCACCATCATTAAGCTCAGATAAAACTAATATTGCGAACTTTACATCATGAGTAATTTTTTGTATCGATTCATCTTGAAAAACTGGTAACAAGTAGTTAGCGATTTCATTCACAGTTAAGAAGGATTCAACATCAGATTGAGTTTGATTATTTTCATTTACAGCCATCAAACTTTTTTGATGAGAGTCTGTCATGCTAACATTATTTTGTATCGGTATATAAACCAAAGAGCTTTCAGGAATACTAATACTCATACCAACTAACGAATGGCGAGCACGAATAGGGTGATTATCTTCTGTAATTAAAACAAATGAGAATGTTTTGGCTTCTCTAATTTTGAGGGTAAAATCAGCCAACTCGTTAATATTTTTGATTATTTCGACTGAAGTATTTTCTGTATTTGGGGTTGGAATATCAAACGAGTTAATAGTTGTGGGCAAGCGGTTGATCAAAGAATTAAATTCTAGTTTTTCAAAAAACCGAGTTGCTTTAGTTCTATCATAATTCTGAAAGGATGCTGCGGTTATAGGAAGTTTTAAATCAGGTATGTCATCAATAATAGTCGCTAATTTTTTTGATAAAAGAGCATCTGACTGTCCAGCAACCAAAGCCTTTTGTACCCGAGAAGGCTCCAAAAGTTCTAGATTATCCAACATGTTTTCAACGGTTCCCCATTGAGCAATTAAAGCTTTAGCACCTTTTTCACCAATACCTTTAACTCCAGGAATATTGTCTGATGTATCTCCTACTAAAGATTTATAATCTATCATTTGAGCAGGTTCGAAATCCCATCTTTGTATAACAGCATCACGGTCATACATTACATATTCATGCTGGTAAGGGCGGTACATATATACTTTTACATTTTCACCAACAAGTTGGATAATATCGTTATCCAAAGTAACAATTACTGTTTCAATCGACTGTTCTGCTGCTTGTTTTGCGAAAGTTCCTAATATATCGTCAGCTTCGAAACCTTCTCTTTCAATCAAAGGAATATTGAATGCTTCTAGTAAATTTCTTACATGTTCAAATTGCGGAATTAGATCAGGAGGAGTGGGATCTCGATGTGCTTTATAATTCACGTCTAGTTCTTTGCGAAATGTATCTGAAGAAGCATCCCATGCTGCAATAATATGGGTTGGAGCTAAATCTCTTACTACAGTAATTAAGCTAGTTGCAAATCCATACACTGCATTAACAGGCTCACCTGTGCTCTTAAGTGTCAATGCATCTTTTAACGCAAAATACGATCTAAAAATTATTCCATGTGAATCTAAAATAACTAACCGCATAGCACCATTTTCTGTTTTTATCAGTTCAGAATTCTTATTCAACATTCACTAAACCAGTTCCCTTTATATAGCCTCAACTATGCATCAAGGATAAACTCTTCCTAGCACATATAGAGAATATACATGAAAAAATATCGTTCCCTACCTATTCTAGTTTTTTTAAGAATACAAGGAAATTGGAAATTATTAAGTAGTGTCTTAATAGGGACAATTATTGCAGGAGCAATATTATCTTCAACGGCAATATACGCTGAAGCAATAAAAGATCTTGGCTTGAAATATGCACTAAAACAAAAAGATCCAGTTGCTCTTGATATTCATGTCACACGTAGTACACAAAGTCTAACTCGAGAAAGCTATCAACGTTCAGAAGAAAATATCAACCAAGCAGTTACAAATGCACTTGGAGAAACATTTTCAGGATTAGTTCGATCTGGAATCAGTGCAACGTTTTATTCAACACCTTCTGGCGAAAAGGTAAATTTAGAAGACAATAGCAGGAATCGATCAAATTTTTCATTTCGATCAGATATAGAGAATCACATCGACATAATAGAGGGGAATTGGCCTCAAGCTAACATTCAAAGCTCAGTACAACTTCCAGTGGCTATAGGGGCAAAAACTGCAGAAAAACATAGCATTAATATTGGAGATAGTTTAGATCTATATCCATATTGGAATGAAAATGCATCTCCACTCAAAATAATTATTGTTGCCAAAATAATTCCCAAAAATCTAGAAAATCGATATTGGGCAGGTGACGATTTTGCAATCGATGCACCCTCAAGGACATGGGAAACAATTCTCCTGCACTTACCTGAGAGTGCATTCTTTTCAACATTTTCAGATAAGTATCCGAAAATTGTCGCGGATTACAACGATCACTTTACTGTAAATCTCAATAGCCTCCGCGCAAACAATACGCAAAAAATATCACAAAATCTAACATTACTTGCTAGTGAACTTTATTCAACTGAAAACCGTACAAGGTATGAAACTGATCTATTAGAAGTTTTAAATACTTATGATGAAAAATTGTTTTTTACGCAAATTCCTCTATTCGTTTTACTCCTTCAAATTACCGGAATCGTACTCTACTACCTCTTTATGGTGAGTACGATGCTAAATGATCGTCAGAAAAATGAAATTGCCACTCTCAGATCTCGAGGCGCAACTACAAGGCAATTGATCGCACAGTATGCACTAGAAGGAGGCACATTATCATTAATTGCTCTCATTACAGGTCCATTACTTGCTGCTTTAGTCATTTCATCGTTAGGAATTACTCCTGCTTTTTCAGGTCTTTCTGAAGGTCAATTCTTAAATATTAGAATTTCTACGGAAGCTTTTTTGTTAGCAGGATTAGGTGGTTTACTGGCATTTTTAACTCTTATAGTCCCGTTAGCTCTTTCAACAAAAACAACTATCGTCACGTCAAAACGATCATCTGCACGACCAAAGCCTACGCCAACTTTTCTAAAATATTACCTTGATTTAGGTTTGATATTCTTCTTAATTTTACTGTTATGGCAATTAGTTCGTAAAAACGGCATGTTTTCGGAAAATATTTTAGGTGAAAAGGCATTCGATCCAATATTACTGGCCACACCTGCATTATTTATGATTACCGTAGGGGTAGTTTTTTTAAGAATTTTCCCTTTACTTTTGAAAGGAATCGCAAGTATTGTCGATTGGAGTAACAACGTTGCTGCCATAGTAAGTCTACGTGCACTTGTTAGAAACCCAACACATTATAGTCGCTTAGTCTTACTATTAATGTTCGCTACAGGAGTAGGTACATTCGGAGCGACTTTTTCAGCAACATTAGACAGGTCATACTCCGACAGAGCAAATTATGAAGTCGGCTCTACCATACGTGTATCCAATTTACCACCAGAATTAACACAGGTAGACACACTATCTATCGATAACAAATTATTAGAACCCAATCCTACTATCGGAATTGTACGAGGAAATGCAACACTCAGAGCCTCAGGAAAAAATAAACGATCAGCAGTTTTAGGTTTAGAACCTGAAAAAATGACAGACACCTTATTTTGGCGGTCTGATTTTTCTCAGTCAAGCATTGACAACATTGCTCAAATACTCAACACGAATCAACCTTCTGACAGAATAGGTATCCCCATACCAGTAGAATCAAAGCAAATAGGTGTCTGGATAAAAGCTTTAGATATAAGGGGAGGATTCCACGTTCAATTATCAATAAGAGATGCTAATGGTATTCGGAGAGAGTTTTTAGTTACCTACTTACGTCCTCAAGCAGAAATCACTCAAAAGTGGACTTTCTATTCTGCAAGTTTGATGCATGAACGAAGCACTATGGATGGATCGACACAAAAAGCCATGCCACTTTCATTGCCTGCAACTCTCGAAGCGGTTTCATTTATTACTTCTAGCCGTATCGCATCTGGTTATGGGTCTGTTTTAGTTGGACCAGTTCTAACAACATCCTCATTAACGAATATTGAAACCACCAAATTTAATAGTATTTCAGAAGAAAATTTTGGAAAATCAGAATTTCAAAAAAACATAATGATCACAGAGTTTCATAACTCGCGTTATGAACCGATCAAAGGAACCAGTGTACCTTCCAATGTTGATGTTTTGTCACGTTCATCTGATGGACCATTAAATACTGAATTTTCTGCACGTATTGACTGGTCTGCAGCTTCACGACCACCGTCTATACACGGGATTAGAGAAAAATTAGATTCACAACCTCTCAAAGTTTTTATTTCATCTAACGCAGTCAAAGAATTAGATCTCAAAGTTGGTGACCCCCTCACAATTTATACATTTAATAGCTATCATGATGCAGAATTAGCTGGAGAATTAAATTTTTTTCCCACATATAACTACGCTGAAACTAATGATGACCTTATTGTATTAAATGCCAAGAGATTAATACAAAATGTAGAAGCAACTCTTCCTTATAGGTCTACACATTTTTCAGAAATGTGGATAAATACAGATGATTTAGATTCAACATTAATGAATCTAAAAGAATTAGGTAATCGTATAAATGTTTATGATGTGGCCTCAACTCAACTGAGACAACAAAGTGATCCTTTAGTCGCAGCAGGCTGGTCTGGCATTCTTGCTATATCATTTGGGGCAGTACTTTTATTGTCGAGTATTGGATTCCTAATTTACTCTTACTTATCTGCACAACAAAGAGGTTTAGAATTTGCTATTCTGAGAACCTTAGGATTATCACGAAAACAAATTTTTTCGATCGCCTTAGTCGAACAAGCTTTTGTTGTAATAACTGGAGTGATTCTAGGAACTCTTGTGGGGTTGCAAACTGGCAACTTAATGATGGGCTTTATGGCTTTCAATGAAAAAGGTCTCCCCATAACCCCACCTTTCTTACTTAGCATATCGTGGTCAGAAATTTTCCTGGTTTGGGCCATATTAGGTTCAGTTATTATTATTACTACAGTAGGTGTAGTATTAGTGTATTTCCGACTGGCAGTACATAAAGCTTTACGTATTGGAGACAGTTAGATCATGAGCAACGAATCACAAAATCTAGATAAATATATATTCTGTGAAGATTTATTTAAAATTTACAAATCAGAACAACTTGAAGTTGTTGCTTTACGTGGTCTTGATCTTCAAGTCAATTACGGAGAGATTATGGCAATAGTCGGGGCATCTGGTTCAGGAAAATCGACACTTCTTAATATTTTGGCTGGATTAGATCAACCTTCTGCCGGTCAAATTACTGTAGGTGAATTTAATTTATTAACTATTACTCCAGAAGAACTTGTTGACTATAGAAGAAATGAGGTTGGCTTCGTTTGGCAGCAAACCTCTCGAAATCTAATCCCTTATTTATCTGCGGAACAAAACATTACAGTCCCTCTCATACTAGATGGTGCATCACGTAGCCAGGCAATCGATCGAGCAAACTTATTATTGGATGCAGTTCACCTAAGTAATCGCAGAAAACAAAAACCTAACGAACTTTCTGGAGGAGAACAACAAAGAGTTGCAATTGCGGTTGCCCTTGCTAACAGTCCAACCTTACTGCTTGCAGATGAGCCTACAGGAGAATTAGATAGCGCAACTGCGAATGAAGTTTTTCAAGTCTTTCATGACCTCAATGAAAGACTTGGTGTGACTATCGTAATTGTCACACATGACGGAGACATTATTTCGAAAGTCAATAGAGTAGTAGCGATGAGAGATGGGAAAACAAGTAGTGAACAAATTCGTAGTATTCAGTATTCAAAAGGCAAAGGTGAAATATTAGAAGAATTTGCGATTGTCGATCATTCTGGAAGATTACAAATTCCTCGCAAATATTTAGATGAAATGGGAATCAAGAAACGTGCACGTTTGAATTTCTCATCCGATGGGCATGTAGAAATTAGATCTACACAAGATTCACAAGATAAAGGACACAATGGAATCAACAGGACTAAATTCTAATTCAAATATGATGATAATTGCATCAAACATTACTCGTGACTTCTTTACAGGAGGTATCAATGTACGTGCATTAGACGATGTCAATCTGTCCGTACAAAAAGGAGAATTCCTAGCAGTCATCGGTAGATCGGGATCTGGAAAAACAACACTACTCAACGTAATTGCAGGATTAGATCATCCAACTACAGGAAAAATTATGATCAACGATCAAGATATTTCGAACTTCTCAGACCATCAGATGACCCAGCTACGAAGACATCATATCGGTTTCGTCTTTCAATCATTCGGGTTACTTCCTTTGATGTCAGCTGCAGAAAATATTGAACTTGCTTTGAGAATCGCTGGCAATAATGCGAAACAAAGGAGAGAAAGAACAAGAGAATTATTAGAGCTTGTTGGTTTAGAAAATCGTTCTCAACATCGACCTTACGAATTATCAGGGGGAGAACAACAGAGAGTAGCTGTTGCACGAGCCATTGCAAATAATCCTCCACTAATTATTGCTGACGAACCTACAGGAGAACTAGATTCCAATACTGGCCAACAAATTTTTACATTATTACGGAAGGTTGCAGAATCGGGAGTCACAGTTATTACGGCAACACATGATCCATTCGTAATAGATCATGTAGATCGAGTTGTAGAAATGAATGACGGAAAGTTATTAAGTTAATATTCAAGAAAGAGAATATTTTGCCGCTCCTACACATTATTAATGCAAAACTAAAAAAAACGAGTTCTGAAAATGAAATTTTTGCTGCATTAGAAAAAGCAACAGCTATGAGTAATATTTCTGTAGTGAATGCAATCACTTCTGGTCTATCAGATGGTTCTATCGGTGTAGGTATTTGGTTAGACAATACTGATGACCTTGAAACTTTTGCTGCTTCGGAAGAACATTTAGTTTTTATTATGCAAGGTTTAGCTCCTATCATTGAATCGTTATGGAGCGCAGCGATAGATTGCAATGATTCACTACCCAATAGGGATAAAGACTTCGTTTTCTGGCTATATGCTTTTCCAGATCATGAAGGAGTTTTTGAATGGGAAATTCAAAAAATTTTGAATGATATAGCGAATTTACCGGGACAAAGCTGGACAGGAACTACTATAGAAGAACGAGATCATTTTCGCGCAGGAGGTATAGTTTTAATCAATAAAAATGAATATGAAAATTTCGCAAAAAAATTAAAAAACTCTAAGTCCGACTGGGGTGCTCTAGCTAATTCACTGACCGAAGAGTTCTATGACAATAATACAATTATATCTATACCTACTAATCACTAAGCTGTAAAACTATATCCCCATTATCGTAACGAACCATTTCATGAGGTGGCAAAACATTAATCCAAGCGCTCGCTAAAGCACGACCATTTCGAATAACTAAACGCCAAGCATTATAAGTTCCTGCTGGTACTTCAATTGCTTCAGCAGGGAAAATTCTAATGGATATGCTATTGATATCGTTATCTAAAACGAGTGATGTATTATAAAAAAAGTCTGTATTTTCAGAAAAGTTAAGAGTTCGCCATAACCAAAATGACGACTCATTATCAAAATAGTTTCTTACTAGATCCAAAGATGAATCTTTAGATCCATTTTGAGTAGTTATAGTTGAATTAAGTTTTGGAAAATCCCGATTGTTATCATAAACCCATTCATAAACATCATTTATTTGTTTTCCATCAGAGTTGACATGTGAAATTTCTCTTAATCCTGCTAAAGGTTTAAGTGTTTGTGAATCAACAACCAAAATTATTTCATCTGTTGCAATTTGATCTTGAGAAGATGAATATTTTTGTTCCAATACCAAACGCCCATCTTCAATAAATGAAGACAAAACACCAGATGCTATTATATCTTCTTGAGAATTAATTATTTGATATTTGTGTTGCTGATTATTTGTAAAAGGAATTTGGTACACAATTTTTTCATCAATATCACCAAGTACGTTCGATTCCGAATTATTACAACTCGAAAATAGAAATAAACAAAGTCCAGCTAATCCTAATAGGAAAGATGATGATTTTAACTTAAACAATCATAATCTCCATCGATTTTTGTACTCGATCTATGACCACATCAATCGCTTCCTCAGGGATATCTAAATGTGTTACTAATCGAAGTGTATTGGGAACAGTCGAACTAACAAGTATTCCATGTTTTGCCAAATTATTTTGTAAAGCTACTACATCAATTTTTTCAGAACTAATAAAAATCATATTCGTTTGTACTAAATTTAAATCTACATTAATTTCTGGAATTTGAGCTAAACCTTCAGCCAGGCGCCTGGCATTAATATGGTCTGCCCCAATACGTTCAACATTATTTTCTAAAGCAAATAATGCGGCAGCAGCGATAATTCCAGATTGCCTCATTGCACCTCCTACTTGACGACGAGTAGAACGAGCACGATTAATGAACTCTTCTGTCCCTGTCAATACTGAACCAACAGGTGCACCTAGGCCTTTAGAGAAACAAAATGATAAAGTATCTGCATCTTGCACTAAAGAAGCAACATCGGTTTCCAAAGCGTGAGCAGCATTAAATATTCTAGCTCCATCAATATGTACAGAAGCACCAGCGGTATGGGCAATATCAGCAATTTCAGTAATTTCACTTTGGGGAATCACAGTTCCACCACAACGGTTTTGTGTATTTTCTAAACACATCAATTTAGAAGAAGATTTTTGAGAATCAAAATGATAATTAATTTCATCAATATCCATACGCCCATTTTTTTGATTATGTACGATTCCTAAATTTATCCCACCTAGAGCAGGAGCACCTAATCCTTCATGGTGAAGAATGTGAGATTCAGATCCTACAATTGCTTGATCACCTCTCCCACAGTGTGTAAGAAGAGCTATCAAATTTGCCATTGTCCCACTAGGTACAAACAAAGCAGCTTGCTTACCAACAATTTTCGCAGCCTTCGCCTCTAACAATTTAACTGTAGGATCGTCACCTAGAACATCATCTCCCACTAAAGAATCCTTGATTGCCTCACGCATTGCTAAAGAAGGACGGCTGACAGTGTCAGATCGCAAATCGATAACATCCATTTTTACCTCCAAAGAATGACATACACCTTAATGATAATTTTAATTTCAATTGCTCTGTTTACGTTCCCAAATTGTTTCGTAGCCTTCACCACCAGAAATTGCTAATTGAATATCAATCTTTTCCAGTCTTAATGCTTCTTGATAAATTAGTTTCGCACTATTAACAGCTGGTAAGCCGGAACTTTCAAAAAGACGTTTTTCCAAAACTTGCCACAAACCTAATATGCGTAACATTTTTATACTTTGAGCCCAGTGAAAAACTGTAATTTGAGTAGGTAATTCTAATTCAGGACGTGTTGTACGTAAATAACGATAGCGTTCTTCTGCAGAATTAGCAGGAGGAACCAATCGAATTAAAGGCATATCATCTTGCCCTAGACGTGTATCAACTAAAAGTCTTTGGTGTATATGAGAAAAACGAACTACGAAAACATCCGTAGTTTCTAAAACGGCCTTAATTGCTTCAATATCAATTCCAGAATTCGACTCCATACAAGTGATCCTACACAAATTTCCTTAGAAGATACGATAATCTCGATCTAGATAAGGAATCCTAATTATTCCTATCATTTGTAATCCAAAAAGTACTAACAGTATTCCCCCAACTCTAGTAAATAAAGGAATGTATTGCTGAAGACTATTACCCACTAAGCCAACAGAAGCACCTAATAATGCAAATACTACAGCAAATCCCAGAACAAACGAACAAGCATGTCGAACAACTTGAGAACGTCTATTAAATGACAAATTATTATCAATAGCAGATTCACCCGCAATATTTATTAAATATGCTGGAACTAACGGTAATACACATGGAGACATGAACGATAACACACCACCCAAAAAGGCTATAAATGGCCCAAAAAAATTGCCAGTGCTCATACTCAAATTACTCTCCATATCGAAAGTATTACTCAATATTGAACCATAACCCACAAGATAATTATTTAATCGGGAAAATTCATTGAAAAACAATAGTAATCCCATCAGAATAAAAACAACCGCACCGCCAATGGTAAAAAATTTTATTTTGTTCTGAGTATATTTTAATCGTGGCATTATCCGTTCAAAAAAAAGTGCTATTAAGATAAACCAAAGCCCCATGCCCATTGCATATGATAGTAATAAGATACCACCTTGAATAGCAGTACCTGAAGTTGCAGCAAGAGTAAGTGCAACACCTAGGATTGGCCCTACACATGGAGACCATGCAACTGCAAAAGTTACTCCAATTAGAAATGAACGCAAATATGAATTATTTTGAATACCCATTAGAAAAATCACTCAAATATGTAACTTCAAAGATCTCTTAAGATTCTATCCCAAGTATCTTTAACCTTAACAAGTCATACTTTTCTTTGGCACGAGCTTCACGACCCAGCAGCCCCTTTATTTTGTCTGGAGGCATTGTTTTACCATCAAGAAGTAATTCATGTAAATCTTGTAATTGCAATTGCCAATATGACAATGCCTCTAAATATTCAGTTTTTAATTCAGAGTGAATCATGACAATAATTTGAACCTAAATTTCCTCTACTCATGATTTACATGGTAGCGCATACGGGATTCGAACCCGTGATCTCTGCCGTGAGAGGGCAGTGTCCTAGGCCGCTAGACGAATGCGCCACGTCCGAATAATAGCATCTATCTGTGTAATCGGGGATCGTCTCTAGCAATTTCAATTATTTTGTTTTTATGCAGTGCCGCAAGGTGGCTATAAATTTCAGGATTACGATTTACCCATTCTTCTGATTCACTTCCTGCAATAGATCTTTTTACAACTGCAGGCGCACCTACAACCAGCATTTCAGGTGGAACATTAAGATCTGGAAGTACTACAGCACCAGCAGCAACCAGGGTGCGAGAGCCAATGTTACAACCATCCAAAATTAGTGCACCATTACCTATTAGAGCACCTTCGCCAATTGTTGCTCCATGTACCACACAATTATGTGCTATAGAAACTTTTTTACCTATTACTGTCGGAAATCCATCTCTCCCGTGGATAACAGCACCGTCTTGAATATTCGCATCTTGAGCAATATGTATGTAGGTTGTATCGCCACGAATTACTGCCCCATACCAAATAGAGACTCCCGCTTCAATTTTTACATCCCCAACGATACTGGCAGTTGGGGCAATAAATGCAGAAGGATCAATCTGTGGTACTTTATCTCCTATAGCGAAAATCGGCATCACAACTCCTAAATTCTATAGGGGAAAATTTAACTTTGAATACGCTGAACAGATATTACACCACGAACACCATCAAGAGCTGAAAGCAGATTAACAAATTCTGCACCACCTTCTGTTTCGAGTGTTAAATCGACTACAGTTGTCCTGTCTTTACGTTCGTTTGTACGTACACCTATCATATTGGCCTCGCCATTTGCCAATATAGTACTTATATCTCTAAGTAGACCAATCCGATCCCAAGCAATTACCTCAACACGAGCAGAATACATCCCAACATTCATGTCCCAATCACATTCTAACAATCGCTCATGATCGACTACACGTGCTAAGTTATTGCATGTATTTCGATGGACTGTAACTCCACCACCTCTTGTGACAAATCCAATTATTTGATCTCCAGGCAACGGGCTGCAACATCTTCCAAGATTGATATGTAAACCTGTACTACCGAGAACTCTAACGTTGGCATCATCACCTAATTTCACTAGTGATGAAGAAATATTAGGGCTTTCAGGTTTTGAGTGTTGGGACAAAATCAAACCGAGGTGCTCCGAAGAAACGTCTCCAGAACCTAAAGCAATATAAAGTTCAGATTGAGACTGTAATTTAAAGTTCTCCCAAATTTTTGATGGTATTTTATTAATCGCTAAACGACGCATCTCTCTGTCAAAAAGTTCTTTTCCACGATCAATATTTTCATCTTTTTGTTGTCGACGAAACCATTGTCGAACTTTTTGCCTTGAATGGCTAGATCCCAAATACCCTAGAGAAGGAAGTAACCAATCTCTAGATGGACCTCGCACTGTACGGCTGCGAATAATTTCAATAGCATCGCCGTTTTCAATCATTGTGGTTAATGGAACAAGTTTTCCAT
>Ga0310344_10003226_pt1 | contig 12192 bp, 14 predicted proteins | sample HC15DNA20200_MG_FD_203801 | JGI IMG/M metagenome (GOLD analysis project Ga0310344, IMG submission 203801) | Marine microbial communities from station ALOHA, North Pacific Subtropical Gyre - HC15-DNA-20-200_MG | ecosystem: Environmental > Aquatic > Marine > Oceanic | place: Pacific Ocean: North... | reverse complement strand
GCTCTTTTTATAGACAGCGAATTACAAGTAGCTGAAAAAGATGAAAAAAAATATAGTGGTCAATTTGTCAATTCAGCTTTAAGTTTATCTAAAGACAATTCTAGCGCAGCAATAATCGGTGGTGGAGACGGGGGTGTGGCAAGAGAACTTTTGTCAAAAGGGTTTGACCTAGTTGACTGGTACGAATTAGACCCTGAAGTAGTAAAAGTTTGTCAAAAACATCTTCCAAAAGTTTGTGGAGATACAAAAGCAAACAATAAGGTAAAGACTTATTGGGGAGATGCTTTTGAGAGTATCAAAAAAGTTAAAGATCAAAAATATGGTAAAATTTTTGTTGATCTTAATGATGACCAATTCTGTATTAATTTGGCCGCGAAAAACATGAAAAGTTTAAAAAGAATTCTTAAACCTGGAGGAGTTATTACAGCCCAGGTTGGTTGCCTGTCCAAAAAACCCAAACAAATCAAAAATTGGATGGAACTACTCGAAAGCAATTTTGGAAATGTCGAGTTAACAGAAGTATTTATCCCTAGTTTCGATTGCAGATGGAATTTTGCATCCTCATCTCACAAATAGTCACGCTTAATTAAGCTTTTTATAATCAAAAAAATATGGAATAATATCCTTACAATTTAGGAGGGGAAATGAGCAGAATTAAAACATTAATTCTATCGATATTTGCATCTTTGTTTTTGATTACATCAAATACTTATGCAGATAATATTAAAATTGCCACTGAGGGAGCTTATCCTCCGTGGAATTCAAAAACATCAGATGGAAAATTAATAGGTTTCGAAGTAGACCTTGCCAATGTTTTGTGTGAGTACATGAAAAAACATACTTGTACTATTGTTGAACAAGATTGGGACGGAATGATCCCAGCTTTAAAAGCAAAAAAATACGATGCAATAATGGCAGGAATGTCTATCACTGATGAGAGAAAAAAGGTTATAACTTTTTCTCAGGGTTATGCGGATGAAGTAGCTTCTTTTGCTGTAATGGCAGGATCAAGCTTAGAAGGTTTAAAAACTCCTGAAGCTATAAATCTTTCTAAAGGAAGTAATAGTGGTACTCTTAATACTCTGAAAAAAGCTTTAGCTGGAAAAACTGTTGGAGTTCAAACAGCTACAATTCACCAAAACTTTTTGGAGTCAGGTGATGTTGGAAAAGTTAACGTTAGAACTTACAAAACTCAAGATGAAGTGAATCTAGATTTAGCTGCAGGAAGAATAGACGCAGCTCTAGCTGCTGCTGTGGCTTTCACAGACTATGCTAAAAAATCTGGTAAGAATGTAGTTCTAGTTGGACCCACTTTCTCTGGCGGAGCTTTTGGTTCTGGAGTGGGTGTTGGTATAAGACAGGAAGACACTAAACTCGTTAAAGACTTTAACAAAGCTATAAACAAAGCAAGAAGATCTGGAAAACTAAGTGAACTTGCTACCATTTGGTTTGGCTTTGATGCATCTATGTAATAAATAATTATTTAGGCGGTTGAAAAATCAACCGCCTTATAAAATGGAACTTCTAAAATTTGGTGATAGCGGTTGGGGAGATGAACTTTTTTTTGCAACCTTAATGACTTTAGCAGTTGCAGTAACCGCAATGTTAATTGGGTTTTTGTTTGCTCTTATCTTCACACCATTAAAAATTTCAAAAAACAAAACTTTAAATTTTATAGCTAACTTTTACACAACAGTTATAAGAGGCGTTCCTGAACTATTGGTAATTTACCTTTTCTTCTTTGGTGGTAGTGCTGCCGTAATGTATGTTGCGAAGATTTTTGGATATGAAGGTTATATTGAAATAAATGCTTTTATAACTGGAGCTTTTTCAATTGGTATAATTTCTGGAGCGTATTCCACAGAAGTTTTTAGGGGCGCTTACTTATCAATTAAACGTGGTCAATTTGAAGCTAGTAAGGTGTTAGGATTAAAAAAAAACTTATCTTTTTTTAAAGTAATCTTTCCTCAGATGTTAAGATTAGCAATACCCAACATCACTAATGTTTGGCAAATTACTCTTAAAGATACCGCTTTAATTTCCGTAACAGGATTGGTTGAAATAATGAGGCAGTCATATATAGCAGCGGGCTCTACAAGGGATCCTTTGTTATTTTATTCTTTCGCAGCTGTTTTGTATTTAATTTTAACTTTTTTTAGCATGAAGATTTTAAACAAATTAGAAACTTACTATCGAAAGGGGTATTAATGGATTTTGATTTAATGATCTCCAGCTTCCCAAAGTTACTAAACGCAACCTTGGTTACACTAAAATTAATTTCGCTGTCACTTGTTTTTGGTATTTTTTTAGGAACTTTCTTTGCAATTTTAAGAACAGGAAAAAACAAATTTCTTAAAAGTTTTTCTTATTATTACTCATACATATTTAGAGGAACCCCTATGCTTGTTCAGCTCTTTATTATCTATTTTGGACTTGCACAAATTGAAGCTTTAAGATCCAGTTTTCTTTGGGTGGTTCTGAAAGAACCTTACTGGTGTGCTATAATAACTTTTGCTCTAAACACTGGCGCTTATACCTCTGAGATTTTAAGATCTGCATTTGAAACAATAGACAAAGGTTATATCGAAGCTGGAAAAAGTTTGGGTATATCAAAAAATAAAATTTTTTATAAAATTAAACTCCCTATTGCGATTAGACAGTCAATACCAGCTTATGGAAACGAAATGATACTTATGCTTAAAGGTACTTCTTTGGCGAGCACAGTAACTTTGATGGATTTAACAGGTGTCGCAAAATTTATTATATCTACGACTTATAGACCGATAGAAATTTTTATTGTTGCAGGCAGCATATATTTGCTAATCACGTTTTTTATTCATATTTTCATTAGTTTAATAGAAAGAAAACTTGAGTATCCAAAATATTGATTTGCCAAATTAATATTTGGTATATTGTTTTATTTCTTTTATATTTGATCCACTTAATTGATTTATTTTTGATTTAATTTTTGCTCTATCGTCATTATATCTGTAAACACTTCTTGCAAGATCTATAAATTTTTGATCAAATTTTTTGTTTTTCTCCGAAAGCCTTATCTCATCTTCTATTTGCCACAACTTAAGATTTACTTCTTTTAGTCGACTGCACAAATCTTTGATTTCATTATTAATCTTTATGTTTTTTTTCGCAGAATCCTTCAAAGAAGAGTATTCGTTGTCTATTATTTCTAAGCTTTTTTGATCTGAAATTTTTTCTTTCTTAATTTCTAAGATTGTTATTTTATCAAGCAGTTCTCCAGCCGAAGTTTCAATATGAATTTTATTCATTTTGTGCCATTTTTTTAACAAATCACTTTACTATTTAAAAAATATATGCAGTTAAATTATATCAATGTCAAATATATTGATTATTAAACATGGATCGCTTGGAGATTTAATCCAAGCAAATGGTGCGATTAAGGATATTAAAAAAAACTTTCCTCAAGACAGAGTTTTTTTGTTGACCACAGCGCCTTACACAGATCTCATGTCTTCTTGCCCTTACTTGGATGGTATCCTAATAGACAAAAGGCTTCCAAGATGGAATTTGTTTTATCTGCGTAATTTAAAAAAAATGCTTGAGAGATTCTCCTTTATAAAAGTTTTTGACTTACAAAATTCATCGAGAACAAAGTTTTATAAAAGATTCCTTTTTAAAAAGGATATTTTTTGGTCTAACAGCCAATCTTTCGCTAGCAAAGATGAAATTTCAAAAGAAAAAAATATTCCAGTTTTGGATAGAATGGAATTGCAGTTAAAAAGATCAGATATCAAAAATGTTTCGTTTACCAAAAAACCTGATTTAAGCTGGGCGATAAAAAATATAAAAAATATAATTAATCAGAATTTCGAAGGAAATTATATTTTAATTTTTCCTTTTTGTTCAGCAAAGTTAGTTAAAAAAAAATGGCCCCACTATGAAGATTTGATAAAATTGCTTAAAAGAGAATACGGTATGAAATATAATATAGTCATAGCACCAGGACCAAACGAAGTTGAGGAAGCAAAAAAATATAAAGTAAATATAATTTTAAACAATTCTAAACCCATAAACATCATAGAGTTGATTAGTCTTATAAAAAATTCAAGCTACGTAATTTCAAATGATACTGGCCCAGCACATATATGTGCTCACTTAAATATAAAAGGACTAGTTTTGTTTGGTAGTCACACAACCCCTGAAAAAGTTAGCATGATGTCAGAAAACTTTAAATCTATTAAAGTTGACAATTTACAAAAACTTAACGTCTCTGAAGTTTTTGAAAAAGTAAAAGAAAATTTAAGTTAAGTTTAAATATTTTTTAACTATTTTATTCCAATTAAAATTTTTAGAAAAAGTTAAAGCGTTAGCTCCATATGTTTTATAGTTTTCGTTTTCAAAAAATTTTAAAATACTTTCATAAATCGAATTTATATTTTGACCATCGCATATTAGACCTGTTTTTTCATTATTTATAGCATCGCTTGCACCACCGTCTCTACCTCCTATTGAACCTACTCCGTAACTTGCGGCTTCGATAAAAGATATCCCAAAGCCCTCTACAGATTTTTTGAATATTATTGAAGGCATTAAAAATAAGTTTGAATTTTTAATTAAAGCTGCTTTTAATTTTTGATCAGTTCTATCAAGAAAAACAACTTCATTTTCAATTTTTAGTTCTTTTATGAGCGCAAGAAGTCTTTTTTTTTCCTCTCCATCTCCAACACTAACATATTTAATTTTTGGAAATTTTTCTTTTAGATTCCTTATACACATCAAAATATTTTGATGGTTTTTTCTTTTATCTAGTCTTGCAACAGTTAATATTTTTGGAAAAGAATTTTTATAAATTTTTTCTGCTTCGGACTGAAAATAATTATCTATTTTTATTGCTTCATCACAACCAGGATGAATAATATAAATTTTTTTTTCGGGAACCCCAATCATAATTGCTAATTTTTTAGTAAAGTTTGAATTCGCAATCACGTATTTCACTTTTTTTATAGAATCTAAAACTCTTTTATTAAGCATCGATCCTTTTGAGTGATTTATTTCTTTAGAATGTATTAAACAAAAAGTTGGAAAGTTTTCGATTGCTTGAGAATTAATTTTTTCAACACTTTTCCAGTGATCAAAAAAAATTGATCTAACATTTTTATTTTCTTTTATATATTCTGCAATTCGATTTGCTTTTCTATATTTTCTAAATAATTTAATTCCACCAAATCTTTCAATTTCAGCCTTTGAATGTTTGTCGAATAATTCAAAGTTTTCTGATTTATCGGCAAAAACTTTAACTGGACCGTGATTAACCAAGGCATTTGCTAGTCCACCCATTAAATTTTGCATACCACCAATTTCAGGAGGAAAAGTTCTCGTTGATATAATAAACATTATTTAATCCACTTGATATTACAACCCATACTTGGAATTTGATTTTTAGGACCCTTTCCAGTTTTGACAATTAGGTGCATAGCTTTCATCAAGTCGCTTTCCGAATTTCTCACAGGTTTTAAATTTTTTAGCTCTCTAATTCTACCCCTGTATTGTAATTCAAATTTATTATTATAACCAAAAAAATCTGGCGTACATACGGCACCATATTTTTTTGCTATTTCTTGAGTTTCGTCAATAAGGTACGGAAATGTAAATCCATGTTTTTTACTAAAAGAAATCATATTTTCGAAAGAATCTTCCGGATAATCATTGGTATCATTTGACATTATTGCCAGAGATTTTAGTCCATCTTTTTCTAAATCTTTGCAGTCATGGACAATGTCTTCAATAACAGCCTTTACATAAGGGCAGTGGTTACAGATAAACATTATCAAAATTCCATTTTTACCGAGATGATCTTCAAGTTTATGAATTTTGCCATCGGTTCCTTTTAATCTGAAAGAATTAGCTTTTTCTCCAAAATTACATATAGGTGTTTTAGTTAAAACCATAATATATTATACATAAAATAATGATTTATGACTTCGAAAAAAATGTTCCGGAAGTTCATCCTGAATCTTGGGTTGCATCCAACGCAACAATTGTTGGAAAAGTAAAATTAGAAAAAAATTCCAGCATTTGGTTTAATGCAGTCTTACGGGGAGATATTGAACTTATTACAATAGGCGAAAATTCCAATATACAAGACGGGAGTGTTCTTCATACCGATCCAGGTTATCCATTAACTGTTGGTAAAGGAGTTACAGTTGGACACATGGTAATGTTACACGGTTGTCAAATTTCTAATGATACCCTTATTGGAATAGGAAGTATTATATTGAATAATGCCAAGATCGGAAAAAATTGTATTGTTGGAGCAAATACTTTGATAACCGAAAACAAAATTATACCAGATAATTCTCTTGTAGTAGGTAGTCCTGGTAGAATTCTTCGTAAGGTAACAGACGAAGAAATCAAAGCTATTCTAGAAAACGGAAAGCACTACGTTGATATTTCTAAAAAGTATAAAAAATAATCAAGGAACTAACCAAATAAATTTTTTTGATCCTTCAAGACTGATAAGTGCTCTACGATGTCCTTTTGCGGCCAGGTAAAGCCATTCAATGCTTTTGATTTTACATCTTATTACACTAAAGTTTTTATATCCTTCTTCACTTTCCTCTTTAGTAAAATCAAAATTATCAAACTTACCATTTAGTCCTGAAGTAGGTTTTTCAGAGACTGTTCCTGGTCCATTATTTACCAGATAACATTTTCTGCTAACATGACCAGTTTTTTCCCAAGATTTCTTTGTAATTTCGTTATTAAAATTTACTTCACATTCTATCTTTAATCTAAGCTGGATCTTTTCTTTTTTTCCATAAAACAACATTGAACAATTTGGATTTTTTTTTATTTTTTCTATTTTTGGTGATCTGATATCGCTATGAAATTGAATAAAATTATTTTTTTGATCTGCTTTTCTTAATACTACGATTCTACCGTCTAGATCTTTGTCATTACCACATATAAATACAGGCGTTCTGAATTCAGAGCTTCTATCTTTTACTGCTCCTGTTAAAAGGTTCCAAAGTTTTTTTTCTATTTCTTTGAAATTTTCGTAATAACTTACTTTTTCTTCAGACACGATTATTTTTTAAATCTTTTTATTAGACTTGAAGTGTCCCATCTACTTCCACCCATTTTTTGAACTTCAGAATAATATTGATCTACTATTTTTGTTATTGGTAACGGAGAATTATTTCTTTTTGCTTCTTCCATTGCAATTTTTAAATCTTTTCTCATCCAATCTACAGCGAATCCATAATCAAATTTATCATCAATCATTGTTTTGTGTCTGTTTTCCATCTGCCAAGATTGTGCGGCTCCTTTAGAGATTACCTCTATTACTTCTTTCATATTTAATTTAGCATTATTTCCAAAATTTATGGCTTCAGAGAGAGCCTGTATCATTCCTGCTAAACATATTTGGTTGACCATTTTAGCTAGTTGGCCATTACCAGCGGGCCCAAGTAATTTCATTTTTTTACTGTAACAATTAATTACCGGAGATGCTTTTTTATATGAATCTTCATCACCACCAATCATTACAGTTAATGCACCGTTCTCTGCACCAGCTTGTCCACCTGACACAGGAGCATCTAAAAAGTAAAATCCTGAACTTTTTGCTTTTTTATAAAGTTCTCTTGCAATTTCTGCTGAGGCTGTAGTGTTATCAATGTAAACACAATTTTTTTTTGCAGATTTAAATAAACCGTTGTCTCCAAGAGTCACCTCTCTAAGATCATTATCATTTCCCACACATGTGAATATAAAATCACAGTCTTTGGCTGCTTCTCTAGGCGTTTTTGCAAGTTTGCCTTTATAATCTTTAATCCATTTCTCGGCTTTTGATGTTGTTCTATTAAAAACAGTTACATCATGGCCACCTTTTGATATATGTCCTGCCATGGGATACCCCATAACACCAAGACCAATAAAAGAAACTTTGAAAGACATAAGATGATTATAGATATTATCAGATCAAATTTCAAAATAATAATTTTTGGTTTTGTTTTTACTTTTTTCTCATGCATAGGACAGAGTTTTTTTATAGGTCTGTTTAACTCAGAAATTAGGAATGAATTAAATATAGGACACGCTGAATTTGGAAGCATATATGGTATTGCTACTTTATGCAGCAGTCTAGCGTTGGTTTGGTTAGGAAAAAAAATTGATGAATTAAAACTAATTAACTACTCTATTTTAGTCATCACTCTTCTTTTTTTAGCAAGTATATTTTTTTCTTTTGTTAATGGGATAATTTTTTTATTTATAGGAATTTTTCTTTTGAGATTATCAGGCCAAGGGTTAATGGCGCATACAGCCACGACTACCGTCACCAGATATTTTGAAAAAACCAGAGGCAAGGCTCTCAGTTTTACTTGGCTTGGAATGTCGCTAGGAGAATTTTTATTACCTGTTCTAATAGTTTTTTTATTATCCTTTATACATTGGAGAGATCTTTGGATACAAATTGGAATATTAGTTTTAATAATTCTTCCAGTATTTTCTTATATGACAGTTAAAGATATAGACATCTCTTCTAGGGAAAAAGGGGAAGAAAAATACAAAAAAGATTTGCTTTTGATAAAGAGTTGGACAAGAATGGAAATCATTAAGGATTTTAAATTTTATTCACTTTTACCTTCTACATTAGCTTGCCCATTTATAATAACCGGCATAGTTATTAATCAGTCTTTTATTATAGATTCAAAAAATTGGGGAGAGTATGCAATAGCACAAGCATTTATGTTTTATTCTGTACTGACAGTTGTAACTTTGATTTTATCTGGATTTCTTGTTGATAGATTTACTAGCAGAAAAATTTTACCATACGTTAATATACCAATGCTTTTTGGTTTAATAGTTCTAATTTTTTTTGATCATTCATACTCAGCCTTTTTATTTATGGGACTGCTTGGTATTTCAAACGGTTTAACAAATGTACTGATGTCATCTTTGTGGGCCGAAATTTATGGTGTTAACCATTTAGGTTCTATAAGAGCTTTAACGGGCTCGTTAATGGTTTTTTCCACCGCTTTAGCAACAGCCATTTTTGGTTTTTTGATCGATTTAGGTTTTTCAATAGAAAATATCGCAGTTTTCTGCTCTATCTACATCGCGGCATCATTGGCTATTATCTTAATTTTTTGGGATTCATATAAACCCGTTATGCAAAAAAAAACTTGATTTTATTTGATCTTTTCATTAATTATTGCTGATCCTTATGGCACGTATCACCGTAGAAGACTGTTTAGTAAAAGTAGACAATCAGTACGATTTAGTACTTTTTGCAAAAGAGAGAACTTCGCAGCTTAACTCAGGTTCGGAAATGCTGGTAAAAGAAGATAATGACAAAAATACAGTTGTTGCTCTCAGAGAGATAGCAGAAGGCAAGGTAAATATTAAGGATTTAAAAAGTAACGCCATACTAAGATTAAGAAAAGAGCCAGATGAAACTGCTGGAGAAGAAGATCAGGAAGAGGTTACAAATGATGGTTTTGACTCTCAATACAAAGGAGAAGTATCAAAAAGTGGAATTGCTATTTTGCCTTCGAAAAGAGCCAGAAAAACCCCATCTCAACCAATTTCAGATATAGAAAAAAAAGATAAGAATATAATCAAAAAAGAAAATGATTCTGACTCACCTCTAAAACTAACTGAAGAAATAGAAGAAGAAAAAAAATAATTGAAAATTAATAGAAAAATTTGTGTTGCTCCTATGATGGATTGTACGGATCGACATGAAAGATATTTTTTACGCCTGTTGAGCAAAAATGTAATGCTCTACACAGAGATGGTTGCTACAAAATCAGCAATTCATGGAGACAAAAAAAAAATCCTAGGATTTAATCGAATCGAAAAACCACTTGCTCTTCAAGTAGGAGGATCTGACAAAGAAGAATTGTCTACAGTTTCCAAAATAGCTGAAGATATAGGCTATGATGAAATAAATATAAATCTTGGTTGTCCTAGTAAAAAAGTTCAAAAAAATAAATTTGGAGCATGTTTAATAAAAGAACCAGACCTGGTTGCTGAATGCATAAATAAAATGGTTAATTCATGTAAAATTCCAGTAACCGCTAAAACAAGAATAGGATTTGATGACACAGAAAATTATGATTATCTAAATTCTTTTGTTAAAAAAATTTCAGATGCCGGATGCAAAACTATAATATTACATGCTCGAAGAGCTATTTTAAAAGGACTTACACCAAAAGAAAATTTGAAAATACCTAAACTAAATTATCCTCTAGTTTACGAAATTAAAAATAAAAATAAAAATTTAGAAATTATAATCAATGGCGGGATTACAAACGCAGAACAAATTAATACACACTTAAAAAAATGTGATGGAGTCATGATAGGAAGAGCCATCTATCAAAATCCATACTTTTTAGCAGAGATAGAAAATAAAATATTTAACAATACAGATACACCTTCAAGATCAGAGGTAGCAGAAAAGTTAATTGAATACGTTAAAGAAGAGGTAAAAAAAGGATCAAGAGTAAACCAAATTATGAGACATACCGTTGGTTTATATCATGGCCAGAATGGAGCAAATAAATGGAAAAGATATTTAAGCGACAATATGATGGCAAGAGATTCTGATTTTCAAAAAATAAATCATATAATGACAATTGCTCAAAATAATGAAAAAGCTAATCAAGCTGCTTCATGATTGAAACTTTTGGAACAAATCAAATTTTATTTTTTTTATTGGTAATAGCAGCAACAGCTGTGGTTGCAGGATTCTTCGCAGGATTTTTTGGTATCGGAGGAGGAATAATTACTGTTCCTTGCCTTTTTTATATTTTTGGAGCTGTTGGAATTGATAAATCTTTTATTATGCACTTAGCAGTTGGAACTTCATTTGCCATAATTATTCCTACAGCAATCATGTCTGTTTTTACACATTACAAGCACCAAGCAGTAGATTTTGGTGTTGTGAGAACCTACGGAATGTTTGTTGTTATAGGTGTTATCATTGGTAGCTTTTTTGCAGCATCTATGCACACAAAATCTTTGGTTCTTTTTTTTAGTATAGTTATATATTTGTTGGCTCTGAACTTGATATTTCTTAAAGATAAAACGAACATTAAAATTAAATTTAACTTAATACAAAGAACCGTATTGGGGTTTATAGTGGGTTTTGTATCATCACTTATGGGTATAGGGGGAGCAGTAATGAATGTTCCAATATTAAAATTTGTGGGATATACAATTAATAAAGCAATAGGAAGCGCTGCATCTATTGGTTTTTTGATATCCGTTTTTGGATGTATAGGATTTTTAATTTCAGGAATACTATTAAAAACCAATTTACCTTTAAGCGTTGGCTTTATAAATATACCAGCCTTTTTAATTTTTATACCAATAACAACTATGATGGCAAAAGTTGGAGCCACTACCGTTCATAAAATGAAGAGAGAAAATATAGCAAAATTATTTGGATTCTTTTTGATAATAATAGCGAGTAGATTTTTGTACGATTATTTTAAACTTTAGATTTTTTGATCGTATTCTCCAATTTTTCCTGTCTTTTGAAGCAAACCATCTATGAAAGCAAATATCTTTTTCTTTCCACTATCTGATGAGGTGCTCTCTGTAACAACGACCAAAGATGGTTTGTTGGAAGAAGCTCTTATTAGTCCCCACGACCCATCTTCTAAAACAAATCTTACACCGTTAACTGTTAAAATTTCTTTAATTAATTGATTATCTATCTTAACATTTTGACTTTTTATTTCCTGAACCTGTTTTACCAGATCTTCGACAACCTTATATTTTATTTCATCTTTACAGAAAGGGGCCATAGTAGGTGATTGAAATGTTTTTGGAATACTATCTGCTATTGAACTCATTTTTTTGTTTTGAGAATTTAATAAATGACAAATTTGTATTGCAGAACTAATTCCATCGTCATAGCCATAACCAATTGGTTTGTTAAAAAAGAAATGTCCACTTTTTTCAAATCCAGCTAAAGCTTTTTCTCTATTAACTTTTCTTTTTATATGTGAATGCCCTGTTTTCCAATATATAGTTTCGCAATTATTTTTTAAAAGAATATCGTCTTTTAGATACAAGCCTGTTGATTTTACATCAACAATAAATTTAGATTTACTATATTTCTCAGAAAGATTTCTTGCGATTAATAGACCAATTTTATCTGCAAAAATTTCATTACCTTTGTCATCGATTACACCAACGCGA
>Ga0310344_10003224_pt1 | contig 12197 bp, 12 predicted proteins | sample HC15DNA20200_MG_FD_203801 | JGI IMG/M metagenome (GOLD analysis project Ga0310344, IMG submission 203801) | Marine microbial communities from station ALOHA, North Pacific Subtropical Gyre - HC15-DNA-20-200_MG | ecosystem: Environmental > Aquatic > Marine > Oceanic | place: Pacific Ocean: North... | reverse complement strand
GATATTGCCCTAATTGTATTTCCATGAGAAACGATTAGTACGTTTTCATTATTATTGTGTTTTTCTTTTAATTCATTCACCCATTTCTCTACTCTATTGGCTGTATCTTTTAATGATTCACCATTTTCTGGTGGAGAATCCCACCCTCTTCTTACTTGAAGAAAATTATCTTCTCCTATTTCTCCTTTAACTTCTTCTTTATTTTTACCTGCCCATTTCCCATAATTTCTTTCATTTAATAATTTATTTGATATTATATTCTTTGGCGTATTAGGATGATTTTTAATAATAATTTCTGCAGTCTCTTTTGCTCTTGATAAATCACTCGTATAAATCACATCTATAATGTATTCTGATAGTTTTTTTGCAGTTTCAGTTGCTTGTTTTTCTCCTAATTCGGATAATGATGGATCGTGCCATCCTGTGAATTTATTTTCCAGATTGTATGTTGATTGTCCATGTCTCACAAAAAACCATGTCATAGTATCTTCAAATTAATTGCAAGTATAAATATATTGTTAATTAAATACCTATAAATGCCAATATGACAATAATTTTTATATTTGAAGCAACTTCGTAAGGACTATTTTCTAGAGGAATATGCATTTATTGACTCAAATTCTAATTTTAATTCATCTCCAGTAATTATAGATGATTCTGAAAAAAAATGTTTATTATGTAAAACGAATTCTAAAACAAATGAATTATTAAATTCGTTCTCTGAAATATCCATTAAATTTGAAAACTTCAAAAATTCTGATATCGATGACATATCACTCGAACAAAATACAATGAAAAATTTTTTAGTTGCAGATTCTTCTCATAAAAAATTAAGTAAACTTTCTGTATCTCGTTTACATAAGTTATTGTTTGAAGTACAAAATATAAATAAACAAATGCTTTCTGAAAATCTTAAAAATATTCAAATTTATGCCAATTCGGGCCTGTTATCTAGTGGCAATCCTATTCATAATGGGTTTGAATTAGTCAACTTACCAATTATTTCTCCTACTTTGAAAAAAGAAATTGAACTTTCTAAAAAATCAATTTTTGATTTAGGAATATGCCCTATTTGTCGTATTATTAATTTTGAAACTGGTGGTCCTAGACAAATTCTTTCTACCGTAAGTTTTCTTGCTTTTTGCCCTTGGAATTCTTCACATCCATTTGAATTTTGGATATATCCTAAATCTCATCAATATTCCTTTACATTAATTGATGATAATGAGCTTGAAGATCTTGCACAGATTTTACGTTCTACTTTAGGTGGTTTAGATAACGTTCTCAATAATCCTTCTTATAATATTGTATTTCATAATTCCTTGAATGAAATTGATTCTGAAATCCATTGGCATATAGAGATAATTCCACAGTTATCTTATAATACGGGTTTTGATAGTGGATATGGAATATTTATTAATTCACTTGCACCTGAAAAAAGTGCTGAAATATTGGGTAAAGCTTCTAGAAGAGAATTAGCAAGTCTTGTTGGCGTTGTTTAATTAATTTCTTTAAAACGATTCTTTAATAATTTTTTTATTTCATCAATGTTTGGTGTCGGTGTCGGATCTATATTTTTCAATATTGCCAGATATAGCGATACATAATCGAGTAAATATATCAAATCTATTATTCTTCCAAGTTTTGTTTTCCCTTCTGTATATATTTCCAATGGTTTAATGTCCATTTTTATTAATATTTGACTTAATGATTCAAATCTTTCTCTTTGTTCTAAACTCTCGTCATCATCTCTTAAGAAAATAGATGTAATTTTGTTGTCACGATTCTTACCCCATGATTGTATTTCATTATGACAAAGTTCTGGTAAAAGTATGTGTTGCGCTCGAATTTTTGAATTTTCATTTAACGAGGCTTTAAATCTATATCCTGGTGCGGATAATGTTTGTCCAGAATAGATTGTTGGAGGCGTTGCCAATTCTAATATATCACTTGCTATTTGTTTTGCAATATTGTTTTGAAATGGTATGTCTTTTTTTATTTGATTGTTTCTTATATTAAGAAGATTCATCATATCTGTGAATTCTTCTTTCGTTGATTTTATTATTTTTATTTCTGATAATAAATTAATAGCAGGAAGTAATGCATATAATAAACTGGCTCTTGGTGTTAATGCTAGTTGGACTTTTGTATGCGGTATGTCGTATTTTTTACTAATTTTCATTAACGATCCTCCTGCTGAAATTGATACAACTGACGCATTTTTTTTAGTTTTTGCTTCTATACATGCAGATATTGTTTCACGTGTTTCTCCAGAAATTGACGCTCCAATTACAAGAGTTTTATCATCAACATACCCTGGTAATTTATAGTCTTTTAAAACCTCAAATGGGATTGGAAGTTCATCTCTCAACCAATTCTGAATTATATCTCCTGATGTAGCCGAACCTCCCATTCCTATGAATATAATGTTCTTAATATCACGTTTTTGAGGAATATTTGGCATAATATTTATCGCTTCTTTTGCATATGTGGGCCATTTCTCATACTGACCAAATAATCCTGATTTATCAATCTTATTAATTCTGTCTTCGTTCAGTCTTTCATTATATGTCAAATTTTCATATTCCCTACCTTTACTCTCTTCTTCTTTCTCTGTTCAATGGTGTTATTATATATTTCTCGTAATAACTTTCTATCAAAATTATTCTGATTAATCTGTCTCCTTTTCATCATTCTTGCTTGTGTTCTAATTGCTTTATTTATATTATATTCAATTAAATTCTTTTTCTTATCATTACTATAAAACGTAAATGCCGGTATATCTTCTCCAGTCATTCCAAATAATTGACCACAAACTCCAATTTTCACTCCAGTTAATATTAATGATCCTATTGAAGTTTTTGAATTATCACCAATTATACATCCAAATTTTATTTCATTACTTTGCATCCTTTTATTTCCAATATTAACTTTAATTTTTCCATACGTATTCTTTAAATCTGAATTTGTTGTTCGTGCCCCAAGATTTACCCACGAACCAATTATTGAATGTCCAATATATCCTTCATGTGATTTATTTGTATAATCAAAAATTATTGACTCTTGAACCTCTCCACCGATATTACAATTTTTTCCAATTGATGTATTTTGATATATTCTTGCTCCGTTTATTTTTGCTTCTTTTCCTATATAGACAGGACCTTTAATGTACGTAAATGGTTCAATAATCGCTTCTTCATCTATGATTATAGGTCCTTCACTAGAATCAAAATATGTCTTATTTTTTTCTATAATTGTTGCTTTTTTTGATATCCATATTTGTTTATTGTCTGAATATGATTTCATATTTTTTGTATTTTTATTTTTTTTATTAAACTGTTTATATTGTTTTTCGATAGCTTTTCCTGATTCTTTAATATATTCCCATGGAAAATTTATTATAGAATTTTTTTCTAATTGTTTGTTTGAATATTTTTTAATATTTCCTATTTCTTTAATGAATTTGTATGTGTCATTAGTGTCTACGTCTTTAATTATTGACGATTGAATACGTGCACAAACTAATTGTTTACCTGTTTTTGCAATAAATCTCTCATTATTTCTAAGTAGTTTCTGAATTTTGTCATTATTTAGATTAATTTGTGAATTTATTACTAAAATATCTCCTTCATAATTGACTTTCTCAATCTCTATATTTTTGATATTATTCTTTGTTATTTTCATTAAATGTTTTCTTCCAAATAATGATATATTATCAAATTTTATGTCATTTTTTAATTGTTCATAATATCTCAATGCTCCAAATTGTAATTCTAATGCTGTTCTGGTAGACGTAATTGGCTCAAGATTTTCAATTGTTTTATCTTCAATAATTATTAAATTCTTGCTCATTTTTTTCCACTTGTGTTGTATTTTTTGAAAATCTTTTCATATTCAGTTTTATCTCCTAAGTCAATCATATCTCCTTTCACTGGAAATCCCAATATATTGTGGTTTTCTTTTTGTATGTTTTTAAATGCCTGATCCATTTCATATGTTTTATTTTTAGGTATATATTTTAGAAATTTATAATTCATAATAAAACACCCTGTATTTATCATTCCTCTAATTACTGGTTTCTCTTTCCATTCTGCTATAGATTTATCTTTGTTTAATTCTATCATTCCATATTTTAATCTTGTTTCATAATTACATACTACCATTGTTACTAGTGGATTATTCTTTTTGTGAAATTTTATTGCATTTTTTATTTTAAAATTAAATAAAGAATCACTGTATAGACATAAGAAATTATCTTTTAGATATCTTTGCGCTGATTTTAATTGTCCTGCTGTTCCTAATGGTTTTTTTGCTTTCACATATTTAATCTCTATCCCGTATTTTTTACCATCATCAAAATGATTTTCTATTATGTCACTCATATATGACGTACAAATGATAACTTCTTTTATTCCTTGTTTCTTGGTCCAATCAATTAAGTGCTCTAGTATTGGTTTATCTCCTAAAGGCAGCATTGGTTTTGGTAAAAATAATGTATAAGGCCTTACTCTTTTACCTAATCCTCCTGCAAGAATTACTACCTTCATGTTATATTGTTATTCAAACTTTATTTAATAAATAAGCCTTCAATTTGAGATATTATCTATAATTTCTGTACGTAAATTATTTATTGCATTCAATTTTTCATTAATTTTCTGTTGATCTGTAGTAAAGACTAACATCTTAATTGTTGATTTGCCTATACCTGGTGAATGATTTTCTTCCAATATTTCATCAATGATTTTATAATTATGGGATGTAAAGTGTTTTTGTATACAATATTGATTGTAAATTTTTTTAATAACTGATACATTTTCATATCCTAGTAGTGAAAAAGCATTGGTTATCATTTTATTTTCTAAAAACCATTTTATTTTATTATCAATTAATTTCATTCTTCTCAAAAATAGTTCTTGATTTCCACTTATTATTACTGATAATAATCGATACAAATCATTTAATGCCTGTAATCTGCGTTCTACTGAAGATTTTGTTGAATTTTCTAAATCTAATAAATTGAAATATTTATCTATATTTAATTCAATTTTTTTTTCTTTCAATTGATTCAATAAATGCGCAGGACTCATAATAATTTTGTCATGACCTATTGATAATTTAATTAAATTATATGTGGCTGAATATGTCCAATAAGCTGAATCATTATTTGATGATTTGTTAAGTGCATTTTTTGCTTTTTCTATATCTGTGGTTAACTCTATGTCGGTTGAATTAATATATTGTTTTATTATTTGCTCCTTGCGTTCATTAATATCATTAATTTTAGTTGAAATTATAAAATTATTATCTAATATTATTTCATTATTAATTAAAAAACTTGCATCTTTATTACTTATTTCTAAAAATTTCTCTCTTTCTATATTTTCTAAATGAACATATCCTAAGACTTTATCGTTGATAATCTTTGATTCATTTGATTCTCCTATTGTTAAAATATTATATTCACAACATTCATGCGAATATTTTGTTGTTTTACATCCAATTAATAATAATGCACTATTATTCACATTTGCTATACTTTCTAGTCTATTTTTAATCTCTTTATTCATCTTATTTCTTCAATATATCTCAGTCAATTCTCTTTATATTATTGTATATATAATCGGCTAACTCCTCATATTCACTTTCTGTTTCTAATTTCTTTATTCCTATTCCTTTTCTTGTTGAAGCAAAAGCAATTGATCTAGAAATTGACCATAATATGTCCTCATTTTTTAGATACATACTAAAAAACATTCCATTTAATATATCTCCTAATCCAACTGTATCTTTCAAATTATCTGATTTATTGTTATTAATTAGATAGCATTTTTCATTGTTAATTATATATGTTGAATAATTTCCTATTGTTCCAATTGTTGTAGGATATGTTTCTGCAATCTTTTTTAATCTATCTAATACTTTTGTTGAATTATCAAGCATTATAGATTCTTCTTCACTAATTTTAATTATGTCTGTTCTTGGTAGTTCGTTGATTTTATTATATCTTAAGTTACAAAATCCTTCTTTATCAAATTCTCTTAGATATCCTTGCGGATCTAACATTGTGTTATTTTCTAATTTATTAATTATTTTATTATATTTCTTACTCAATTCATTTGCAATTGGACTAATTATTATGCCATCATAATTATCCAATATTGTTTTTTTAGGAATAATTTCTTCACATTTATTAATTAATATTAATTGTTTGTTATTGTTAATTTCTTTAATCTTAAAACTTGTTGTATCTTTCGATGATTTTTGATTCTTTATTATTATATTTTTTTCGTTTAACCATGATTCATATTTATCAGGAAAATCTTTACCTACTTTAGTTAAAACTTCAATATTATTTCCTTCATTTATCGATGTTATTCCTGAATAACATGGCGGCCCTCCTATTGATTCGTGCATATTGTTATTATTATATATCTTATCAATCGAAATATGACCAATTATGCAGATATTTGACATACTTCTAACCTCTAAATTATACCTATTCCATAAGATTTATGCGTAAGTAATAACTCTATTTTTTATTATAATGACAAAGAAAAGAAAAAGTGGCGGTCGCGCTAAGGGCGGAAAAGGCTCAACTGGCTCTATTTCCTGTAGTAATTGCGGTACTCTTGTTCCTAAAGACAAGGCAAAGAAAAAGACTGGTAGAGTTACTCTTGTAGAACCTGCTTTGGCAAAAGAACTTCGTTCCGCGGGAACTTATATAGCTGCTCAAAAAACTATCAAATATTATTGTGTTTCATGCGCTGTTCATTATGGTCTTGTTAAAGTTCGTGCTAAAGATGATCGACGTCGACGTACTAAATATTAGATTACTTTGTTTTTCTCATTACTGCAATAAATCTTTCCATGAATGTTATGAAAGATAGTATTGTTATGATAATTATTGCCAATCTTATTTCACCAATAAAACTAAACAAACACAATATTAGTATTCTTTCTGAACGTTCAGCTATTCCAATTCCTCTTAAATCCACATTGATTGCTTCTGCTTTTGTTCGTGCATAACTTACCAACATTGATAATGTAATTGCCAAGAAAATTAATAATGGTTCGGCATATTGTCCAATCACCAATCCTGCAAAAATTATTATTTCAGTCACTCTATCAAATGTTGAATCTATAAAAGCACCTTTTAAACTCGATTTTTTAGTAACTCTTGCAATAGCTCCGTCTAACATGTCACATAATCCTGCAATAAGCAAAAATATTGCTCCAAGAGACTGGTTTGAAATAATATTGTTAATGTCAAATCGTATTAAATCAGAATAAAATAATGCTGAAATTAATGAAAAAATAATAGCAAATATGCTTAGCATGATTGGCGTCATTCCTAATTTGGATAATTCACGACCAATTTTATTCGTTATTGGTTCCACTTTGCTTCTTATCTTTTCTAACAAGATAATAATGCTATAAACAAATCATTAATTATGTCTTTCTGAATTAATACTTTAATATTAAAAAAATATTAATGAATTATATTATGGGAAAAATTAGCAAAGGGGTTGAATGTTCACTGGATGGATGTTCAAATTCTGCCATACGATCGATTAGTAGTAAGAATGTTGACTCAAATGAATTCTCTATCTCGTCGAATTCAAATAAAGTATATTTTTGTAACGAACATTATAAATTATGGAAAAAATCCACGAAAGAATTAAGAAAATCTGAAAGAGCAAGGTATTAGGTGTAAATATTGCGAATTTTACTATTACATTCTGATTACATTGAATTTCAAGCATTAAAAAAAGAAATCAATATTGCCGAAGAATCAAATACTGAATTACATAGATATGAAGATGTTGTTGTTCTCTTTACATGTTTAGAATCTGATGATGATGAAAGTATTATCCAGAAATCACTTTTAGAAATTAAATCCTCACTAGATAATTTAAATTGCACTCGTATTGTCGTTTATCCTTATTCTCATCTTAGTGACAATCTTGCTAATGCCTCTAAAGCTATTTCCTTATTGAACAAGTTTAAGATTGGCCTTACTGAAGTTGGAAATGACGTTAATAGTAGTCCTTTTGGATGGAATAAATCTTTCACTATTAGTGTCAAAGGTCATCCTCTTGCAGAACAATTGAAAATTATTTCTTCTGATTCTATAGAAACAAATGAAAGCGACGCATTAAAATCTGAAGAACGCTTGGAATCTAAGTATATTGTTATGTCTGCTGGTGGAAATACTGAACCAGCTGAAAAATTCAATTATAATAATTTTAAAAATCTACATTCATTACAGAAATATGAATTAAGTAAGTCTCGAATTGTTACTTCACATCCTCCTCATGTTGAACTTATGAAAAAATTATCTTTAGTTGATTACGAACCTGGATCTGATTCTGGTAATTTACGGTTTTATCCTAAAGGTCGATTTATTAAATCTCTTCTTGAACGTTATGTTACATCTCAAGTGAAGAAATATGGAGCATTGGAAGTTGAAACACCTATTATGTATGATTCCAATCATCCTAGTCTTGCTAGCTATCTTAATCGTTTTCCAGCAAGACAATATATTGTTAATTCTGATAATAAAGAATTATTTTTAAGATTTAGTGCATGTTTTGGACAATTTTTAATGCTTCATGATTCTATTATTTCTCATAAACAATTACCAATCAAATTGTACGAATTAACTCGATATAGTTTCCGACGCGAAAAATCTGGTGAATTGGTTGGACTTAGACGATTACGTGCTTTTACCATGCCTGATTGCCATGCATTATGTAAAGATATTAAATCATCTAAAGACGAAATCTTAAATCGTTTTACACTTTCTCGTAATGTTCTCCAAGGAATTGGTTTTACCCAAGATGATTACGAGTTGGCAATACGAGTTACACAAGATTTCTATGACGGGAATATTGATTTTATTAAACAAATTGCTAAAGATTGGAATAGACCAATCTTTATTGAAATTTGGCCTGAAAAATTCTTTTATTTTATATTCAAATGGGAGTTCAATTTTATTGATAATCTAGGTAAGGCATCTGCTTTAGCAACTGATCAAATTGACGTTGAAAATGCCGAACGATACGGAATTAGTTATGTAGATGAAAATGGTGAAAAGCAAATTCCAATTATTCTTCATAATTCTCCTAGTGGAGCTATAGAAAGATGTTTGTATGCTCTATTAGAAAAAGCAGCAAAAATCCAAAAACAAGGCAAGACTCCTACTATTCCTTTTTGGCTTTGTCCAACACAAATTCGTGTAATACCCTTATCTCAAGATTTTCACGAGGTTTCATTAGGCTATTTTGACGAGTTATCCCAATCTGGTTTTAGGATTGATTTTGACGATCGTGATCTTTCAGTTGGAAAAAAGGTCCGTGAGGCTGAAAAAGAATGGATTCCATTCATTTTAGTTGTCGGAAAAAATGAGGTTGAAAGTAATATGTTCAAAGTAAGAGATCGTTATTCGGGCGAAATGATTAACATGTCATTATCTGAACTGATAGAAAATTGTAAAAATTTATCTAATCAAATGATTTCTGATGAACTTCCACTTTCTAAATTCATTTCTGATCGTCCTCAATTTAAATAAAATCAGTTTTCCGCAATACAAATTAATTCTGCAAGTAATCTAGCTGCTAAAGCTGATGTAGAACCATTGTCGTATGAAGGTATTAGTTCTACAATATCAAATCCTGTTAGATTACAATTTTCGAGACAATAAATAAATTCAAGTATTTCTCTACTCGACATGCCATTTGCTTCTGGATTTCCAACTCCTGGAGCAAATGCTGGATCAATTACATCTAAGTCTATACTTACATAAATATTATTTGAACTAGATAATTCATCTCTGAATTCTTTTAATCCTGATTTTAAATTATAAATTTTTTCCATGTCAATTATTTTTATATCATCCTTATTTACAAAATCCCATTCTGCTTTCGTTGCTGCTCTCGAACCAATATGTATTAGATTTGAAATACAACCATCTTCATATAATCTTCTAAGAAAAGTTGCATGACTAAGTTTTAACCCCTCGAATTCATCTCTAAAATCTAAATGTGCATCAAAGACAACTACTGTAGATTTATCTATACCTCTTACTGATCCATTAGTCAATGAATGATCTCCTCCTAATATTGCAGGAATTTTACCATTTTGAATTATTTCTTTAGTAACTTCTTTTACCATTTTATTCATTTCTCTTATATCACCTACTTTGGTTAGATTTCCTAAATCTTGTATATTTATATTTTCTAAATCTTTTTTTAATCTCTTAGAATAGATTTCTATATTCTGAAACGCTTCTCTTATTGCATTTGGTGCAAATCTCGAACCAATTCTATATGTTGACGTGGCATCAAATGGAACTCCAAAAATATTTACTTTGTTATCTTGATTATTCGTTAAATTTGTAATTAATGACTCATTTGACATATAAAGATCTGATTTACTCATTTCTTATCTAATCTCTCAATTAGTGCTGCTGCAATTAAAGGAAATGCTAATGTTACTTCTGACACTAAAACAATTTTATTTCCATCTGGTTTAATTTTACCCCAAGATACTGCTTCTTCTGGAGGCGCACCTGATAAACCTCCTGTTTCAGGTCTGTCTAGTGTTATTTGTATCACATTATCAAGCATTTTATTCGCAAAATAGAACGACTGAAATACGAAATTTTTTGGAACTCCTCCTCCTAATATTATTGCCCCAGATTTTTCTTCTTTCACTCTTATATCCCAAATATCTTGTAAATCTTTGAATACATCTACATTAAGTTTTCCTGGATTCTTTCTATTGTAAATAGCAGCTTGTAATCCAAATACTGAATCATGTATTGTTGGTACAAATAATTTTATGTTATTTTTATAACATGCTTTAAGTATCGATTCTGGTTCATCTGGAATTCTTTTTGCTATTTCATTTATTAATTCAGATATTGATAAAATCTTTTCACCATTACTCCTTGCTATATCATCATATAATTCTAGTAATGGCTCATCAAATTTTGATTGAAAATCATCTTCTGATACTAATACGTCATAAATTCTGTCTATTTTCTTTTCAAGTAGTGCATCATCTTTCATATTTACATCACCTTTGTAGAAATGTCCCCCATATGCTAACATCATGTCATGAACAAGATTTGCCCCTGTTGTTACAATTGAATTAACTAATCCTCTTTCAATTAGTTCAATTATTACTTTATTCATACCTGCTGGTACTAGTGCTCCTGAAAGTGTCAAAAATATATAGGAATTCGATCTTACCATTTCTTCATAGGTGTCTACTGTTTTTGCTAGCATTCCTGACATAAATGATCCTGATTTACTCATCTCATTTACTAATTCATTTGTGGTCATACCTGGCCATATTTTCATCGGTTTTACTTTTCCTTTATGAAAAGTATGTTCTTCCATATCTAGCAATTTTATTTCTTCAATATATGTGATATGCCTAATTTTCAGTATTTGAACTCCAGAATAAATCTTCTAATTTTGTTACTCCTAATATATCATCAAATGAATATCCTAATGGCCCTAATAACTGATCAAATGTACTTTTCATAATTTCCTCGTATTTTTTTTTATCAATTTCTCTAATTTTTGCTAGTTCTAGAGGCTTTACTCCTCCACTAGTTTTCACAAATGAAATAATATCCCCCGGTTTCATTACTTCAGTTTCTCCTTTTTCTCTATTATATTCTTCTAATAATTTTGCAGCCCGAACATGTTGAGGAATTGTGCTCTTATACATTTTTGTTGACTTACTCAACATCATTCTAAATGCTAATTTCTCAATAGGTACTTTATTTTCTTTTAATTGTTTATTACTTTCTTTTGCTATATTTCTAACTTCAGTTTTAACTTTTTCAAAATCTTTTTCGGTTTCTGCTTCTCCTAATTTTTCAATTGCTTCATAAAATGCTTCTCTTACAAATAATGGTATGTGACTTTTTTTACCAGTTAATCCTTTAATTATTACTTGTCCATTATTTTTTACAACAATGTAGTTTTTCTTTCTCTCGGAAAATACTGCATATCTATATTTAGCTTCTAATTCTAGATCTACTCCTTGATTTTTTTGCGACCATGAAATTAGATTGTCAATTTCATTTTGATCAGTGGATTTGATAAATAGTGAATCAGTATCTCCATACAATACCTCTATGTTATTATTTTTTGCTGCTTCAACTGTTTCTGTAATTATAT
>Ga0310344_10003222_pt1 | contig 12208 bp, 13 predicted proteins | sample HC15DNA20200_MG_FD_203801 | JGI IMG/M metagenome (GOLD analysis project Ga0310344, IMG submission 203801) | Marine microbial communities from station ALOHA, North Pacific Subtropical Gyre - HC15-DNA-20-200_MG | ecosystem: Environmental > Aquatic > Marine > Oceanic | place: Pacific Ocean: North... | reverse complement strand
AACGTGGCGGTGGCGGTAAACGCAAAGCACCAGCCAAGAAACGTGGCGGTGGCGGTAAACGCAAAGCACCAGCCAAGAAACGTGGCGGCGGCGGTAAGAAACGTGGCGGCGGCGGTAAGAAGAAAGGCGGAGCAAAGCGAAAAGCCCCAGCTAAGAAACGAGGCGGTGGCGGTAAACGTAAAGCTGCCAAAGGCGGAAAGAAACGTCGTCGTTAAACTGATCGTAATTAGTCAGAAACGTTGACCGCGTGTATCACGCTAAAGCGTTACTCGGCAAATTGACGATCTTCTATTTTTTAAATATTCTTAAGCTTGACTGTACACAAATTTAGAAAGGACTTTTATTGTCTTCAAAACGAGAAACTTTATGTCTGCAATGTATATGCCTGGTGCAACCGCTGTTGGTATTACATTTGACGATGGTGTTGTGTTTGCTAGTGAACGCCGTATAGCATATGGAAATTTTTTAGTTAGTAAAACTACAAAAAAGACATTTCCTATTACTGCAAAAGTTGGCGCAACATGTGCAGGTCTTGTAGCTGATATGCAATTACTTTCATTACAAATTTCTGCATTAGCAAAAATAAGAAAAATGGAATTAAAACGAGAAGTTCCACCTAACACTATTGCAAAAATGATGTCAAACATGATGTATGAAAGAAGATTCTTTCCATTATTGACTCAAGTAATAGTAGGTGGTGTTGTTGACAAACCAACAATCTATACATTAGACCCATTAGGTTCTGTTCTTCCTGATGAATATGCAGCCGTTGGCACTGGCGCTGAGATGGCATTAGGTGTTTTGGATCCTCAGTTCAAAGATAATATGAATGAGAAAGATGCTGTTGAATTAGCAACTAAAGCTGTTCGTTCTGCAACTATGAGAGATTCCTTCAGTGGTGATGGAATAGATGTTTTAGTGGTTAACAAGGACGGCATTCAAGAATTTACTGAAAAAGTTAATTAACTTTAAATTGTTTTGCTGATTTCCCAATATTTATCTGAAATATAGTGTAAATTTTTTATTATTTCACCTTTTGACATCTCCGTCATCTCTGAGCTATTGACTAATGATTTTCCTACAGCTAAGTATTTGTGTTGGGACTCTTCAATAACACAAACAATATCATCTTTCAAAAATTCTGAATGATTCTTAATTCCAGGTCTCATAACATTTGCACCATTACACATGAATTTCACTGCACCCATGTCAACTGTGACACTAGGAAACCTTTCTAGTAATGTCACATCACTTAAGAATGGAATAAATTCGTCTCTTAGTTTAAGGATCTTGAAATTATCCCCAACTAGTATCTGTGAATCATTATCAACATAATGTGATTTAAGATTCTTAACCTTTGGAATTTCCTGCTTCCATTTTTTAGATATCAGTTTAAGAATATCTGATGTTTCACTTTTTGAGATCAGATTTGTTTTCAAGTCTTTGAAATCTCTTTTCTAATATCTAACAAGTCTCTTAAGATTGAACTAGCAGTCTCTATGCCTCCAGCGCCTCTTCCAATTATGGTCTGAGTTCCTGAATGTTCAGAAGTAAATGATATTGCATTTAATGTGCCATCCACGCATAGTGGGTCATCATTTTTTACCTCTATAGGACTAACTATGAGTTTATCATCACATGATGCTATTAGTTTAACCGAACAAGATTTTTTTGCAGCATTATTAATGTCTCTGGATGTTAATTTTCGAATTCCTATCTTTTCTATATCTTTCATTGTAACCTTTAATCCTATAATCCAATTTGCTAGAATAACTAATTTTGCTGCAGCATCTAATCCATCCAAGTCAAGTGATTCATCAGCTTCAACATATCCTTTTTTCTTTGCATCAGATAATGCATCATTAAATGAAAGTCCATTTCCCATATTTGTTAAAATGTAGTTTGTTGTGCCATTTAGAATTCCCTGAAATGAAACAATTCGTTCTCCACGTAAACTATTTTTAGCGTAATCAAGTATTGGTGTTCCTCCACCCACGGTTCCACTAAATCTTAACAGGACTTGATTGTATGTTGCAAGTTCCATAAGAGATGGGAATGCCAATGCAAGTGGACCTTTGTTGACAGAGATTACATGCAGTCCTTTTTTCATGGCTGCTATGATATGGCTCATTCCTGGCTCTGCATCATTGTAATTACTGGCAGTTGTTTCAATTAATACATCTGCATCAACACTTTCTATAATATCCAGTCCCGAAATTATTTTCTGTGATTTATCATATGCTCTAACACTTCCAAAGTCTTTCTTTGCTTTAACTAATTTTTTCAGATCTAATCCAGAATTATTGTATGCACAACCCTTACTATCAAAAACTCCAACTATTCGTGGTTTCATGCCATATTTTGAATATAGATCTGATGTTCTTGATTCAAGTAATTTTGCTAGACTTTGTGCAACAACACCAAATCCACAGAGTATTATTCTCATAATTTCGCCACTATTGTTGTATTATTTAGTTTAACTTTTTTTCAAATTTAATGAAGCAGAGTTTATACAGTATCTTAGATTTGTTGGCTGAGGACCATCATCAAAAACATGGCCAAGATGTGAGCCACATTGTTTACAATTAACTTCTATTCTTTCCATGCCATAACTAGTATCTTTTACATATTCTATATTTTCATTATCAAGTGATTTGAAAAAGCTAGGCCAGCCGCTACCAGAATCAAATTTTGTATCAGATGAAAAAAGTTCTGCATCACAACACAAACAATTGTATGTACCTTTTTCTTTACAATCATTATAGATACCAGTAAAAGGTCGTTCGGTATCTTTTTTTCTACAAATTTTGAATTGGTCTGTTGTTAATTGTTTTTTCCAATCATCATCAGTTTTAGATATTTTGTATGTCATTTTTTGTTCCTTTTTTCTTCACTACGTTTTTCAGATTCAAATCTTTCTAATTCATATTCATTTAAATCAACATATTTCATTATTTCGGATAAAACTGGATGCTTTTTTTTAATTGAATTAAACATTTTTTGTGCAACCTTACGATAATCAGGATGACCTTGTGGCACAGTTCTAAGTTCAATAAGGTGAGTTGCCTCACGTAGATTCATATTCATAAAATATGGATAATTGTATGCAAAATTAACTACATACTGTCCTTGCACTGGATTTTTTTTCCTAAGTAAATTAAAAACATTGTTTGTTGATTTCATACAATCATTGAAGTCTTTCTGTATTCCTAACTCCACAATTTCATCTGGAGTGTCAAAACCATTGTCTGTTGTTAATAATTGTCTTTCTAACGTTAATGCTCTGTGTCTATGAAAGTCTCTAAACATTCCATAGTTTGTAACTAGATCAAATGTATAATTTACCATTTCAAATGCACGTGGAGGTCGATGTCTTCTATTTTTTCGAATTAAAGCTAAATCATTAATAATTTTTCTTTTTTCATTTGAACTAATCTTTTTGACGTTTTTCTGTATTTCTGCAAATGATATACTTGGTGATTGTTCATAGATTAATCCTGTAATTATGCTGTTTATGGAATTTGACTCAGTTTCACACTCAACTAATTTCACCTTGTTTCCACGCCTAGGTATCCCAATTGCATGTTTTTTACTTAATTTCTGAGAAATTTCCCTAATATTTACAAGGTATAATTGAAGAGCTTTTCCATATCTATCATTAGCTCTTCTAACAAATGACTTGACGGTTTTGTCTAATTCACGCTTGATTTGTAATGCAAGATTTCGTTCTTCGTTTAATTCTGAACTAAAAAGTATTGTAAGAAGATACTCAAACGCTCTACCATTCCCAGTGATCCCAACATTTGTTAATGTTGATGCAGGTAACAAGCTTCTTAGTGCATCAAGTGCTTTAGCTTTTGTTGCAGCATTGTATATCCTACCTGCTGATTTTATTTTATCTTGATCGGTTAGTTGAGAATATTTTTTTTCTTTTCCCGACTTATCTCTAAATGTATAATTATCAATTGAATCTTTTTCACGAATTAGTTTCAACATTGGTTGAATATTTTTTGTATAAACTTCAAAATCTAAATTGCAAGCATCTAAGTATTCATCAGCATATTTTGACTTCATTATTGTAGGTTCACGATAAAATTTGTATCTACCATTAATTTTTTTATCCCATGATACGTATCTTGATGATTTTTCTAAATATGAAAAACCAATTCTTCGGTCTTCAATTTTTTTTACTGCAATATTTGAAATACCTTCAATTGCAATTTGTGCATTACCTAATTCAGCAACTGAATCATCACCGTATTCTAGTAAAACCCGGGTATAGAATTCTTCACCTCTGTTTTTATTTTTTAGAAATTCATCAAGAAAGACTCTTCTCATATCTTTATCAGTCCTACTATATCTTGACATCAATGCACCACGGTCAACTTGTTTTGGTGTAGTAATTGCAAAAACAGAATTTTCAGTATTGGAAAAATGTTTGATTAATTTTTTCTTTTCATTTTTGGAAAACTTTGACAACACATTCCAAATCTTCTAATCGGTATTAATCTTATTCTCTTTTGATTTGAATTAGATCGGGTGATTTCTTTGGGAGTTCAGTACTTGTCTGTTGCCCTTTTGATTGCCAGCGTTTTAGTACTTCTTTGAATGCGTTATCCATTTCTGGATCTTCAGTGTACATCAATGTAGTAATCCATCTGCCTTTAGGTCCATCCTTGGTTCCTACTGGTCCTCCAAGAGATTTCATCCAAAATTTACTTGGTAGCATTTTCATTGCATCATTATCAGGATCATTCTTTAGTTTTGTCCAGTATTCTGAAAGAAACGCAAGTATTTCTCCAACTTCATCTTTTTCTATCAATACAATCTATCATTTTTTAATTAATTTTAAAACCTTGTGCCTGACGGGATTATTTTGTTAATTTCTTTCTACTAAAAATTCTAAGCTTGTTAACACTTTGTCGGTTATATGAAACATTAAACTATTCCTCATGAGTGATAACGACGCTGTGATCATTGGGAAACCTGTCAAAGATATGTACGGTGCTCCAATGGGTAAAATTTTAGGCACTACAACAGATATTGACGGTTCTACTCAAACAGTTGGTATCAATTGTGGCTCAGGATGTCTAAAGCAAGTACCATATTCTCAGCTCGTAATTCAACCAGAAGTAGTAATTTTCATTCCAAAATGGCGATTGGACTCACAACGTCTACTCCGAGAAAAGGAGCTTACTGTCCGACGACTTTCTGCGTTAATGGAAATTGTCTCTGACAACGATAAAATGAAATCTGATGCAGAATTAATTCATGAAAAATACCAGAGCAAATTAAAATCGCTCAAGGAAACTGAATCTGAAATAAAATCTGAACTGGAAGAAAGAGTCGTTGAAATCGATGCAGAAATTAAAGCTGTAAAAGTTATGCTCTTTGACGCAAAAGTTCAAAGTAAGAGTAATGAGATTTCTCAGGAGACATTCGATTTAGTTAAAAAAGAAACTGACGAAATGCTTCAACATATGAAACACGAGAAAAGTGAGATTGCTAAAGTTAAATCTAGACTAGCTAACCTCTCTCTTGAGGATGTGATTCCTACAGAACCTGAATCTCACCAAATACAGGATTCTGCTGTTTCATATTTATCTGAAAATAAGAGTATGGAGTCACATCAAACACGTTTACCAGAACCTCCAAGTGAAGTAAAATCAGAAAACAATAAGGTAACACCTCCAATGGTAATTCCGCCTGGTAATCAAAATAATGAATCAAAACCATCACCTGAACCAGAGCCAGAATGGTTAAAGCGTATGCGTTCTGAATAATTTTATTAAATTTTTTAACATTTACTAATTACTCTCTTTAAAGCACACATATGGAATCAGAAGGTTTTGAAATAAACTTAGGAAATTCTTTTACAGGTGTTAGGAAATCATCACAGGAAGATTTCATTAAATTCTGGGGTAATGAAGCAAATTCATTAACTTGGTTTAAGCATTGGGATAATACATTAAATTGGAATCCACCATTTGCCAAATGGTTTGAGGGTGGATTACTCAATGCGTCATATAACACGCTTGATATACACCAGAAGGATAAATCAAGCAAAATTGCAATATTCTGGGAAGGTGAGGATGCAAGTCAAAGAACCTTATCATACTCACAGTTATTCTCTGAAGTAAAAAAATTCTCAAATATACTCAAATCACTTGGAGTCAAAAAAGGCGATAGGATAACAATCTATCTCCCTATGATACCCGAAATTATTATTTCAATGTTAGGATGTGCACGAATTGGTGCTATTCATACAGTAGTATTTTCTGGTTTTAGCTCTTCATCATTAAAAGATAGAATTGACGATTCCAAGTCAAAGATTGTTATTACTGCTGATGGTGGATTTCGTAAAGGCAAAATTATCAAGTTAAAGGATATAGTAGATGATGCTGTTTCAGAGGCAAATTCTGTAGAGCATGTAATTGTTTTTGAAAGAATAAAAAATGGAGTTACATTAAATGAAAAAGATCATCTATGGTCAGAGTTAATGGAAAATGCTTCAGATGATTGTGATGCAGAACAATTAGAAAGCACCCATCCACTTTACATACTTTATACATCTGGCACTACTGGGAAACCAAAAGGTGTTTTACATGGAACAGGTGGGTATCTTACACATTTACATTCAACATACAAATGGGCATTTGACATAAAAGATTCCGACATTTATTTTTGTACAGCTGATATTGGTTGGGTAACTGGTCACAGTTATGTAGCATATGGTCCATTATTACATGGTGCTACACAAGTAATGTATGAAGGTGCACCTGACTTTCCAGACATATCTAGAATGTGGAATATAATTCAAAAATATAATGTTACAATATTTTATACAACACCAACTGCATTACGTATGTTCATGAAATTCGGTGATGATATACCAAATTCATTTAATTTATCAACATTAAGATTGCTTGGAACTGTAGGTGAGCCAATAAATCCTGAAGTTTGGAAATGGTATTTCAATATAATCGGAAAAAAACATTGTCCTATAATTGATACATGGTGGCAGACAGAAACTGGTGGAATGATGATTTCATCTTTACCTGGAATAGAATCAAACATTTTAAAACCTGGCTCAGCAACAAAACCAATTCCAGGAGTAAGCATAAGTGTTATAGATGACGATGGAAAGGATGTGGATTCAGGCACAAAGGGTTCACTAATAATAAAAAATCCATGGCCTGGTATGTTAATGACATTATGGGGAGATGATGAAAAATACAAAAATGTTTATTGGTCAAAATTTGAAAATATGTACTATCCAGGTGATTATGCAATACGTGATTCGGATGGATATTTTTGGCTGTTAGGAAGATCTGATGATGTATTAAAAGTTGCAGGGCATAGAATTGGAACTGCAGAACTTGAAAGTAGTTTAGTTTCTAATGATAATGTTGCTGAATCAGCTGTATGTGGGGTTCCTGATGAAATTAAGGGTGAATCAATTATTGCATTTATAGTTTTAAGAGAGGGTATAGAGTTTTCTAATGAAAAACTAAATGACAGCTTAAAAAACACTGTTAGAAATAGTGTTGGCGCAATTGCTATTCCAAAGGAATTTTATTTTGTATCAAAACTTCCAAAAACCCGTAGTGGAAAGATTATGCGTAGGTTACTTAAGGCAATTGCAAACAAAGAAAAAATTGGTGATGTGAGTACATTAGAAGATGGTGCAGCAGTAACTGAAGTTCAATCTGCATTTGAAGAACTACAGAAATCAGTTAATTCCTCAGATCGCTGATCTTTTTTACTATTAACTAGTAATAATACCATGAATAATCCACTTTGTAATCTATGCTCTAGAAAACTATCAGAACACACGTATCAGGAATCACTTGATTGTGCAATGAAACTAATTAAAGATGGTAGAAAAAAGCTTGGAATGAGTCAGCACAAATTAAGACAATCAATGTCATAGTTCATCACTATATTATTATCTCTTAAAATTCTAATTAACTTATGCCGTATGGCTATGATAAAACTAGAACCGAGAGACGATGTAAGAATTGTCAAAAATTATTGTATGTATTTGAAGTAGGCAAACTTTGTATCGAATGTGCCAGAAAAGAACCAAAAAAATAAACTAAAACCATTTTTCTAGAGTTTGACTTTTTTTCTCTAAACTCTTTTTTAGTCTGTTTAGTGATGAGTCTATTCTGTCGCGTGAGAAACTTCTCTCGTTAGACAAATAGTCTGCTATGCCATCATAATCAATTTTACCAAATTCAATTTTATCAACTTTGGCAATTTCAGGCTTTAGGAAGATCTTGCGTATCGCATTAAAATTAATCTTTTCTAACTGTTCTTGAATCTGGGCAACATCCTCCAATCTTCCATGTTCTTTTATCATTTTGATTGCAGTTTTAGGACCAATTCTTTCAAAGCCATCTGGATTAAAATCAGTACCAATTAAAATTCCAACATCAATAAACTGTTCACGTGTAATGCCAAGTTCATCTAGATTTTTTTGGTAGTTAATAATTTCTGGTTCAATATCGATATACGTATTTCTGTTAGGAAGTTTTCTTCTTCCACTGTTTGTAAAATTTCTAACCAGATTTTTCGCTCCAAATAATATTGAATCAAAGTCTTGGCTTGCAGCAACATCAGCCATTCCATTTTTTGTTAGAAATGCAGCTGTTGCTTCACCCTCAGATGGTGCTTGAATATGTGGAATTCCAAATAGATCTAAAAGATGTTTTGAATCGTCAACCATTCCATCTCTCATGGAAGTTGTTTGTTGTGCATATTTTTTGGCATCATCCATCTTTCCTTCAGATAATGCTCTTTCATATTTTACAGTGGCGTCTTTCTTGATTCTTTTTCTGTGTTCAATTTCCGCTGATTTTAGTGATGGTGGTTTTCCATCAAAAACATAAACTGGTTTTATTCCTAACGACAAAAAATTGATGTTTCTGTAAAATAATCCTGTCATGTGGCTAGTAACTCTACCCTGCGAATCCGTTAATTGCATTCCATCTGGACCACGAATTATTGCCAAAAATTGATAAATTGCATTGTAAGCATCGATTGCCACAATTTTATTTGTAAATGACTCCAGTTTTGTTTTCTCACGAATTAATAGTGGTTTTAGGTCTAATCCCATGTTATTGTATACATTTCCTAGTTTTTGTGTTTACTGTTTAATCGATTCACTATTTTAGGACATGATTATTTTGTAAACTGTCGGGATAGCCAAGCTTGGTTAAGGCGGACGCCTCGAAATCTCAAAACAGGATAGCGTCTGTGCATCGCACGCGGGGGTTCAAATCCCTCTCCCGGCGCTTTTATTTGTATTAGTTTGAATGATGTAAGTTAGACAATTAGGCAATAATTTACTATTAGAAAGCATAAAAGAGTTTGATCAATTATTTCTCTTATGACACAAGACTACATATCTCACAAACTCATAAAACCAAAATCAATTGAGTCAAGGCAATATCAGTTGTCACTTGCTAAAGATGCATTAAGTCAGAATTCACTTGTTGTATTACCAACAGGTCTTGGAAAAACTACCATTGCGCTACAAGTAATTGCTGATTTTCTGTCACAAACAAAAGGAGGAGTACTGTTTTTGGCTCCAACACGTGTTCTTGTAAACCAACATTATGAATTTCTTAAAGAAAATGTGTTGCTTGATGATATTGGTATTATAACAGGTGAGGATCTAATCGCTAAAAGGAAAAAACTTTGGATAAACAGCATAGTTTGTGCAACACCAGAAATCACAAGAAATGATCTACGGCGTCAAATTGTGTCACCTGATCAATTTAGTTTGGTAATATTTGATGAAGCACATAGGGCAATAGGCGACTATGCATATACTGCAATTGCTGATAGTTTTTTAGGAGATGTACGCTTCCTAGCAATGACTGCAACACTACCAAGCGAGAAGCAGAAAGCAGAAGAGATTGTTAAATCATTACGTATACAATCAGTATTACAAAAAACAGATGAAAGTCCAGATGTTAAACCGTATATTCAAGAAACAAAAACTGAATGGGTTACTGTGGAACTTCCATTAGAAATGAAAGCGATTCAGACATGCCTTAGGCTTGCACTAGATGAAAGATATATTCAACTCCGAAAAAATGGCATACAAATATCAAAAGACAACAAATCTCTCTCTGCATTGTTACGTATAAGACAATATGTCCTTACCCAAAATCGTAGATCAGCAAAGCCATTATTTACTGCAATTAGAATTACATATGCATTAAACATACTTGAAGCACATGGGGTTACATCATTTCTTAATTTCTGTGATAGAACACAAAAAAAGAAAGGCGCTGGCATAAAGGAACTTTTTGAGGTTGACCCTAATTTTACACGTGCCGTACAGTTAGCAAAAATTGCACAGTCAAAGGGTATAGAACATTCAAAAATTCCAAAACTTCAAGAGGTTTTATCAGATGTTAAAGACAAGGCATTAGTTTTTACAAGTTATCGTGATTCTGTTAAAGTAATAAATGAAAAATTACTTGGTATGGGAATAAAATCAGAAATTTTGATTGGTAAAGCAGGTGAAACTGGTCTTAAGCAGCAAAAACAAATTGAAACCATTCAACGCTTTCGTGACGGTGAAACTAAAGTTCTCGTTGCAACTCGTGTAGGAGAGGAAGGACTTGACGTATCAGAAGTTAACTTGGTGATATTTTATGATAATGTACCAAGCTCAATTAGATTTATTCAGAGAAAAGGACGAACTGGCAGAAAGATGGCAGGAAAGCTTCTTGTGTTAATTGCAAAAGACACAATTGACGAGGTCTATTACTGGATTGGTAAAAGAAAAATTACATCTGCTAAGGCAATGGGCAACACTTTATCAAAAAAACTTGAAAAAAATACTTCAAAGTCACTCGATGAATTTCTTTAAAGTTATGAAAAACGTTTGATAATGTGGTAACCAAACTGCGTTTTTACAGGCTCAGAAACCTGACCAATTTCTAATTTGAATGCAACTTCCTCAAATTGCTTTACCATCATCCCTCGTGAGAAATAACCAAGATTTCCATCTCTTTTTGCACTGCCAGAGTCAATAGAATTTTCTTTTGCAAGTTTTCCAAACTTTTCACCATTTTTCATTTTTTCAAGAATTTGTAATGCATGACTTTGTTTTTCTACTAAAATGTGTGAACACTTTATTTTTGCTACCATTTTATTTATTCAAAAATCCTTTCACGTATTTGTGGTACAAGTTTGTATGCCATATCACGTACCTTCATCTGGTCTTGTGGGGTTGGATTACCTTGTCCTTGCTGCATTTTCATTTGTGCCAGTGCAGCTACACCAAGTCCTAGAATTTGTCCCATAATTAATCCAAATACAAACTCCTTTGGGTCTTTGACTTTTAAAATGTCGTTACTTGCCTCTATTTCTTTGAAATATGCATCCTTTTGACTAATTGCAAGTTCAACTGTCTGATTAATCATTGCTTGAAGATCTCCTTCTGCTCCCATGCACCATAATTATTCAATGAATAAATAAATGATATGCAAGAATCAGGATATGTTTTAATTAACCAATTTTTGTCTCATTATAATGTTCACCTACTTTACAATCAAGAGTGCAAATGAAGCATTACCTGTGGTAATAGAAAAATTCAATAATTTGAAGAAACAAAAAAATGAAATCATAAAAGCTGAGCAAGAACTTCAGATTATAATGTCGTCGACAGAGAATTTTGAAAAATATATCACACAAAAACAAAAATTAAATTCTGAAATGACAAAGTTTTATCAACTGATTGAAGAACTTGAAGGAACTGGCGTTTCACTAAAAGGATTAGATCAAGGATTACTTGATTTTCCTTCAAAGCGTTTTGATGAAGATGTTTGGCTTTGCTGGAAGGATGGTGAAACAGAAATTAAATTCTGGCATGATATGAATTCTGGATTTAATGGAAGAAAACCAATTAGCATAAGTGATGAGTCACTGGTATAGTCTGCTTTTTTATTTTTACACTACATATAATTATTATACGAATCTGACTGCAAATCGTATATGATATCATATTGGCTTCGAGCTATTCGAATTAGATTTTTGTTAGCGTCAGTCATAGCAGTTTCTTTAGGTCTTTCTATAACTTGGTGGTATTCTGGAAGTATTGATATTTTTCAAGCCATACTTACAATGGGTGGTGTTATTGCATTACATGCAAGCGTTGATCTTCTAAATGATTATTGGGACTTTA
>Ga0310344_10003221_pt1 | contig 12208 bp, 10 predicted proteins | sample HC15DNA20200_MG_FD_203801 | JGI IMG/M metagenome (GOLD analysis project Ga0310344, IMG submission 203801) | Marine microbial communities from station ALOHA, North Pacific Subtropical Gyre - HC15-DNA-20-200_MG | ecosystem: Environmental > Aquatic > Marine > Oceanic | place: Pacific Ocean: North... | reverse complement strand
GACCATCTATCGCTATCGACCCATCTGGAGATGTGCTGATCGAGACTAGTGATCCTATTGCTCTAGTAAGACTGGAACGTAACGTCATTAATCAGGCTAACAGGGATTACCCAGGCTATCTGGATCGTTTCCCAAATATCTACGCTGAGGGATGGAGAAAGCTCAGCCAGTAACTCAGATCTCAGGTTACCTCCCGAAAAATGCAGTCCCTAAGTTTTACTTTATGGATGTTTGATGCACAGCCAAGCAAATCCTAAGAACCCAACTTAATACTCTCTAATTTGGGCGCGATACGGTCCACTCGGTAAGAACCAATTCTGTAAATGATCGTGTCACGTGCCGCACGTGCCCATCGATCTGAATCTCCAGTACCAATTGCTACTCGTGCAAGGACATCTCCGCTCTGGTCGTATGCTGTTGTAACACCACCCTGATCCATTACTTCAAGCGAATCCCCTTCCTCAAGAAAACCGACAGCCAAGAGGTTGGCCAACTCCGACATAATCCCGTTCATGGTAGAAAGGTTGATCTCGCTCCCATCTTCCAATGTCCAGAGACTGTCCTCCCTGACCAGAGTGTATGAATCAGCCTCACGTTGAATCTCTACTCGGCTAACTGCAGCTGTATCGGTTCCTACTACCCTCTTGCTTCGCCATTCGTTAGGTAATCTCCGGACATGTGTTCTCAGATCCCCCTCTAGGATATAGACCTCATCCTGTTCTGGAAGCTTTACATAGGTTGTAGAAGGCCTTGGGCCAGCATCACCCACAAGTATCGTCTTGGTCGTCTGATCCATATCGAATTCGATCGACCACCCCTCAGCTACCGATAACCCCATGCGATCGTGGTTATTGGGGTTTGAAGCTGCCAAATCACCCACTTCGAATGTCAATACCGATGCCCAGAAACGAAAGACAGCTGCAGAATCCGCGCGATAACCATTCATCGTCCAATTACCAAGTCCGCCAGATAATTCTGCATTATGATCCGGGCCATTCATTCGGACTGAGGTAACCGATACTTCTGAGATATCGTCAAAGAATCCAGCAACAGCTCCCGTAGCCACCGTCCCTCCTCCGCCCTGACTCGAAAACAGAGCTACGAGAACCCAAAGTCCAGCGATAATAACCAGAGAGCCGACTAACATCTTAAGGGTTTTTTCACTCATGCCACGACTCCCTTCCATCGGGACTCAGCACGACGTCTTCGGCCAGTGACCCGGTAAACCCCCACAAGAACGAATAATATGGGGATTCCAATTAAGTTCATCCATTTCAGCATCACCTTACCGTATTCTGAACTGAATACAAAAGTAGGTGGGGTACGGTCCTGAGAACGAATTCGGATCAAGGACTCATCTTGGGCTAACCAGTCGATCGTGTTGGCCAGAAAAATCAAGTTCGAAGGATTGCCCTGCAGAAATTGAATCTCACTGAACGTCGCATCACCTACTACTACTACCCTACCCTGCGTCTCCTCTTCATCAGGAGTAAGTGCAGCTGCCAGCGTGCGCACACCCAGTTCTTCAGGTGTAACGCCCCACTCCTGATCAGGAGAAATTGACTCCATCGGAGCACGTACGATACCAGATGGTGTGGTTTCCCAAAGCGGTATCACCCGAGCTGTATCTGTAATCTCAAGTTGAGCAGCCCAAGCAAAGGTGACCGCATTAATCCCCGAGGTAATCGGATGATCTGAAGCTGGAATTGCTATAGGCCACAAGGGGTAGGGCGCTATAACGTTGAAAAGCCCGCGACGGCCCATAGAAACATTTTCACTTGATTGTAGGTCCGCTACCAAGCTGCCAGAAAATTCCACACCCCGGTCGCTCAAAATCGACTCCAAACCAGATCGCACAGGCAATGGATTTGGCATTTGTGGATTGAGTGCAATTGATTCCATTAACAAAAGTGTCGCGCCACCCTGATTTATATATTCCTCAACACGCTGTATCGCTATGCTGTCCAACGGAACGGTTGCACCTGCAACGACAAGAACTTCCGTCGATTCGGCTGAAATCATTGAACCTGTCTCACCCGCGATATCCACTGAACCGATCTCATAACGATCTCCTAAACTTTCACGAAGTCCAGGAATGTCATCTATACCTTTGGTCTCAAAGCCCTGAACAAAGTTTACCTGGGGACGAGCTTCCGTCGTCATGCGATAAATAGCTGAAGCTAAACGAAACTCAAGGTCATCGGTTCGCTCTATAAGAGGCATGACCTCCTGGTCGTTCGCGTAGGTTAGTGCGAGGCCATAGTACCCTCTCCGGATTTGGAATTCGTCATCCCTTAAGACATTGAATTCGATCGGAAAAACACCGAAAGCAGACGCTTCATTTGCTGCATCTTCATCATCATCGGGGTTCAGTTCACTTACCACGATGCTGCCGCTAGAAGCTACTCGCATATCAGCAAGTAAGTCCCTTACATCCCGCAGTTGAATCTGGATTTCAGGAGGCAGTTCTGCGGAAGCGTACAGCTTTATCTGGACAACATCATCGATCTCACCAAGCAAATCCTCTGTACCCTCAGAAAGTGTGTAGAGATTTTCAGCTGTCAGGTCCAGTCGTCCTCGTACATAGCTTCCTAGGAGATTGGCCATTAACACCAGGACAACAAAAACACCCATGCCTAAGCGCAATCTCTTAAACTCAGGCCGAATCTCGCTTAACCTTTCTCGGCTCACCGCTCCAATAGCCAACACTAGGAATAAAGCAGTGGTAGAAACGAAATAGAGAACATCTCGGAGATCGACGACTCCTCGGGCCACATTTTCAAAGTGACTAACTACTGAAAGCCGTGCGAGTGCCCCAGAAAGTGCAGGTGGCAACCCAATTTGCACTACGGGCAACCCAATCAAGAACAGCACAAAACTTAGGGAAGCGGCGACGATGAACGCAGTGATCTGGTTACGAGTCATGCTTGAAGCCCATACGCCGAGCGCTACTAATTGGCTTGCGAGTAGTGCTGCTCCTATATACTGAGCAGTCACAATTCCAGGATCAGCTTCCGACGACATCAGCATGCCAACCGCTGTGGGCACGGTGCCAGCGAGCGTAATGAGAACGAAAATACAATTGCCCAAGAATTTACCGGCAATCACTTCAGTCTCAGAAAGGGGCTGGGCCATCAACCACTCGAGAGTTCCGCCTCGTCGCTCTTCTGCAAGAGTTCGCATAGTTGCCGCTGGAACAAAAACCGCAAATAGAATAGGCAGTAAATCGAACATAGGCCTCATTGAAGCCAGGTTCGAAGCATACATATTCCTAAAACCTAAGAAGAGTGAGATACCCAAGAATGCTACCGCTAGAACGTAAGCAGTGGGTTGGTCGAAGTATCCACGCACCTCATGCCGAGCAACGGTCAAGATCCTCCGCATCATGAGTCCCCCTGACTCTCGTGACTTACTTCCGAAACCACCGATCGGGAATTTTCTGTGTCTGACCCTTCTGAAGTGAGATCACGAAACACTTGCTCGAGGCTAGCTTGCTCTCGGTGCAATTCCCATAGCACCCAATTGTTGTCACGGGCAACAGAGAAAATCTTTGGCCTCAGGTCATCACCTCTGATTGCCTCGAGTGTTATGCGTACACGACCTTCGACTTCTTGGGCTGTATGATCAGAGACACCAGACATGCCAGACAGGGTTTCTATAACACCAGGGCCTTGAGCCTCAACGATATAGCGAGCCGCTCCACCTTGATCTGCAAGAAGATCTTGCACACTTCCAGTCGCTGCTAGTGCTCCCTGGCTGAGGATGACTAAACGCGAACATGTCGCTTCAACTTCCTGCATGACATGTGTACTCAGCAGAACCGTCCGCTCTCTGCCGAGATTGCCTACAAGTCGACGAATCTCAACCCGCTGGTTTGGGTCTAGCCCTTCAGTGGGTTCATCCAAGACCAAGACTTCTGGCCGGTGTAAGATAGCAGCAGCCAATCCAATTCTCTGGCGATACCCCTTAGAACATTCACCTACCGGTCGATAGAATACAGTGGCAAGAGCTGTTTCCTCTACGGCACTCCCAATGCCTATTCGGGTGTCTTCCAGAGACAAGCCACGGAGATCAGCCACATGCTGCAGATAGTCAGCAACCAACATCTCATCATACAAAGGGTTTGCTTCGGGCAAATATCCAACGCGACGCTTTGATTCCGTGAGATCTCCCGTGATGGGGGTCCCATCAAATAGAATCTCACCCTTATCAGGCTGAAGAGTGCCTGTAATCATCCTCATGGTCGTTGTCTTCCCAGCCCCATTCGGTCCGAGAAACCCAACGACTTCGCCACGGTCAACAGTGAAAGTCAAGTCGTCCACTGCAGTCACCGAACCGTAGTTCTTGCTTACGCCATTAACTGCAATCATTTGCACTCCTACTAAAGCAAAGAAGCCACATCGGGCTATCGCTCGATGTGGCGGCTGGCACGATGGACCCATATGGCCGGTCGAGCGAGTAACCAAAGTCAGTCATTGAACAAATCTAGAAAAGCATAAAATCAAGCTTCACTAACGGCCAAATACTCTAAAAGTGCTCTTGGAAGTTGTCCACACCTACCTGAGATGGAACCTTGATTTCGATCTGAGAAGAGCATCCCAGAATTACCAATAGTATTTCTTCAGATTCGTGGAGTTCCTCGCATGCTTCCCGACTAAGGACCCACTGAACCCTCCCCCCAGATATTCCCATCGGACAGAGTGACTACCTATCCGACCAATAACATCTGCCTCAGATAGCTAAACGATCAGGGCAATGCTCAATACTTATTTTTCCAGCTCTTGCCCCAAATAGCTATGCTGAGCGCCGCCTTCTCCGCCGCCTTCTCGATCTTCTACCACTATTTGGATGACCAAGATGTTTCCACGTCTCACCCCGCCTCAGCATGTAGATGGTACTCGCTGACACACTGAGTTCTTGGGCCCATTCAGCTCCAGACATTCCCCAACGATCGGTCACTTCATCCCAATCGTCCAACACCTTGCGAGCATTCTCTTCCGTAAGCTCTGCATGGGGAGAGCTCTCCCCTTGTAACCAAATGTTTGAGCCTCGCCAGCGGTCTACCTTCTGGAGTGGGCCTGGAGCTTTCTTGCCACTATGCCCCAAACAGTAGTGTCGAACTTGATCGACGGAAAACCCTGGGTAACGCCGAGCGATCTCAGCATACAGACATCCCTCTTCAGCCAAATCCCGCCATGCTTTTATCATGGCTGCCTCAGGCTTAGGCATCTTTAACATCTCCAATTATTTCAAGTTTATCTTTCTACTTCAGCGTGCCTTATACCGCACAGATCCATCAAGTTCCCTAACGCAACATATTTGTTACAATACCCTGCTGAATCTGCTTCTCTGGGACTCAGGGGCCTAAGGATACTGGGGTGGGATCAGGATCAAGAAACGAAAACACTATCCTGGTTGGACGATACGGTTTATGAAACGCGCACGGAACTTCGCTAGTTTCGGCGCAATTACAACCCTGCAATACGGCTGTTCATCATTTCTCGCAAAATATCGATCATGATAGGCCTCAGCAGAATAAAAAATCTCCAGCGGCGCGACTTCTGTCACAATGGGGTCAGCCCACGGTCCATCTATGTCAAACCGCTTGATAAAGTCCAGAGTCAGATCTCTCTGCCCGTCAGTATGATAGAATACCGCTGAGCGATACTGGGTACCGATATCATTGCCTTGTCTATTGAGCGTTGTCGGGTCATGAACGACGAAGAAGATCTCTAGAAGCTCTTCGAAGACGAGAATATTTGGATCAAAGTCTATTTGGACGACTTCGGCATGCCCAGTAGAACCACCACAAACCTGCTCGTAACTCGGGTGAGGCACACTACCACCGGTATATCCAGATTTAACCCGACTCACACCTGACACTATCTCAAAAACTGCCTCTAGACACCAGAAGCAGCCACCTCCAAGGGTAATCGAGTCGATTCTGGGCATCATACCACTCCGATCATGAAATCATCTTCTTCTTGGTTTTCTCTGGCCGCTCCCATGGCGTCCACTCAATATTCCTCACGTGTTTCTGGATCCATCGGATCTCTTCTACATCTCGAGTACGCTGATGACGTGGCTCTCGGAACCCATGGGGCTCACGAGGGAAGCGGATATAACGTGTGATCTTACCCTGATCTTTTAATGCCTGGAAAAACATCATGCTCTGGGGTTCAGTATCAGTCCTATCATTGATACCGTGAAGCACCAAGGTAGGAGTTGTGACATTTGCAATATGGGTTAACGCAGAACGTTCTCTCCATTCGTCCGCATTATCCCATGGAGTGCCACCGATATACCACAGTCGAACATCATGGTTGAATCCGGGCCCATATTCCGATGTCCAATCCGAAACCATTGCACCTACTGACGCTCCCTTAAACCGATCGGTCTGTGTGATGGTCCAGCCACCGAGAATCCCTCCATAACTCCAACCACGGAGACCTAACTCATTTGGGTCTGCTATACCCCTCGCTATCACTTCATCGACACCGGTCATCAAGTCTTCATAGTCCCCTCCACCGATGTCTCTGAGGTTACCCCTAAGCAGGTCATCATCATAACCCGAGCTCCCTCGAACGTTTGGGAATAATTGAGCATACCCCAGCCCTGCCCAAACATGATTGGATACGGAAAAGGAATTCCGGAAGACACCAGCCGGGCCACCGTGAATATGAAGCAGCAAGGGGAGTTCGCCAGATTGGTGTCCCGCAGGAAGCATCAAGATTCCCTCAATCTCTGTGCCGTCTCTGCTCTTCCAACGGATCACCTCACCCTGACCTAATGCGATCTCCTCGGTTATCATCGGATTTAGATCAGTTAACCGCTGCGCGCCTGTCCCATCTGTCATCCCGAAATAAATGTCTGCTGGGGTGTGAAAATCCTGCAGCACATAGGCCATCTTTGTCCGATCTCTCGAGAATGAAGACGGTGCCAATGACCCCACAAACGAAGTAACCTCCTCAACCTCTTCCGAACCTAAATTGATTCTATAGAGATTGTTGTTTGTGCCTTGCAGGCCACTGAATAGGATTTCCGAGGCATCAGGAGTCCACACAAAATCCCCGATATTTCCATCAAATGCCCCTGACACAATGCGCCGGTCGCCTCCATCAGGGTCCATCACCCATATCTTACCGAGAAGTAGTTCCCACTCACCGTCGGTTCTAGCAACATAAGCAAATGACCGGCCATCCGGTGCCCATGATAATGCACCTTCGGGTGCGTTATTGTCTGTAAGTTGTCGGACGTTACCCGTCTCAAGTTCTAAAAGCTGAATCTCGGACAGATTCCCTTGATTGCGTCGATTCTCTGTGCGCGCAGTAAAAAGAATCCGATCTGCGGTTGGAGATACCGAAAAAGATCCAATCCTGTGATCACTATCGGTAAGACGTTGCTCCTCACTCGACTCTACTTTTATGAACCAAAGGTTATTCCAGCTACCAGTCTGTTGGCCGTTTGGGCCTTCATCCACGAAGATGGCATCGTAACCATCTTCCCGCGCCTTCTCTTCTTCATCTGTCCTAGGCTCCGAAGCAACAAAAAAGATTCTCGAGCCATCTTCTGACCACACATAGGAACTGATGGAGGTTTCATGCTCACTCAGTTGAGTAGCTTCCCCTCCTGTGGTAGGGAGCAAAAACAATTGTGCCTTATCGTCAACCGAACGTTTAAATGCCAACGTGCTACCATCCGGTGAGAACTGAAAGTCGCTACCACCATCCTCACCAATATATCGATAGGGCTCACCTCCTTCAGCTGAAACCCTCCACCACGTCGTCTCACGCTCATTCTCCTCCCAGTCAAGTTCAGACCTTGAGAAGAGCACCCAACTTCCATCTGGTGAGATTATCGCATCCCCAGCCCGAACCATGTCGAGGCCATCGTCAGTAGTCATTGCCCTTCGCTCCTGCCCCGAAACTGGAACAGCAAGTGCTAGCAAGATTAGGAGGAGCTTATGCATGTTTTTCTCCGAGTGTGACAAGAAGAGAGGAAAAGACATAGTGTATTATCCTAGAACGAACCTCAGGTATGGGTAATAATGCCATCCATCAAACCTATGGGGAGCAGAAGAGCAAGGGCAAAATGTTTGCGTCAGTAGATATAGGAATGATTATGGGAAGATTTGCATCTATTCTTTTTGGTATATGGATTTCTTGCACCTGCACTGCTGAAAATATCAGTGTTGAAGAGATCATTCCCGATAGAGTCTATATCCTGCACAAACCAGACAACCTGCCCGCTAACGCTCCCTTGGTCTTGGCACTTCATGGCTACGGAAGCAACGGAAGAACCCTGCAATGGTACTCGGGGATGAATGAGGCAGCGGACATGAACGGATTTGCCGTGGCATATCCGGACGGGACAAGAGACCGCGGTGGCAACCGACACTGGAACGCAAATTTGAATATCAGCTCCACTGACGACGTGAAGTACTTATCAGAGCTGGCTAGAGACCTCCAAGCCGAACACCAACTTGACCCAATGCGGACCTTTGTTTTCGGGATGTCGAACGGAGGATTTATGAGTTACACACTTGCCTGTGAAACACATAACGTCTTCAGAGGAATGGCTTCAGTAACAGGCACTATGAGCGGATATGATTGGAATAACTGTAACCCCAGGGAGCCTATTCCTGTACTGCATATCCATGGTATTGATGATCGAGTAGTACCGATTGATGGGAGCATGCAATCTGGTGGCGGATGGGGTGGAGCTCCACATGTTGACCAGGTGGTCTCATTCTGGGCAGAATTGAATGCCACAAAGACAGTGGATAGTGTCTTCGTCTCGCCAAGCACACATGCCTTTTATTACCGGCATGGTCAAAATGGGAATGAAGTATGGTACCACAGAATTAGTGACTGGGGCCATCAATGGCCGGGGCCAGAAGACCAAACAGGTACAGTCGCAAGTCAGGTGATCGGCGAGTTTTTCAGGAAGTTTTAGTTATTGTTTTTGCGTCCATGACGCAGGAAGTAAATTCACTGAGGGCGCAAAACTGTGGCGAGTATCTCCAAGGCAGTATTTACGTCGTTCTCATCTATATCACGGTGAAGAACAGCTCGGATACCATCAGGGCCACTAGGAAGCATATGGACACCCCGCTCATGACATCTGTCAGCAAACTCTCCAGCGGCCATTACCAGCACAGAGAACCGGACTATGTTGGATTGAACCCGCTCCAGATCTACTTCGACCCCATCAAGCTTAGTCAATCCTTCTGCAAACTGTTTAGCGTGGTTGATATCTCTTACTAGATCATTTCGATGATGTTCAAGAGCATGGAGTGCGGCAGCGGCAAGCACCCCAGCTTGTCTAAATCCACCACCGAATTGCTGTTTGAAACGGCGCGCTCGGCCAATCAGTTCTCTCGGCCCAGCAAGCGCTGACCCCACTGGAGCCCCCAAACCCTTGCTAAAGCAAACATTAACGGTATCGAAAAGATCAGCGTACGCATGTTCACTGATGCCTGAAGCAGCGGTAGCATGCCAAAGGCGCGCGCCATCCAAATGAGTCGCCAAACCATTATTTCGAGCCGTCTCGGCAACAGAATGGATCTCCTCAACCGGCCAAACTGTACCGCCCCCGGCATTATGTGTGTTCTCCACGCAGAGTAAACGCAGCGACGGACTCAATGTGCCTGGATTGAACTCATGCAAGGGCTCGATCGCATTCTTCACGTCCGATGGACTGAATAGTCCATGTAGACCTGGAAGCGGCTTCATCGTTACACCACTCAAAGCTGCTGCCGCTCCCCCCTCACTACGAATTATGTGTGCGCTATAATCAATTAGCATGAGGTCGCCCGGCTCTGTATGTGTCCGAATAGCAATCTGATTTGACATGCTTCCCGTAGGCACAAAAACCGAATCTTCTTTTTTCAGAATGTCTGCCGTGTATTCCTCTAGCGCCCTGACTGTAGGGTCATCTCCGTACACATCATCCCCAACCACTGCACTAGCCATCGCCTCTCGCATCAGGCTAGTCGGTTTAGTAACCGTATCACTTCTGATATCAATCATGGACCGTCTTCACGATATTGATTCAATCTCAAGGGCAAAGTTTATTGTGGTGTGGAGATCGAAGCTCCAAGCCATTCCAGTTAACCGCAAGGCCATAAGCCTGGCTCAGCACTACTGACTAATATAGATCAAATACCAGTCCTCTCACCTAAAACTCTACTAAGCGACCGATATGGAATTTCATGTTTTGATCCGTCATACAATGGGCCTGGCTATACTCACATCACTCCTCACTGGCTGTGGAGGCAACGCGCCAGAGGAACAGGTTCCAGCTCGCAACCCACTCCTCCGCCCCGAACAATTTGCTGAAATCGCTCCCCCTACTTTCCAGGTACTCTTTGAAACAAGTGAGGGAGATTTCTTGATTGAAGTGCACCGGAACTGGGCACCCCTTGGAACTGATCGCTTCTATAATCTTGTCTTAGCAGGTTATTACAACGACACTCGCATTTATAGGGTTGTCGAGAATTTTATGGCGCAGTTCGGCCTAAATGGAGATCCATATATCAACCAAGCATGGAAAGTCCAGTTCATTATTGACGACCCAGTAGTCCAAACCAATAGTCGCGGTACAGTAACATTTGCTAAGGGCGGCCTGCATACTCGGACAACCGAGGTATTCATTAACTATAGGGATAATAACATGCTCGATTCAGATGGCTTTGCCCCGTTTGGGAAAGTCATCAAGGGGATGGAAGTCATAGATTCGTTCTATGCTAATTACGGAGATGGGCCGCCCCGAGGGGATGGCCCTTATGCGGCAATGGCACAGGCTCGAGGTAATGAGTATCTAGATACGGATTTCCCGAAGCTTACTAGAATCATCCGCGCTACGATTGATTTCCCTGACAAATAAGGGCTTATCAGATTTGAACAATTCGGTGGCGCACCTGCTCAATTAACTCTGGCCCTATTCTGCAGCACCCTCCAATGACCCGGGCACCTGTCTTATACCACTCTTCGGCCATCTCAACCCAGCTTTCACCGAGATCTTCCCCAACCCAGTCATTCTTCTCAGCATTCCAAGTTCCACCAATATTCGGATATGCAATAATCGACCGGTCAGTCCTCATCTGAATCCGATGAATAAGCTCATTGACGAATTTAGGGGCCGTGCAATTCACCCCCACACCAACAAGTTTCTCGACATCTTCACAAAGATCTACAGCAACTTCGACAGGCGTACCATCATTTAAGTGGCCACCATCTCTACAACTAAAACTTATCCAGCCCCATACATCTGGAGTTTGATCGAATAGTCTCAACAGGGCTTTGACCTCATCCAGTGACGGAATCGTCTCACATGCGACCAGATCTGCCTCAGACGTAGCAAGCATTCTGAATCGGCGTTTATGAAAACTGATTAAGTCCTGAGAGCTTATATCGTAATTACCTACATACTCCGAACCGTCAGCTAGGTACGCACCGTATGGCCCTATGCCCGCAGCCACGAGTGGTCGGGGTCGGCTAGTAGAGCTGCCAGCATCTGACCAGAAGCTATCAACCGCGTCGCGTGCAAGCGTTACAGAACGAATCAGTAGTTCATCTGCAGAAGCCGTGTCATGGCCAACAGATGAGAGGCCCTCATAGCTCGCCTGATAGCTTGCCGTCGTAATGCAGTCGGCACCAGCTTCTATGAATAGACGGTGCACAGCTTCGATTTCCTCTGGAGCATCAATCAACATCTTGGCTGACCATAAGTGAGAGTCGAGTTTGCACCCTCTTGCTTCAAGTGACGTTGCTAACCCACCATCGAGGATTACCACACCCTGGCATCTGAGTATTTCCTGCAGGGGATTACTCATTTAAGGTCATCTATAAGTGCCAGCTCTAGATCAAGATGCTTGATAAGCAGTTCTCAATGGCTGAATGATGTTAGTCTCAAGGCCCCTAGAGTTAGGATGCTGTGCGCAGCAAACAAGTTATCGCAATGAGGGGAGATCAAGTAAGCAAAAATAAAAACGGGCCACCCCCAAAAATGGGGACGGCCCGCTCCTACATTAGGGATAAGTTCTGCTTTACGAGACCTGAACCACGTTCTCTGCAGCAGGACCCTTTGACCCCTCGACCATGTCGAACTCCACTGTCGCGCCTTCAGCGAGGGTCCTAAAACCATCGGACTGAATAGCGCTGTGGTGGACGAAGCAATCCTTGCTCCCGTCCTCAGGTGTAATGAA
>Ga0310344_10003220_pt1 | contig 12208 bp, 7 predicted proteins | sample HC15DNA20200_MG_FD_203801 | JGI IMG/M metagenome (GOLD analysis project Ga0310344, IMG submission 203801) | Marine microbial communities from station ALOHA, North Pacific Subtropical Gyre - HC15-DNA-20-200_MG | ecosystem: Environmental > Aquatic > Marine > Oceanic | place: Pacific Ocean: North... | reverse complement strand
TGTTCTAAAGTGGTTATAAGTGTAGAGACATTTTCAATTATAGTAGGGTCTGGATGGTGATTAGGAAACTGTCCATCAACATCACAAAATAGTTCTGTAACCTTAGTATCTAGACCACTAAAAACCTGAGGTGCCGCAAGACAGGCCGCTGCATTTCCACAGTCAATAGCTATTTTCATAGATCTTTCTAATCTAATTTTTTTTTGAATCATCTCAATATATTCATCAATTAATTGGTATTTTACTTCGGTACCACTTCCAACCTCAAAATCATCATTTTGAATTAATAATTTTAGTTGCTGTATTTGGCCTCCAAAAACAGCAGCTTTATCTATTGACATTTTAAATCCATTCATATCCGCAGGATTATGGCTTCCTGTAATTTGCACCGAAGCTCCCACCTCAAGTTTCCACATACTAAAATAGTTAGCTGGAGTAGGTAAAATTCCAATATCAATAACATCTACACCTGTATCTAGGACACCTTCCTTAAATTCTTTTTTTATTTCCGGCGTTGTCAAACGCACATCTCCACTGAGAGAAATTTCTTTTACTCCTATTCTTTTTACATATGTACCAAATGCTTTTCCAAGCCCATTAACAAATTCTGGGGGAAAGTCATCTTTAACAACACCCCGAATATCATACTCTCTGAAAACGAATGGATTTACTTTCATTTTTTTATTAAACTGTTATTTGCCCTAATATGACAGATTTTTTTGCTCCAGTTACTGTTGGAAGATTAGCAGGAATTCCTTTCAAGTTTGCAACACCTAGTATAGCAAAGCCCAATGCTTCTTTGAAGAAAGGATCTACTCCATAATCCTTTGAAGAAATTACAGAAATTGGATGAAATTCTTTTCCGAGATAGTTCATTAGTCCTTTATTATATACTCCTCCTCCTGATGTTACAACTTTCTGAACTAAATCGAGAGGAAGGAATTGCTTGCAATTAGCAGTAATACTTTTTGCGGTAAAAAGACATAAAGTAGCCATTAGATCATTGAAACTCATTAAGTCTAAATTTGGAATATTTTCTTTGACCCATGTAGGACCGAATACATCTCGCCCTGTAGATTTAGGAGGTAAAGAACTTATAAAGTAATTCTTCATCCATTTATCAACATATTTTCTATCAGGTTTTCCCGCCAAACAGCTAGCTCCATCTCTGTCAAAATATTCATTTTTTACTTTTAACATAATCTCATCCATAAGGGCCATACCCGGACCAGTATCAAAACCTAAAATTTTCTTTTCTAATTTAGAAGGCGGAAGAAATGAAACATTTGCAATACCTCCTAAATTTAAGCATATAATTCCAACATCCTTTTCCTGAAAAAGCCATTTGTCAATTATTGGAATTAATGGAGCACCAGTTCCTCCAACTGAAATATCCGCAGCACGAAAATTTGAAATTACAGGCACATCTAATTCTTGGGAAAGGAATGAAGGTTCACCTATCTGAAGACTTGATTCCCCATTAACATGGTAAATTGTTTGCCCATGCATGGCAACAGCATGGATGATTGATATGTTTTTATTTCTTAAGAAAAGTTTTGTCTGAGAAGCCATAAACTTTCCTAAGTTATAATTAGTCTGGGATATTAGTTTAGCATTTCCCGTTTGACATAGAGTTACCATTTCTCGTAATTCTTCAGAATACGGTACTGAAACTGATTCAATTAATTCTACATCTAGTGACAATGATGTAAGTCTAATTTCAGCAACACAAATATCAAGACCATCCATTGAGGTTCCTGACATTAAACCAACCATAATAAGTCGTTCCTTATTTTTCAAGGAATGGAGTCTCAATTAGTTATAACCTCTCGTAAAAAACCATCATGCTTTGATAAAAGTTTTCGAGCTGTAATGATATCACACTTCTTATTATGCATAACAACTGCAGTTTTCACCTCTTTATCCGAACTTTCAAGGAGATCACTTGCCGAACGATAATCCAAACCAGTTATTTGCATAATAATTCGTGTACCTCTATCTAACAATTTTTTGTTTACTGCCTTTAGATCAACCATGAGATTATCATAAATTTTCCCAAGCTTTACCATAGTTATTGTTGAAATCATATTCAAAATCATCTTTGTTGCTGTTCCAGATTTCATCCTTGTTGATCCTGCAATAACCTCTTGACCAATATCTACAGCAATAACAATATCAACTTTTTTAATAAAATAGGGGGCTTTATTGCATGTAATTAATACCGTGTAACAACCTTGTTTCCTTGCATAATCCAAGCCTCTTGAGACATAAGGAGTCGTGCCACTACTTGCTATTCCAATTACTATATCTCCAGACATTAATTCTGCCGAATCTAGATCTATTATAGCATTTTCAGATTGATCCTCAGCCCCTTCGATGGAAGATCTTAGAGCATCATCTCCACCAGCAATCACAGCCTTAAAAATGTCAGGTGAAGATGAAAATGTAGGCGGACATTCTGAAGCATCTAAAACACCAAGTCGACCACTTGTTCCTGCACCAATATATATTACGTGATTACCTTTTTTTATAGATTTAATAGCTATATCAATTGTTTTTTCAATTTCAGGAAGAACTTCATAGACAGAAGCCGCAATACTACTGTCTTCCTTATTTATTATTTTTAATATACTTGAAATCGATTTAGTATCAAGGTCTTTTGATTTAGTATTCTGTTGCTCAGTTGACAAAGTTGACATATTTGGCATTTTATCCATTCGTCTAAATTCTTTCTAAATGAACACTTAAATTAATGAGGCGATTGATTATGATAAAATGTATTAAACAAGTCGTAAAAACTAATAATTCAATATTATATTAATTATTAAATTAATTTTTTATGATTGAAATTTCACTTTCATTTTTCGGTCTTGCTCTTTCTGCTTTTTTTTCAGGAACGGAAATTGCATTCCTTAGAGCTAATCCATTACAATTATCAGTATGGAAAGAAGCGGGTCATAAAACAGCATCACAAACTGAACGTTATCTAACTGAGCCTGAAAAATATCTAACTACAGTTTTAGTCGGAACGAATCTTGCAAATGTTTTAACCTCTTCTTATGCGGCTATAGCTTTAAGTAATCTTGAACTTTCACAAATCTCCATAATTTTTATAATAGGATCAGTCATACTGCTATTTGGTGAAGTTATTCCAAAAAATTTAGCAAGAGAATGGCCAAGTTCTATAGCCATAGCCTCAACACCATTGCTAAAATTTTCGGAACTTATTTTATTCCCACTTATTTGGATCACGCGTAGTTATCTATTTCTTTTCCCAAATGTTAAAAAAGAAAAAAAATCAAGTCTGCTTAGCAGAGATGAGCTTAAGATACTATTCCATAAAGCTGAAACAGGAAATAATTTTGAACCTGAAGAAAAAAAAGTAATATCGAAAATTTTTGAATTTGGATCTAGATCAGTTCAAACCGCTATGACAGCTAGAGCTGAAATAATTGGCATTGACGAAAATTCCTCCATCACTCAAGCAATTAAAATTATGGTTTCTACTGGCCTATCAAAACTTGTTCTTTACAATAATTCAATGGATAAAATATCCGGGGTTTTATTCCTACATGATTTAATATCAATTAATGGCCCATTAAATAAAGTAGCGCGACGCCCTCTTTTTATTAGTGAAACCATGACTTCAAACGAAGCTCTCCGTGAGTTAAGAAGATATCAATCAACATTAGCAATAGTAGTCGGTCATGATGGGAAAGCCTCTGGCCTTGTAACTGTTGAAGATTTGATCGAGGAATTATTTGGAGAATTTGAAGATGTTTTTGATAAAAAAACTAATCATGCCTCTAGGATTTCTGATAATAGTCTAATTTTAGATGGGAGGATGAAATTAGAGGACTTGGAACTAGAGTATGGTATCATACTACCAAGTGGAGATTATGAAACAATAGGAGGTTTAGTTATAGATCATCTTGGGAAAATTCCTTCCGCTGGTGAAAAACTTGAAACAGCAAATGTCAAATTCAGGATTATTAAATCAACACCGAGTCAAATAGAGAGAATTTATATCAAAACAGAAAATCCAAAAAATTAGGGTCTTTTCCCCAATTTATTTATTGTATAAAAGACTGCAATTCCACCAAAAATAATTGACAAAATAACAGGAATTTGGGTAACTAAAGCATAACCTAATAATAAGCTAATTAGACCTGTTGTTATAGCATAAGGAAACTGGGTCCTTACATGATCGATGTGATCTGATCCAGAAGCAATGGAAGAAAGAATAGTTGTGTCCGAAAGAGGTGAGCAATGATCACCAAATACACACCCAGACAAAATACTTGCAAAAGTAGCAAGATAAACAGGATGAGATAACAAAGAATTTGGATCACCCCCAAGTAAGTTAAATGCTAAAGGGATTGCTATGGGAACGAGTATTGGCATTGTACCCCAGGATGTGCCAGTACAAAAGCTTACAATAGCCGCAGTAAGGAAAGTTACTACAGGTAATAAACTTGGAGTAAGAATACCCTCAGATAGACTAATTATATAATCTGCGGTCTTAACCTCACTGCAAATACCACCCATTGTCCAAGCCAGAACGAGAATCATACATGCCATTAGCATTGATTTCCCTCCATCGACCCAAGCCTCAATACTTTCTCTAAGGGACAAAACTTTCATAGCACTAGTTAAAATAATAGAAAAGAAACCAGCTAATAATGAACCCCAGATAAGAGCTTTATATGGATCTGAGGCACCAATAATATTGCGAATAGAATGATTGTCGAAATTAGATAAATTATCTATCCCAGTAATGTATAAGCCAAGTAATGTTGTCAAAATAAGAAAACAAATTGGCAACATAGCATTAGTCCAATGAGAAGCTACTGACAAAAAATTTTCAGATTTATTTATTTCCTTATTTGAAAGAGGTTGAGCACCTTCAGAAAAAATCTCTCCTTTAATTAAAACTCGCTTTTCAGCTTTAAGCATATTGCTATAATCTCGACCAGAGAAAATTAGATAACCCACGAATAAAATGGTAAAAATGCAATAAAATGAATATGGTATTGAATTTATAAATGTGATATATGGATTTTCCGTTATACCAAAAGATTTATAAGGAATTTCCAAAAGAGACATTTGAAAAACTGACCATGTACTAAGGATTGCGATAGAAGCGATAGGTGCGGATGTTGAATCAACTATATAAGCAAGCTTTTCTCTGGAAACCTTTAATTTATCAGTAAATGGTCTCATCATATTTCCAACAAATAAAGTATTTGCGTAATCATCAAAAAAAATAAATATACCCATTAGCATTGTTGCTAACTGTCCACTCTTTCGAGTAGTAGCATACTTTGATGTACTATTAATTACCCCTTTCATACCACCATTTGCACTTATAACACCTATAAGTCCTCCAAAACCAATAGTAAATATTAAAATTCTAGCTTGGTCATATTCGATTATTGAATTAATAATACGTGTGTCGATAACACTTAATAAACCTTCAATCGGATTATTACCTAAAAGCATAGTAGATCCAATCCAAATACCAATGAATAATGAAAGCATTATTTGACGAGTGAAAAGTGCCATAAAAATTGCCGCTAATGGAGGAGCAACTGATTTAAACGAAGGTTGAAATTCCAATAATTCTGAAGAAGGCAACATAAAATCCCAAATTAAAAGTGTAATAACTGTAGTGGTAATGAAAAGTATTCGAGGGTGTATCTTCACGAAGGAATTAATATACTTGGTTGTTAAAAGTGAAAAAAGCTATTTTTCTCATGTATTTTTCTTTCTAGAGCTGACTTAACTATCATATGAAGAAAATTGACATATATATAATTCATCAGTTTGTTGCGTTACTTGGAACCTCTTTACTTGGTTTTATAGTAATTTTTCTTGTCGTTGATGCTGTAGAAAATATGGATAAATTTATTGATGCTGAAGTTCCCAAAAGTGTAATTCTATCTTATTATTTTCACTCTCTTCCATGGTTTATTAGTATTGGTCTCCCAATGTCAGTTCTTGTCTCTACTATTTTTACCGTTGGATTTTTATCAAGAAGAAATGAGCTAACAGCAATGAAAGCATCGGGTGTCTCTCTTTACAGAATTGCAACACCAATGATTTTATGTTCAATTTTAATAAGTGGTATTTCATTTTTCTTTGAAGATCAAATAGTTACTATTGGAAATCAAAAACGTCGTTCTATTGAGAAAGAATTTTTTATTAAATCTCGCAACAAACGCTATTCAACAAAAAAACAAGATATCTTTTTAAGAAAATCAGATGATTTTCATATTGCAATTGATCGCTATACTCCAAAGACACAAAAGGCCTCAGGTGTTGTAATACATTTCATGAACGAAGGCAGATTAATCAAACGCATAGATGCAAGTACAATGGCTTGGTTAAATAAAGAAAATAAATGGAGATTTAATACCTTTGCTATCCGCGAATTCCATCAAGATGGATTCGAAACAGCCGTACATTTCTCTCGAAAGGACACAATTCTTTCAATTAACTTTAGTCCTGACGACCTAAATCGCCAAGCTGTTTCTCCTCAAGAAAAGAACTATGTTGAACTTAAATCATTTATTGCAGAACTAAATGATAGTGGAGTAGATACCACTCGATGGGAAGTAAATCTATACGGAAAAATTTCGTTTGCATTTACAAATGTTATTGTAGTCCTTTTTGCATTTCCTTTAGTAGCATTTAAACCAAAAACTGGGTTAGCATTTGGTGCAGGAATGAGTGTGTTTGTTATTTTTGCTTACTACGCATTTATTCGTTTTGGTCAAACACTCGGTTATAAAGGTATATTGGAACCATTCCTTTCCGCATGGATTGGGAATCTAATATTTTGTTTTGGGGGAATATTGCTACTTGTTAGAGCAAGAAAATAAAACTTGCAAAGCTTAATTAATCTTCAGGTTTTTTATTTTTCCTACTTTTAAAGCTCGTTAGAGCGACACCAAATGAAACTGATATTCCCTTCATGTTATGAATCCATATCCCATTCCTAAAAGAAATGCCAAAATCATAAATAATAGGCCCAGCATGAAGACCAGCACCGAAACCTAATTCCTTAAGATATTTACCCGCATACATATATCCTATTCTCATTGGTATACTCTTGAATCGGGAAAACTCTAAACCAGTTGAAATTTTCCATTGCTGATGGACACCCAAACGATCTGAAAAACCAGCGACAAGATCTCCGGCAATTAATAAATCTGGGTCAAGTTGCTTTGAGACACCCATTCTGAATAAACCCGGATAACGGATTTTAAATTTACGAGGGTTCCCATCATTTTCTACATCTTTAACAATTCTTTTCTTCTCAACAAAAAGTTTTGTCCACTCAGTATTACTAAGTTTTTCTAATGTCAAGGAATCAGCTTTGATCTCATGAACCATAGAATAACCTCGAGGAACTTCTTTCCCCCCCCATTTAAAATAACCCGTCGTATCTGATACTCCTAAAAGATCCGTTAATGCAGAAGGCTGATTCCACTCAATAGATCCAAAAGCATTAATTAAAGATAATCCCACTCTCCAACCATTAATTTCTTTTGAAGCAAGTCCAATATCCATTGCTGTACCATAACCACCAACACCCTGGCGCATAAAGTAACGTGCATCCAAATAAAACGCCGTTGTATCTGTATTTAGAAAAGTATAACTGGAATCAGGATCTGTTCCCATATAGTATAAACCCTGAAGAAACTTTAGGGATATGCCCCAAGAAAAATTTTCAGTTGGAACCGCGAATGAAAAAGCGTGTTCAAGAAGACCCATCTGCTCTCTGCTATACTCAAGATCAAGAGGTTCACCAATACTATTACCATCTAAAATAAACTTAAAAATACCAAAAGGCATCTTAACATCATTAATTGTCACAAGATCATTAGTTATCGCCATATTTCCAGACGCAAAATTCATGGCTGGCAAAGCTAAATGTAAATCTTGTGAGAATCTTAATCCATCTCTCACTTGGTCATAAATCTCATATTTTCCCTTCTGAGATTCAGATTCAAGGTTCTTACCACTCAAACCCATTGTATTCTCTAGAGAAAAAAAATTATTTACTACCCCAAGGTTAAGTGTCCCTATCTGCCACATGAAAGGTTTATCATGTTGGTAAGCTAAATTCGCAGGGTTTACTCCTACTGCATAAATTCCATCAGCTAAAGTAGTATAAGCACCACCTAATGAAACCATAACAGGATCTCTTTTTATTTGACTGATTCCAATAGAATGAAATAATAAAAACAATATAATTCTACTTAATACCTGCATCATCTTGTTCCGCTAAGATGCTTTTTCTGTTTTGATCTCCAATTGTTATCAGTATCTCTTCTGAAACTAGTGGTAGCATTTGAAACCACTTTAAATGATGATAAGCTTCTATCACATATGCTACGGCTTTCGTTACAAACTCTAAGCCACAATTTATCCGCTACTACAGAGGGTGTCCAATTCAGAGAATCAACATTGGCAATAACTCCACCGCTTATAATAGTCCAAATATCATCAGATGAAATATCTGGAGTATCGCTAGTTGATGTTGAAACAAGAATGTTTTCTGATTCCAAAGTAGAGCCGAGCGATCTCCACTTGATCGTAATCTCTTCACCTAGAGATAATGTCTCGCCTCCATTAGGATAAGTTAAAATTAATTCATCATCAGCCTTCCCAAGTAATCCATCACTTTGAAGCTGTAGAACCATGAAACCTTTCATGGACAAAGTATCTTTCATAGAAAATTGTACAACATCTGGAACTTGATCAAGAGTACCACTAAAATGAGTTCTAGGACGAACATAATGCTTGCCGAGATCAGTCAAGAGATACATTTTCATACTATCTAAGCCAGACATCACAGTGGTGTCGCCTGGAGTCATAACTGATTTTGGAAGTCTTACTTTACTATCATCCATATAATATGCCTTAGGTCTAGGAAGGGCAATTGTAAACATTGTATCAACATAGGATATTACTGTATCAGCCTTTCCGGGAACACCTCTTACAAGATAGGCCGTACCATCTACACAACCCGAACTGTCAAATATAACAGAGGACACATATATCGTTGAATCAAGTTTCATAATTGAATCACATTTTGAAAGAACATATAATGAGTCTGTTTGTGGCCATTTAAGGGTATCCCTAAGTGCATTCAAAGTTTTTCGTGATCTATCTAAAGGAAAAATTTCTTGGTTTGAAAAAAGAATTGAAAGGCTACCGCCGATCGGTAGTCCATTAATCACACGAGTAGTAAGGTTAGCTTCTTTTACAAAGTTTCTAAGTTTTACCCTTGTATCATGTTTCCATTCATCAATAACAGTTGATTTATTTGGAATAAAGGTCATTGGCGCTATTCTGACTTGAAATGGTGCAACTAAGTTATAATTTCCCCAGATTGCTTTATTTACATCTATACTCCCTCTACCATCTATCTTTGCTGTAGCCTTGACAATGAAATCTGTCGGGTTTAGTGCAAGTAGATCGACAATAGTATTTATACCTGGGCCAGCTTCAATTGTATAGCTACTATAGGGTATGGTATCTAAAGCACTTTCAAATAGTTTCACACTAGTACCAAAACTGGTCAATTCCACTTCTGTCCTAGCGCTATCGGTTGTAGAAACTGGACGAGCAATCTCTGTATCAAGAATTACCTGAAGTGAATCTCCTGTCGAAGAGATACCAATTAAATTTAAGTTAAGACTAAGTGGAAGACGGATCTCATTATAGATTGTAAACTTTAATAAAACCTCACCAAATGACATTCCTGTGAAGCCTTGTGGGATATCTCCCATTTCCTGGTTTTGCGAAGGAAAAGGACAGCCAAGATCAGCTTCAAGTGATGAGAACTGAAGAGGGTTAAATTGAATACCCGCGGTAAATTTCCAAATAGAACTCTCAGATGATAGTGAAACATCTACCGTATCTGGAACGGTTTTCGCTTTTATATTAATAGCCATTTCTTCCACAGCTGAATTAGGGTCTATTGGATTACTAAATTGGCCACCACCTAATTCTGCTTCATCATTGAATGGAGAGCCATTTTTTGTGAGTATCTGTGAAAATTTTACTGTGTCTCCATTAGATTTAATAAAGTTTCTAAAATCAAGCCCAAAATCAATATCAAACGGGAAAGAATTTGAAACATTCTTTAAAGCAATCATGTTTGAGCCCGAAATATTTGACTCAAATTGACCACTATAAACTCCTCGAACCTGGCATTCATTAGAAGGATCCTGATTGGTTGAGAATGAAAAAGGTGGGATGTCTGGCGCTAGAGAATATTCATTGATAATAACTCTCGCCAAATCAACATCATTGATCTTCATTGTTATAGAAATGGACATTGAGACTTCAGAGTTTCCAGGAATAGTAACAGTGTCTGTATCAGCCACTCTTGTGAGTTTAAAACCATACTTCAACCGTAATTCACTACCTAGAAGTTTACCTACTAAAGATGTAGTTTTAGGGAAAGACTCCCCGGATTGTAAATTAGTTGTATCATGAGATGCGACCGTGTCACTTCCTGTTAATATTGTAGACCATGTTGAGGCCAATGGAACAGGAACATCTGAGTTGGTAATATTCGACTCAAAAGAATTGTCATTAGATGTTCCTCCAATTACAGCTCCTAAAACTTTTTCAATAAAAGGGATCTGATCAAACATACTACCAATATCAATTACATTAAAATTAGTGTCTACAGAACCCGCTAATGTCTCTACCTTGTTGGCAGCTGCATTCCAATCAGATCCTATAATCTTTTGTTCAGTAGAGGATGGTATAATAACTTTATTTGGTGGATCTGATAGGTTATTGTACTGACCATTCAAAACATACTTACCAATAGGAATTGGAACTGAAAGAGTTAAAGTAATTGGTGAAAAAGCACCTTCTAGTGAAGGCGCGGATACACTATCTGCTATTGTTTGATCAATATTGAGAGGTACTTTTAAAAAGTCACCCGATACAGAATCCTTTGGAAGGATTCCATCAAACTTTATTAAAAGAGAATCGCCAGAAGAATGGATTGTTGAATCATCAACAATGCCGGCAATACCATATTCACCATCTAAGAGAGGTATTGTAAGATTGATCTTCCACTTTGGTACTTGAAAATCGGCTGGATTTTGGAAATCACAACTCACATAGAGTGCGAGACAAAGTAAAGGGACGATCGGTAAGGATCGTTTCATAAAAAAAACTTTAAAGAGCTACTAGGTTCCTTCGTCCCAAGACTCTAAATAATTTTTCTGTTTTTGAGTGAGTTTATCAATATTAATCCCCATTGAATTAAGTTTTAATGATGCAACTAACTCATCAATTGACCGAGGAACCTTATGAACTTTTACTTCTAACTCATTTTTTACTGTATATTCAGCCATCAGTGCCTGAACTGAAAAACTCATATCCATAACAGAAGCTGGGTGACCTTCAGCAGCAACAAGATTAATTAGCCTTCCCTCTCCCAACAAATAAATTCTGTTTCCATTATCTAATATATATTCATCAACGTATTCTCTTACACCAATATTAATTGAAGTTGAAATAACTTTGAGAGAATCAATATCAATTTCTACATTGAAATGTCCAGAATTTGCTACAATAGACCCATCCTTCATTTTTTCAAAATGATTTTGGTCAAGAACTGTTGTGTTCCCAGTAACAGTACAAAAAACATCACCTATAGGAGCAGCTTCTTTCATTGACATAACTTCGAAACCATCCATAGCTGCCTCTAAAGCACGAAGCGAATCAATCTCCGTTACAATAACATGAGCACCCATTCCTCTTGCACGACTTGCAAGCCCTCTTCCACACATTCCATAACCACCAACAACAAATGTTTTCCCAGCAAGTAAGATATCCGTCGCTCTAATGATACCATCAATTGTCGATTGACCAGTTCCATATCTGTTATCAAAAAGATGCTTTGAATCAGCATCGTTAACTGCAACAACTGGTATTTTTAATGCGCCATCATTTTTCATTGCTTCAAGACGAATTACTCCAGTTGTGGTCTCTTCCATACTACATTTAACTTCTGAAAGCTGATTAGTATATTCATTGTGTAGAGTACTAACTAGATCAGCACCATCATCAAATGTTATTTGGGGACGGTGATCTAAAGCAGCTTTGATGTGCTCATAATAAACTTCATTGCTTTCACCATTAATTGAAAATGTTTTGATCCCAAAAT
>Ga0310344_10003219_pt1 | contig 12208 bp, 12 predicted proteins | sample HC15DNA20200_MG_FD_203801 | JGI IMG/M metagenome (GOLD analysis project Ga0310344, IMG submission 203801) | Marine microbial communities from station ALOHA, North Pacific Subtropical Gyre - HC15-DNA-20-200_MG | ecosystem: Environmental > Aquatic > Marine > Oceanic | place: Pacific Ocean: North... | reverse complement strand
GATATTTTACAAAATTTGGTGATGGTGCTGCTGATATTTTACCAATTGCATCACTCTATAAAACTCAGATACGTGAACTTGCACGATTCTTAGGTGTACCAGATCAAATTATTCTAAAAAAGAGTAGTCCAAACCTTTGGCCAAATCATACTGCAGAATCTGAAATCGGTGCACCGTATGAAGAGATTGATGAAATTTTGTATTGCATAAATGATAAACACTTGACAAACGATGAGACATATAACAAAACACAGATTATTCCTGAAACGGTAGATAAAATCTACCAATTATACAAAAAAAGCGAACATAAACGGATAACAGCTAAGATTCTTTAGATAAGAATATGGGAACGATTAAAATTTTTGATACATTAAGTAAGACTGAAAAAAATTTAGAGACTAATAAGACTGCTAAAATTTATGTTTGTGGTGTAACTGTCTATGATGATGCACATATAGGACATGCAAGAACAATCGTGGTTTTCGATACGCTGCGAAGATTCATTGAATCAAAAGGGATTAAGGTTAATTTTATTCAAAATTTTACAGATGTTGATGATAAAATAATTAAAAAGGCGGATGAAACTGGGAGTACAGCAGAATTAGTTAGTAAAAAATACATTAAAAATTATTTTGGAGATTTTGATGCACTAAATATCAAAAGAGCTACTCAGCATCCCAAGGCAACTGAGCATATACCAGATATGATAAACCTAATTTCAGATTTAATGTCAAAGAATATAGCTTATTCCACAAAAAATGGTGTTTATTTTAGTGTCTCAAAATTTTCCGAGTATGGAAAATTATCAAAAAAAAATATAGAAGAACTGGAAAGTGGTGCAAGAATTGAAGTGGATGAATCGAAAGAAAATCCACTTGATTTTGCTCTATGGAAATTTTCTAGTACTAAACCATCATGGGACAGTCCATGGGGAACTGGTAAACCTGGATGGCATATTGAATGTTCAGCGATGAGTATCAAATACCTAGGTGAAAATTTTGATATACACGGTGGTGGTCGTGATCTAATATTCCCTCATCATGAAAATGAGATTGCACAATCTGAGTCATTCACTGGAAAACCTTTTGCAAAAATTTGGATGCATGCAGGGATGATTACAATTAATGGTGAAAAAATGTCTAAATCCATTGGAAATGTAAAAACTGTAAGTCATGTCTTGGCAAACTGGGGACCAAATATTATTAGGTTATTCTGCCTCTCAGGACATTATTCAAAGCCAATTGATTACACAGAAGAACTTCTAACGGAAAATCTAATCAAATGGAGACAATTAGAAACCTGCTACTATGAGTTACGGTTAGCTGATAACACGAATGAATCAAAAAATATTGAAGATGTTATTTTAGGCTCAAGACAAAGATTTGATACTGCTCTGGAAAATGATTTTAACACATCTCTGGCTCTTACCGAGTTCTTTAACATGGTTAAAATCATCAATGGGCTAGCAGCAGAAGAGAAAATTACAAAAAACATTGCAAATGTTGCATTGCCAATAATAGAGTATATGCTTGACGTTCTAGGTTTGAATGTGATTAAAGCTACAGATGATGAAATAAAATCTATCTTTGAATTAATCCAGAAAAGAGAGGAATATAGAAAAAATAAACAATTTGAGGATGCTGATGCTGTAAGGGATAAAATTTCAAATTTGGGAATATACCTTATAGACCACAAGCAAAAAACTCTCTGGATGAAAAAAGAGATTATTAATGCAGAGAACTGATCTTAGAGTTTAAAATAAAAAAGAATTATGGATTAACATCCTTCCATTTTTTGAATGTAGAATCCTTTTTCTCTGATTTCCTGCTCTACGGGTTCTGGGGCACCTTGAGTATGGCAGAATTGGCATTCTTCACCTGTAACGGTTGCTCCACCCTCACCAACAGTTTCTAACCACTGTTTAGCATATTCAATTGCCTTATCATGATCCTGCACATCGGTTATTACATCAAAGTGCATTACGTGACCATCTTTTGCTTTAACATAAGTGTCGTAAACATGTATGTCCATATGATGCCTAAAAATTAGTTCTATTTAATTTAAGAGTCTTTTATAGAAATTTGTTCTAGGGTGTTGTTTTTAAAAATGAAGCACTTCATCTGGTCAGATTCACAAGAATAAATTATCCAAGGAAATGGATTAACACTCATGAATTTTTTATCGGTTATTGAGGGTTTAGCTTCCGAATTTGGATGTGAGTGAAAAATACATACAATTTCCATATTTTTCTTTCTGGCAATTGTATCTACTTCAAGTTCTTGCTCAGGAGATATTGTAAAGTTGATTTTAGAACTATCCATATTTTCTGTCAAAAAAACTTCTTTAACATTCCAATCATATTCTGTTTCATTGCCTATCAATAGAGCACATGATTCTTTTGGTTCCTCAGATTTGGCATGTTTAATTAATGCTTTAACATCTGAATTTGAAATTATGATAGATTTCGACAATATTATTATTCTACAGGTTCTTCTATAACAATTGTGGATATCATCCATGGATGAACAATACACAGATATTCGTATAAACCCAGATCAAGTTGATTACTGTCAAGGGAGAATGAATCACCAGCATTCATGAGACCAGAATCAAATGTTTCACCAAAGTCTAATGAACTTGTTACAGTATGTGACATCTCATCATCATTTGTCCATTCAATAACATGACCTTGTGAAACAAATGCCTCATCTGGTCCATAATCTGGGTTTCCTTGTTCAGCAGAACCTGCCAGAATTGAAATTGCAAATATAGGTCCAGTAGGCAAAACTTCTTCTACTACTTCAACTACATCCTCTACTTCACTTGCAACTAAATATCCATCAGGGCCAACATATCCAAATGCGACATATAACCCAATTGCAGAACCGAATGCTAATACAAAGATAACACTAACTGGTTTCACATATTGTGGAACTTTCATTGCAAAGTATGATATTACAATAGATGGAATTGCAATCATAACTAGTATTGCATAAAACACTGCCACCGTAGAATTCTCTGTAAATACAAGTCCAAATGTTCCAAATCCTAGACATATAGAAACAATTACCAAAACAACTGCCTTAGTTCTATTTGTAGTAGAAACGCCACCTCCATCTAAAATTCCCTGAGCAAGAATAATGAGTCCAATCATAGTTAACAAACCGGATAGTGCATGCATTCCATCAATGAATGTATGTGCCAAACCTGAATATGATGTCACCAAACCTGCTAATCCTATAGCTGTCAACCCACCACCAGGCATAATCAATTCCCAATTACTCAATTTGCTTTGATGCCTTCAGCCGAATATTTTATCTTTGTGAAATGAGTTTGATCGCAATTAGAAGCGAATTAATAGAATGATTCAATGATGAACACTGTTGGGCATCAAGGAAATTATAGAGATTTCAAAACCTAGAATTGTAGTTTTACTAGTAATTACTGCTGTAACTTCAATGTATGCTGCAAGTAAGCTTATAGGTCCAGAATTAGATAACTGGGGACTGGTACATATTATAATTGCAGGGGCATTAGCATCTGCTGGCTCTAGTGCATTAAATCACTATTATGATCGTGATATTGATCCACTAATGCAACGAACTAGTACTAGACCTATTCCGTCTGGACGTATTAAACCAAATCAGGTGTTAGTTTACGGATTAGTAGTTAGTATTATTTCAGTAGTTTATGGTGCATTAGCACTAAATTATGTTTCAGCATTTTTTATTGCATTAGGAATTTTCTTCTATGTGATAATTTATACCGCATGGTTAAAGCGATTAAATTCTTCAAATATTGTCATTGGTGGATTTGCTGGCAGTGCAGCGGCAATGGCAGGTTGGTCAGCAGCAACGGGTTCAATGGACATTCTTGGATTCTTAGTTGGATTTTTGGTGTTTGTGTGGACTCCATCGCATTTTTGGTGTTTGGCAATGAAAATGAAAGATGAATATAGTGAGGCAAAGGTTCCAATGCTTCCTGTACTAATAGGAATGGAAAAAACATCAAAATACATTTTAGTTAACACGTTGATCTTACTTCCATACTCACTCATGCTATATGCATTTGGAATGGGAATTGTATATACTGTAATTGCAGCAATTGCAGGCGGTCTTATGCTAGTCTATCACTACAAGCTAACAAAAATACCTACATCAGAATTTGCATGGAAAGCATACAAAGTTACAGCACCATATCTAACAATAATTTTTCTAGCAGTTGCGTTAGATGCAGCCTTTCATTTTAGAATATAATTAATCAGAATTTGGAAAACTAGCTTCATAATCTTTGTTTTCTGTTTCTTTAATCTGCTTATCATATTCATCATTTTCAGTTACAGTTGTTACATACTCAATTCTTTTAGTATCCTTTGTTAACCACGAAACGGAAATTAACCCTTTAATTTCCATATCAAGTAAAACCTTGTTGAATTCATTTTCTAAAATGACTTCATTCTTGGTTAGAGTCTTAAGGAGATCTTTATCAGTGATTCCATCGGAATTCTGAACTGTTTCTAATATTTTATTTTTTAATAAACTAGTCATTTTAACCATAAAATGTCCTATCTGATTCTTTTGGAATTACATTGGACACACCTTCTTTTATCTTCTCATACCAAGTTTCAACTTCATTTGTAATAGATGGTTTAACCTGTTTTAATCCTGCTGCAAAATCAGTGCTTGTAATAACACTAGAATTATTTTGCATTGCATTTACTGCTGCCTCTCTACATAATGATGCAATATCAGCACCAGAATAATTTTGGGTTGCAACTGCAATTTCTTTCAAGTTTACATCTGATGCTAAAGGCATGCTATCCGTTAGAATTTTAATAATATCTAATCTTCCTCTTTCATCAGGTGGTTGAATAAATATTCTCAAATCAAGCCGTCCCGTTCTCAATACTGAACCATCAATCATATCTGGTCTGTTTGATATACCAACAACTACAACACGAGACGAAGAGCCGTCCTCCATTTCTGTTAATAACTGGCTAAGAATAGTCTCACCGGTACCACTTTCTTCACCTGATTTGAATTTTGCAAGAGAATCAAGTTCGTCAAATATAATAACACATGGTGATGATGCTTTTGCTTTTCTGAAAATCTCTCTTATCGCCTTTTCAGATTCTCCTACCCATTTTGATAATATTTCAGGTCCTCTTACAAGAATCATATTACCACTACTTTCAGTTGCTAATGCTCTTGCTAGAAGTGTTTTTCCACACCCTGGCGGACCGTATAATAATGCACCCTTTGGTGGTTTAATTCCCATTTTAGAAAATTTTTCTGGATCATTCATTGCAATTATCAAATTCTCTTCTAGTATTTTTTTGGCATTATCTAAACCACCTACATCATCCCAGTATACTTTTGAGCGCTCAACATAGAACTCACGCATTGCAGTAGGAACTACTTCACGCATTGCATCATAAAAATCAATCAATCGAACATCCATTGACTGTAAAACTTTTGTTGGTATTTTTTCTGTTTCTAAATTAATTTCTGGAAGATACCTTCGAATTGATCTTATCGCTGCCTCTCTACATAATGATTTCATATCCGCACCTGTATAACCATTTAATTCGGATGATAATGTTTTCAGATTGACGTCTTTAGCAATTGGCATTCCTCGGGTGTGTATTTCCATCACTTCTAATCTTCCATCTGCATTCGGTACTGAAATTTCCATTTCTCTATCAAATCTTCCAGGTCTTCGTAATGCAGGATCAACACTATCAGGTCGATTTGTCGCACCTAGTACGATAACATTTCCTCTATCTGTTAATCCATCCATCAATGCAAGTAACTGTGCAACTACTCTTTTTTCAACGTCACCATACGCTTCTTCTCTTTTTGGTGCTATAGCATCAATCTCATCAATGAATATTATACTAGGTGAATTTTCTTTTGCTTCTTTGAATATGTCTCTTAATTTTGCTTCTGTTTCACCATAATACTTGTTCATTATTTCTGGACCGTTGATTGAAAACATGTTTGCGTCCGATTCGCTAGCAAGGACTTTTGCAAGTAATGTTTTGCCACATCCAGGAGGACCATACAACAAAACTCCACTATGTGGTTCAATTCCTAGTCTAGTAAATAATTCTGGATGACGTAGTGGTAGTTCTACAATTTCACGCATTACTTTAATTTCAGAACGTAGCCCACCAACTTCCTCATATGTTATTCTAAATTTCCTATCTTCTGATCCCTCTGATAGAATTGTTAAAGTTGATGTACGTTCAATTCTCACAATTCCTTTTGGAGATATTTTATTAATCTTAAAGTTCATTGCGTTACCTAAAATCATAACAGAGATTTCATCTCCATGGCTTAATGGTAACCCCTTCAGTCTATTTTTTACAAAATCAGTGAATTCTTTATCAACTGTAACGGTGTCGGTTGTTGGTACTAAAGTAATTGATTTAGCAGGTTTAGTAGATATTTTTTTAATTTCGACAATGTCATTTAATCCAACATCAATATTTTTTCTTGTTTGCCCATCAATTCGTATTGTGTCTGGATATTTTTCATCCTCATCAGATGGCCATACTATAGCACATGTGGATTTCTTTCCAGTGATTTGTATCACATCGCCTGGAGATACTTCAAGATAATCCATTGCGTCAGGACCAATCCTTGCACGTTTTTTACCTATGTCTCTTTGTTTTGCTTCTTCAACACGCATTTGTAGTGGATCGTTGGTTCGAGCCATAATTCATCATCTACTTCATTTCAACAGACATTCGACTCATATTCAAAACTTCAAATTCACTTACGCCATCAATTGACTTTACAGAAGTTTCTAATGATTCCATCTGTCCCTCGGCATCATCTAAAACAAACTGAGCCTTGATAAACTCCAAACCAAATGCCAAAGGTTCTTTCTCAGAATGTTTCATTTCTATACCATCCTTTAGATTCTGTTTTATTGAATCTGTTAATTCATCTAAATTAACCTCAGTTCCAGTTGGAAGTATTTTAACAACTAAAAGTAGTTTAGCCATTTTAAGGTCCCGAAAATTTACATTCGTCACAAGTGTATGATGATGCTGATTCTCTACAACTTTGGCATCTCCAGAGCAATTTTGTACCACATTCTGGACAATTGAATTTTACAGATTTATCATTAGGCATAATATGTCTATTACAGCCACTACATATTGGTAATTCTATACTAGACGACATATTGCATTTGTTCGATATTAGGAATTTATACCTTCCTTGAATCTTTAGTCTTGACGTGGAATTAATTTTCTTAGTTCGCTACCAATCAATGATTGTGCAGCATTAAGTGATCCTTTAACACCTAATAACTTCACAATTGAACTGGTATGAAAATCAAAATCATCTTTTACTGAAATATCATCTATAATTTCTGGTGTTATTAATTCAAAAAGTTTGTTAATAGTTTGATTATCAACTCGTGAAAGAACTTTTCTGGCCATGCTCTGTTTCTCAAATTCATTTCCAAATTTCTGTCTCCACGTTTTTTCATAATTTATCAATTTTGAAGAATCGTTTGTTTTTAATGCCATAGATACTGCTTTGCCAGCCATAATCCCTGCCATTCCACATGAAAAAATACCACCAGCAGTTGTTGGTTTTGCTTGCCCAGCGGCATCACCCACAACTAATGTATCATTATTAACAAATTCTTTAATCGGACCTTTAATCCAAATCGGTGCATATATTTTTCTAATAATTGAGTAATCACCTTTTTTTTCTAAAAATTCATGAATGATTGTTAATGTGTCTATATTTTTTCCAGACACTCCCACTTTTCCAACATTATTCCCAGATGGAATTACCCATGCAAAAAATCCTGGATATTTTTCTTGATCAAAATAAACCTCAACAACACCATCTCTAATCCAGTCTGCATATATCTCGTATTGAGCAGTTAGAAAGGTTCCATCTCGATCTTTATTCACTAAGACAGATACACCACGACAATCAATGAAATACTTGCAACTGATGTCACCGTTTGATGTATTAACACCGTTAGGAATCTTTTCCTGAAATCTAGTTTTCACCATAATTTTTGCACCTAAATCACTTGCTTGTCGTGCAATCTGTTTATCTAATTCACGTCTGTTAACAACTATAATTTGCTGTTTTGTTGAATCAACCTCAAAATATTTTCCACCTGGTGAAAAGATTTTTGCTAGTTTTATTTTACTATCAAATGATTTTACTGATGGCTCAATACCTAATTCATCTAGAGCCTTTTTACTAACTAATCCTCCGCAATGTTCGGGAGTACCAACCTCAAATCCCTCTTCTATTACCAAAACTGAATGTCCATCTCTGGCTATCTCACGAGCAGATAGTAATCCAGCTATGCTTCCTCCAGCTACTATTACATCATACATTAATGCTATCAGAATATAATTACTATTTAATTGAACTCACATATACAAATTGTAAAGTTTATCATAACCAATTTTCATGTATAAACATGTCTAACATTAAACAAGTCATAATAGTTAGAACTGATTTGGAGATGGGAAAAGGAAAAATTGCAGCACAGGTAGGTCATGCCTGTGTATTAGGTGCAGAACATGTTAGAAAATCAAACTCGTCGTGGTTTGAAGAATGGTGGAATGGACAAGAAAAAGTTGTTGTTAAAGTTTCAAGTTTAAAAGAATTAGAAGAAGTGAAAAAAGGTGCAATTGAGTTAGACATTCCTTGGTCTGAAGTAACAGATGCTGGCCATACACAAATTGCACCAGGCACAATTACATGTATTTCATTAGGCCCTGCACCAGAGGAAAAAATTGATAAGATAACTGGTGAATTAAAACTACTATGATAATTTGGAATGAGATATAACAAACCTAGAATTTGTGATAATTATTGGCTGTTAATAAAAAAGCAATATTTGTAGTGGTTTTTTTTGGTGGAATTCTTCTTACATCAACTATTTTGTTTGCATTACCACCACCAAATCCAACTATGTCTCCAGAAGAGGTTGAATTAGACACCACAAAAACAGGAACGCCGATGGATAATTTTCCTGATGAGCAACGAGCTACATTCTGTGGTGTTGAAAACGCAAAATCAAACTCGTATGTAACTGAATATAAAATACCTACCGTGTGTACACAACCTCTTGCAATTAAAGTGGCACCTGATGGAAATGTTTGGTTTATAGAAACAAACACAGGAAGTATAACAAAATTTGATCCTGTCTCTGAACAATTTACAGAATTTGAAAATTCATTCTGGCCAGAACAAGGACGTACAATGTCTTGGGGTATGGATTATTCACCAGATGGGTCATTATGGTATACTGATGGAACATATGATTCGATTTGGAAATTTAATACAATTACTGAAACTTATGATGGAATACCATATCCAGTATCAGAAACTGGATCACTACCACAGAAATTAGAAATTGATGGTTCTAATGTTTTTGTGAATGATTTTACTGGTGGCAAAATTACAATTTTTGATTTAGTTCAAAACATGGATGATGTCACCTACATGAGCATATTAAATCCAATACCAGATGGGTTTACTGGTGACTTTGCAATTGATTCTGAAAATAATTTATGGTATACAAATTGGGTTGTAGATTCAACTGGTTTTCTTGTTAAATTAGATCTTGCAGATTATCAGAATGAAGTTTCAGATGATGACACCGAAACTACATTAGAAAATTACATACATGTGTTTGACTTTCCAGATGATCTTAACACAGCAAATGGCTTGACTATTGATCAAAACGGAGATGTTTGGATTGTTGATACATCTAGTAGTTTTTTCTTCCGTTTTAATCCTGTATCTGAGCAATTTACAAAATACAAAACAACAGAACCGCCACTTTCATCATATGGAAATGTTACTGGCGTGATAAAATCACCTGTATCTAGACCATATTGGGTTGACACAGATAATTCTGGAAATCTTGTATTCAATGAACAAACTTCAAACCAAATTGCAGTTCTTGATGTCAAGAATGAGTCACTTGTTGAATACATGATCCCATCAAAGAATCCTAATTGGGCAGATTGTGACTTGGATTCAAATTATAATTGTGGTGTTGCACAAATATTTGGTTTTGATACTACGGATGGTGCAATCTGGTTTACGGAATGGGCTGAAAATAATATTGGTGTTGTAGATACCACAAAATCACTACCATTCAAAATAGACACGGATAAACAACTACTAGTATTAAAAAAAGGTCAATCTGGTGAAATCACTCTTTCAATCACATATGACAATATTTCAGATTCCATAAATAGCGAGATTAAAACATCACATACTGCATCATCAACATCAAACTTTACTGATTTATTGATTTCATCATCAAGAAACTCACCTCAAGGAAATACTGAACATGTAACAATAACAATCCATGCAAGTGAAACATCATTAACAGGTAATTACAAGATATTACTCGGTATAGGCAACAATGAGGTAACTGTCTCACAATACGTGGATGTTATTATAGAATCGTGATACCAGAAATTGATTCAGAATTAGGCCTGTCTGTATATTCAACTAATTTTCCAGGCACAAAAGGGAAAATTAAACAAAGAAATGAAGACTTTGTAGTTAGAGAAATAATATCTGAAAAAGCATCTAATACAATCACCGAGGATAATGGACTTGCAGTGTACATTCTTAGAAAAAATGGAATTGATACAACTCATGCATTACATGATGTTGAAAAAAGATTTGGACTGGTACTTCGTGCACTTGGTCTAAAAGATTCTAATGCAATAACTGAGCAATATGTTCAGGCAAAAACTGTATCAAGATCACTAGAACATATTGAAGGAATAAATTATTCCTTAAGACGAATTGGTTTTACAAAAAAACCAATTTCCAAACAAGATATGTTGGGAAACAAATTCAAGATAAAAATTTCAGACTTAATAAATGATGTTTCACACTTTAATGAACATGATAAAATTTTGAATTTCTTTGGCTACCAAAGATTCGGTTCAAAGCGCCCAATCACACATCTAGTTGGCAAGGCAATAATACAGAAAAATTATCAGAAAGCAATAGATTTTCTATTAAATTATTCATCAAAATATGATACGGCAGAGAATAATCATTATAGAAAATTGATTTCCGAGCGAAAATCAGATTCAGAAATTATTGATCAACTACCTAAATCTATGGATATAGAAATTTCAGTTCTAAGAGGTCTTAGTAAATCAAATGATCAAAAAATTGCAATACGTGAAATCCCATTACAAATGCGCCGCTTTTACATTCAAGCATATCAATCTTATATTTTCAATAGGACATTAAGCATGGCATTTGAGTATGAAGAGGATCTGTTCAATCCACAAGAAAATGATGTTTGCTATGATAGAACTAACAAGTTAGGTAAGTATCAGAATGAAATTGATCAGAGATTAACAGTTCCATTAGTAGGTCACTCATATTTCAAAAAAACAAGATTTGATTACTATATACAAAAAATTCTAGAACAAGAAGAAATTTCACCATCATCGTTTTTTATAAAAGACTTTCAAGAAATATCAATAGATGGTGGATTTAGAAATGCTTCAGTCAGATGTGATGGTTTTCAGGCGTCTGATAATATGATTGAATTTCAACTATCTCGAGGCTCATATGCAACAATTGTTATACGTGAAATACTAAAACCGAACGAGCCATTATCATCTGGGTTTTAAAACATTGCAGGAACATGGGATGTTATATCAGATATTAATCAATTTATGATAAACAAAATTATTCGTAAATCTTGTAAGTTCCTGAAGAAGTTTGCATGTAAGTTCCCGTAGAATTTGTAAATACTGATGTATTCATATGCCAAAGCCATACTCCTTCACCACTTAGATTTTTGATCAATTGGTAAGTTCCGGTAGAATTGGTAAATGAATTAATATCGCTTGGGATTATGCTATAAGTTCCAGTAGAATTGGTAAATGAATTAGTATCGCTTGGGAATGAATTATGATTGTTTGGGATTATGCTATAAGTTCCGGTAGAATTGGTAAATGAATTAGTATCGCTTGGGATTATGCTATAAGTTCCAGTAGAATTGGTAAATGAATTGTGATTGCTTGAGATTACGCTATAGGTTCCGGTAGAATTGGTAAATGAATTAGTATCGCTTGGGATTATGCTATAAGTTCCAGTAGAATTGGTAAATGAATTGTGATTGCTTGAGATTACGCTATAGGTTCCGGTAGAATTGGTAAATGAAT
>Ga0310344_10003218_pt1 | contig 12210 bp, 12 predicted proteins | sample HC15DNA20200_MG_FD_203801 | JGI IMG/M metagenome (GOLD analysis project Ga0310344, IMG submission 203801) | Marine microbial communities from station ALOHA, North Pacific Subtropical Gyre - HC15-DNA-20-200_MG | ecosystem: Environmental > Aquatic > Marine > Oceanic | place: Pacific Ocean: North... | reverse complement strand
ATAGTTCGGAAAATCAAGAAATGGTCATCCACCATCCAGAGACCCGTATAAAATACCGAATTAGAAATTTAGAAACGCACGCAGATGGTCTTCCTCAGGATCCCGAATCTATCTCATGGTATCGCTTGAATAGTAGGCTACATGCTTATGGTCATTTTTATAAGTTTACTCATTTGGGAAGATATTTTTTTCGTCCAACGATTTATCATCCTAGACATTTGACTTACAAGGATTTGTATACGGACATTGAAGGACAGAATTATCTTAAGAATGACCAGCGAATAATGTTTCAAGCAAACTACGCTGTTGATTCTGAGCGAATGAACCCTTCTCAAGATTACAACCAAAAAGTTTTTTCAAAGCTTGGTTTGGTTGGTTCAGGCTCAAGCTTGGCTGATCTCATTAATGATAGATATGTTGTTTCGGTGGAAGGGGTGGAGGGGGGTATTCCGAATGATTTTTCAGAAAGCAATATAGACTTAAGGGAAGAGGTCCAAAATAACCAGAAATCACCACGAATTACCACATTTTCATTTCTATTGGAAGATGGGCAGAGTAGAAGTTCGGACGGATTAACGCAATATTCATTCAAATTGCCTAAGGGTTTCCCAGTTTATATGTCTACAGGCTTGTTCACGAAAGACCAATTTAATGTGGAGGTTTCGGTAGGGAGTCAAAAGCTTAAACCTGCTCAAGGGGATCTGGTGCGCCCATATACCTACGACCTGCAAAACATTCGCACCGGGATGTTTTTGGTGCAGCTTCCAGAGGGATATAGTATAAAAAACCGATCAGCAACTCTTGAGTTAAGGCAAAACTCTGACATTATAGATGTTTGGAGAAACGAGAATGATAATCTTGGGATTGACTATTCTGCCGCTAGAGATGGATGGCTTGTTTTTCACTTTCCTTATGATGAACGCTGGAAAGTAATCATTAACGAAAAACCAGTTAAAGTTTATAAAGCCAACAAATACTTTATAGGCTTCCCTGTTCAAAAGGGAGAGCATAAAATCCTTATACAGTATTGGCCGGGTACTAGTTTGCGGACAATGATCGCTGTATCTATTTTTCTCGTAGTAATTACTTTCCTGGGTTTGATAGTAGCCGGAATCCGTAAAGAAAACACGGGCGCAGAACCGCGTCACTTATTTAGCTGAGCAACTAATATTATATTAATTCAAATTAGGATTACACGAGTTGGGGAGAGTACTTATGATGACTTCACATGACGACAAAGCTTCAAATGACGATTATGAGGCAGTACTTGTCACCGAAAACAACAAATATTATTTTCACATTAAAGAATTACAGATTATTGCTTCGGGAGATACCATTGAATCTGCTCACAGCGAGTTACTTAGAAAAAAAAGTGACCTTATAAAGGATTTTGAAGAAGCTGGCAGTATATTCAAATTACCGCTCCCCTCATCAGATAAAACCGAAAAACAAACGGCCATCAAAGCACGCGAAACCGGATTTTTTGCGATCAAGGCGCTTACTGCGGGGTTCATCCTTGTACTGGTGATTTCATTTGTGGGAAACAAACTTAATCAACAGGCAACCTCTAAGGCGCAAATCTTGAAACAATTTCTAAGAGAGAGCCCCCCTAAAATAGCACGCGGGTTAGAACAGGAACTTTATAACGCAGGTAGTAGTGAATTGTCTGCCGAGAGAAAAGAGAAAATCAGGGAAAATCTTCGGATACTTGTAAAGCAAATACAACCTTTTGTAGAGGAGTTATGGCCTCTATTTCCCAAATATCGCAAAATCACACCAGAAGCTGAGGGTAACGAGTGACACGAGAAACTACTGAAGTCTGATTTCATTTCCACGTTTCCCGATATAAATTGATCGACTGAAAAGGTCTTTTCAAAAAAACATACATATTCATCTTCAAAACTTCCTGGATTAAAGCTCTTTTGGTTAATAAAATTTCCGTAAATTCCGTAAATTTCAATTATGCGCAACAGTGTTTTGTGAATTAAAACTTGTTTGAGCAGGATATTTCCCAAGCCGACATCGCACTGATAAAGTGCTGTGTTTTGCATTTTCGCTGGTAAGAAAAATATTTCGCACCGAGGTTGTTGGCTGACTGGGAGAGCAAATATATCGACTTGCAGTAAAGTTGCGCAAGTGAGTTGAGGTTGTCTGTGGGTTGACTTGGAATATAAGCAAGCACGCCAGGCTTGCTTTAGGGAATCTTTGTCAGGGGAGGGTTTTTGAACTCATCCTCTATTGGCAATTTTTCCGAAGAGTACCTTGCCTCAATGCTCCCATATTTATTTGCTAAACCTTCATCTGATACGGGTTTTGCTGAAGATTTATCTGCGGCTTGACCGTCTTGTGAGGAGGTGCCGAGGCAACCTTTTCCTTCTTTCTCATTTTTCAGGACGATGCCAATTTTTACGAAATCTTATGAAAATTCTTACCGAAAATGGAAAAAGCAAAATAACAGTTGAGATTAGATATGCTGTCGCGGCTCCAGTGGACCCAAACCTGCTTCCCATGTACCACACCAGGCTTCCGTTCAAGATAGCATTTAGCACATTAAGCAAAACGATAGGCTCCTGTTTGTGCGCCCTCATATAGTAAAATGCGCAAACTACGGCAGTGACTAAAAAATTACCAGCAAGGAAGATGGCAAACCCCAGGGGCGGCAATACTCTTTGAGCCAGAGGGTGATCTATAATATTGATCCCGTAGATCAGGCTCCATAAAGTGAAGGATCCTAAAAGGGCTATTCCCAGACACGCTCCCGAGGCTTTGAAAAAAAGCTGGTCCAATTCGCGCCATTTTTTTTTAGCGACAAATACTCCTAACTGAGGGACTTTGGTAATAATCCAGGTCAAGGCAATCGCTTCGACTGCGGATGTAAGCTGTAGGGTCATCCCTATCTGCCCAGCCTCTTTAGCGCCATGGTAATGGAAAATGACGGGAGTGTATATTGATGTGACCAGATAGGTGCCAATGCCGCCTGCCGCTAGTCGCCACTGCATGGGCCAAATTTCTTTTTTCCAAGAAATTATTTCTTGAAGCCTGAGAGAAATAAACGGGGTGAAGAAATTTTTATACTTCAGGAAGATTGCTGTCAGAAATACGCATGTGCTGACCCCCACTTCACCTGCAGCTAACCAGAGTTCTCCTCCTAAAAAAAGAATCAGCCATAAAACCAGAGATTTGATGACCGTTCTGTACAGTCGAAATAAATAGACGTTGGATATTTGGCCGCAACCTTCCAATAAGGCGAGAAAAGGAAATATCCAAAGTTCTAACCCTGAAAGCATTATGTAAAAGAGCCAGGGCCATTCCCAATCTAAGGCCAGGGGGGATTCTTGGGATAAAAATAAATAACCTCCTGCTCCAACTAAAACCACGAAAATAGTCGAAGCAACCGCATACCATTTGAAAACAATCCTTCCCAAGCTGACCAGTCGGGATAAGGAATTAGCGTCACCTTCTATAAATCCATCGGCATTAAGCTTTAAATGCGCCCATTCATGACTGGCGAATTGCGTAATAACAATGAAAAAGCCCAGCTCCACAAATGATTGAAGGGCCACAAGGCTGATGAATGTATAATAAAATCCCTGGGCTTCAGGGTCCAAATGCTGGGCAATTAAAAGTAGAGTTATGGGCCCTGCTACGATCTGCCATCCTTTTCCCATGACAGAGTAAAGGGTTGCTCTGTCCATTTGCATCCATTTTAAAAGCCGGGTCAGTTTTGAGATAAATCCTTCGGGCAACAGGCGGGTATCCTTCCGACGCTAGTTGGGAGATGAGTTCGTACGGGTTTAGACACTTGGTCAGGATAAAATAAGGCTAACCTTCAACCGTGAAAAACCGGCTACTTTAGATCTTTATAACAGCATAATTGTTAGGCCGCAATACCAATTGGATGAAGCCTCTGGCCGGTATCCCTACCTGATTTGGGAATGGAAAAAAATTTCGGGATGTGGTAGAAGTCGATTGTTGGTAGAGATTCTATTTTTTTGAACTAAATGTCCAACAGGCACCCTGGTTGAAAGGAATATTTTCTGGAGTTTCAATGACCTCTTTTTTTCCTCAGTATTAGATTTTGACTAAACGATGAAAATCCCTCGCCATATCATTCCTGCACCCTTGATGCCGATACTCCGATTTTCAAAAAGAGCTATCGTGCAAGCCTGGGGAAAAAGTATTTATCGTTTGAATCAGTTTGTCCCTGTTCGGCATTTAAATTTGGGGGGTGGTTTGTTTGTTGCTTTGGGTTGGAGAAATTTAGAAGGTGTTCCCAGCTATGTTAACCCCAATCCTTTTACATTTACTCCTGAATGCGATTTCCCTTTCGATGAGGGGACCCTGGAAACGGTTTATAGCTCACACGCGTTAGAGCATATGGATTCCGCAACGGTAGGACGCGCATTAGAGGAGTCATACAGAGTTTTACAGTCAGGAGGGAAATTAGTTATCAAACTCCCCGATTTCGATCATACGCTTCAATGCTGGAAGGAAGGGGAGGCCGGATATTTTGATGATAACTGGGGTTATAGCCAGGTTCTTCATACCTGGAAAAATAAAAACGTTCAGGATAATTTGAACTCTCGTGCGGCATTTGTGTTTTGCGGATTTTGGAATGACGTTTACGGAGATCACTTTGAAAAAATGTGGTCGAATAATAACCCTGCGTTGGACAGCGATGTCGCTGACAAGGCTTATCATGGCCCTCCATTAGCTTCATTAGATGTATTCCGAGAGATCAGGGAATTATCTTCCCCTAAAGAAGTCTCAGAAAGGTTGTGTAACATTGTCAGGGAAACAGAACCGGACTATAATTTCAACCATCAGAATGCCTGGGGAAGGAAAGAGCTTAGAGAGTTGGTGGCTGGATACGGGTTTAAAGTCTTTTCGCAGGATACTGAATTTATTCTGTGTGAATGTAAGGGGCTCTCTGGGATTGAGGAAATGTTGCCTATAAGTATGTACTTATTGGCACAAAAACCAGAATAAAATTCTGCATGCGAAAGTTCGGGTGGTGTTATTTTGCTTTTGGATTGTTAATGAACCAAATTGTCGAAAACCGAAATATATATGTTTCGAATGGGATCAGGTGCTTTTCATCATTAATTATCGGGACACCCAGGTAAATTTATGGAAAAATTCAAAATCACTGAATTTCTTGAAAAATGCCGCCACAAGATCTCTTATATCGTTTGGAGGCAATACCGGAGACTTATAAGGTTAACTAGCAAGAACTCCTATATGAAATTGAATCTGGATTCCGAATTTAGGAAAAATGAACTCAAAATTGGCGAATTGTCCCCTGCTGACCTCAATTTATTGCGGGAGCGTATCAAACGCTCCCCGCTTCTACCAAGAACTCATGACTGTATTTCTGGATATTATAATGGCGAACATGCGGGAACACTGAAAAAGGGTTGGGCAAACCATTTCAGGTATTTCGACCTTAAAAAGGAAACAAAGAATATCAAAAATGTATTATCAAATATCGCTCCGACAATACGGTCGTGTTTGGGACATCCATTCCGCATTGCAAACATGAACTGCTGGGGAATGATTCCGTCCTCCGCTGGATTTGGCGCTAATGCCTGGCATAATGATGGCTTTCCAGCGGGAATGTATAAGTTGCTTATTTATCTCAATCCTCCGGGAAGAGAAACAGGAACCTCTGAAGTTAGGCTACCAGACGGTTCTTCTACTATCATCGAAGGCCCTGCAGGTACTTGGGTTTTATTTAACTCCACTACCTTATTCCATAGAGGCTTGCCGGCTAGTTCAGGAGAAAGAATGGTGATAAGCTTTACCATTGTTCCTGCATTCAAGGAAAGTGTATATCCGGTTATTGCTGGCGTGGACGCCAATTTCCCTTGGTTTCCCTGGTCCATCCCGAATCACGATAATTAATATTGACCACATTATGGACTTTCCGAGACAACCATGAATACCATTTCTCAAAAATCCGTAATCAATACGGACTTGGCTAAATTTGGAAAATATGGCTTATAGAAAATCCCGATAAATTCAAATTGAGACGTTCGGGAAACGAAGGGCCGCCTTCGCCTATTGCTGGAACACGAAAGCCTTGACCTGAAATTTTAAATTTAGGTGCCTGACTCAAGAAATGCTCAAACCCGGCAAGGCGAGGTTATAGGGTATTTCCTAGGCTTTGGATAGAACTCCAAAGAGCTGGAATCGTTTCTGAATGTCTTCCTTTTACGTAGAAACCTTCTCCGCCATCCGCCACAGTTCGAACCAGCATGGTTTTCCATGGGCGAAAATAATAAGCCGAGCTACTTTTCTCAGGTTCTGCGTGAAAATCTTCTGGCAGGTCATGCAAATCGCAAACCAGGCTGGAAAACCGGGTAATAGTTTTTTCTTCCTGCCTCGCCACATTTCTGGCCATACTCAAAGCCTTTAGAAAGATTTCAGGAGCCATGACACTACTACCAAAATTCATAACCACCCCGATAAGCAGGAAATGAAACCATTTTTCAGCAGGTCAATAATATATTTTTGCACTCCAGATCGAAGCACATGTGCCCCCATGATCAAAATTACTGAGGCATCAAATTTTTGAGGTTGGACTATTCGATTAGCGACGTCTTTGATGGTTGTGCTTAAGTTACTGTCAGATTTGCTTTGCAAATCCATAATACAGCTGACTTCTAAATCGTGGGCCCGATTGGCGAGTGGGCCCGATTGGCGAGAGGTTGGAGTTTTATTTTTTTGCGATGAAATAACATAATTTACTAATTAAAATAAACAATTAGGCCATTCTAAACCTATAATAATAAGTGCTAAATTAATTTAATGCAATTATTCCCTTTTTTTGTTAAGTTCAAAAAGATTAGTATTTTAAAGAGGGTATCCTTTTACGAAGGGTTTTCCCAAGAAAGCTGGTCAAACATTTGGTTCGCTACAATATTCTCATCTATTTTATACAACATAACAGTCAGCGAATCTCTATCTCAAAAAAGAGTTTTATCTATAAGGGATTTTCAATCAGGGCAGTCATTTTCAATGTCTTTCTCAAAAGCCGGAGAATACGAAATCTGTTTTTCCAGCAAAAAAAATGTAAACGTTTTGAGGACGTGTTTGCGGGTAGATGTTTTACAAGCAAAACTGATCTGATTCTGCTGACTTTGGAAAACTGGGTATGAGAAACAGATTTGGATTAGAAGGGAAGTCGGTCCTCATTACAGGTGCGGCCCAGCATCTCGGATTTGAAATTGCCAAAAACCTTTCCAAAGAAGGCTTGAGAATTGGCATCGCTGATATTCAAGTTGAAAAAGGAGAGCAAGCGGCGGAACAGATTAGACAGGAGGGAGGAGGCGAGGCGTATTTTTTTCATGTTGATCTGAAGTCTCCTGAATCCGTCTCGGTAATGATAGATGCCGTTTATAAAAAGTTTGGGGAATTACACCTGTTGGTGAATAATGCAAAAATTGACTCCAAACCACCTGGAGAGGATAATGAAATTAAACACTGGAACGATTCGCTACAGGTTATTTTATCCGGAGCGTATTACTGTTCTAGGGCAGTTGTTCCGCAAATGGAAGAGCAGGGTGGAGGAGTCATTCTGAATATTTCTTCAGTTGCCTCAGAGTTCGTCACTATGGAGTCGGTGGGTTATCATTCTGCGAAAGCCGGAATAGATCAGATGACCCGATATCAAGCGAAATGGTTTGGTCCAAAAGGTATCCGCGTTAATGCAATTTCCCCCGGTTTCATCATTAAAAGAGACCACCTCTCTCGATTCGAATCGGATACAGAATGGAAAAATCGGTGGGAGTGGTGCCATCCCCTTCGTAAGGCAGGTAATTCTTGTGATTTAAGCAACGCTATTCTTTTTCTCGCGTCAGATTTGAGCCGGTTTATCACTGGGCAAAACCTGACGGTCGATGGTGGTATGACTTTGTCTGAGCCGGGTGGGCTGGTCAATGACTATGCTAAAACTATATTAGACAAAAGTTAAGGATAATGAATTATCGATTTGCAGCCATCACCGGAGCGGGCCAAGGGATCGGTCGTGCGATTGCTCTAAAACTGGCTGCTGAGGGTGTGTCTGTGGCATTGCTGGGACGCCGAAAAGATAAGCTTGAAGAAGTTGCTGGAGAAATTAAAAAATTAGGCTACTCGGTTAAGGCCTTTCCTTTTCAGGGAGATGTGCGGGATAAGAAATCCACGCAAGAATTTTTAAGAGAAAGTGAAAAGGCTATTGGTCCTCTAGACATTATTGTGGATAACGCCGGGGTTGGTCATATTGGTTCTTTTGCTACGTTGGAGGAAAATGAGGTTCAAGAGTTGATTGAAACCAATTTTATGGGGGCGGTCTGGTCAACATACTTTGCCATGAGATTATTTGAGGAAAGACAGCGTGGCGCACTCGTGCATATTTCTTCCACCACCACACTGAAACCTGCTCCTAAGGCGTCTCTTTATGCCGCAACAAAATGGGGAATGCTTGGGCTAATTCGTTCTCTGGAAGAGGAATATATTGGCAATAAAAATATCAGGATAGTCAACATTACGACAGGCACAACATTTACAGGGTTTTTTACGGACCAAAAAGATGAGATTCAGATGAAAAATATCATTCATCCGGAGGATATTGCGGATTGTGTCTGGTGGTCCCTGGGCACACCTTCCAATTACCAAGTGTCAAGTATGGTGGTACGTCCCCTTGGAGATTATTTGAAAAATCGAACCAAAAACAAATGAGGCTATGGTGTATACGGATTTCAGAGATTGTGGGAAGCGTATACGTTCCCATGAGTGTGGGACTGATGGCAGGCGTGAATGATAGGCTTAAATTATATGAACAGGTGGTTTGCGATAAATGAATATCACGGATGAAAAATAAAATAAATGTTTATTTAGCGGACCTTTCCCATACCGGGCAAGGTGTTTCGGCGAACTTCTTTCCTTTAGGGGTAGGCTATGTGGCTTCTTACCTGTTAAAGGAGCTTGCCGACCAGGTGAACGTCGAACTTTTTAAATATCCCGAAGACCTGAGTCGGGCTTTATCCAAAAACAGGCCTAAAATAGTAGCGTTTTCCAATTATTCATGGAACCTCAACCTTTCTTATGAATACCTGAAACAAATCAAACTTCGCTCGCCTGAGACCATAACTGTAATGGGAGGACCTAACTACGGTCTAACACAGGAAGAAAAAGAGCTTTTTTGGAGGAGATATCCTCTGGTTGATTTCTATATTGTTTTTGAGGGAGAGTATGCATTTGTTGAACTCGTCAAAAACCTTGATTCCGTCAACTTTGATCCAAAACGGTTGAAACAAAATTTTGCTTCGCTATCCAACTGTCATTATCAGTTCGATGGAAAAATAGTTGAAGGAGAGTTCTTACCGCGGGTAAAAGAGCTACAGGAATTACCTTCTCCCTATCTTTCTGGGCTGATGGACAAATTTTTTGATGGTGTCCTTATCCCTATGATCTCAACGACCAGGGGGTGCCCATTCCGTTGCACGTTTTGTACGGAAGGAAATGACTATTACGCAAAAGTTGCCAAAACCACAGACTTGAATGAGGACTTAGAGTACATTGTCTCGCGTGTGGGAACGGTTAAGGATTTATGCATGACGGACGCTAACTTTGGAATGTTCAAGGAAGATATTGATAAGGCCAAAACTCTAGCCGCTATCCAAAAAAAATATGACTGGCCCAAAAATTTAATCGTTAGCAGTGGCAAAAACCAGAAAGAAAGAGTATTGGAGGTTGCTTCCATCGTGAACGGAGCCATGTACGCAGGAGGCGCCATGCAGACTACAGATCCGGAAATATTGAAGAATATTAAACGGTCTAATATCTCGTTAGAAGAGATGAGCGAAACGGTCTCCAATCAGGATAATAACGATGTAGACAGCTACACAGAACTTATCCTGGCCCTTCCTGGCGATAATAAGAAATCCCACACAAAAAGTTTAAGAGACATGGTGAATATGGGCGTCAACAGAATAAGAATGCTCCAGCTGATCATGTTGCCTCAAACTGAAATAAATACGGCTGACACGCGGGAAAAATACAAAATGAAAACCAAATTCCGCCTGATGCCGCGCTCCTTTGGAAGATATGAGATTTTTGGGGAAGAGCTGAGTGCCGTTGAATATGAGGAAATTTGCGTATCAAATAGCACTCTATCTTTTGAAGAATATCTTGAATGCCGTGAGCTTCACTTGACCATAGAAACTTTGAATAACGGAAAAATCTTTCAAGAATTTTCCGGCCTTTGTAGGTATTTTGGAGTTTCCTGGTTTGATGTAATTAAAACTTTTCACAGTCGCAGACGGGATTGCAGCTCAGACCTCGAATATCTTTACGATACGTTTAGGAAGGAGGCCACCGAAAATCTCTGGGATAGCCCTGATGATTTGGAAAGGGCTGTGAGCCGTGACCTGACTAGATATCTCAGCAATGATGAAGGAACCAATGAAATGGCCAAGGGAAAAACCAGGGCTATTTTTCAGATGGAAAAGGATATTCACCGGCATCTAATGGACTCCGTTACAACCGAATTTAAAAACAAAGGTATTTTTGATAAAAATTTAAAAGCCTACCTTCAAGACCTGATGATCTACATCAGAGTCCGGAAAGAGGCTCCTTTGAATACCGGTAAAGAAATGGAAGCTCTGTTAAATTATGATTTTAATGTAATTTCCGAGCGTGGGTATAGTGTTGACCCAAAAGACTTTCGGCTTGCCCAGCCGACCAAATTTATTTTCAAACATAGCAAGGACCAGGTCGGCTTGATTGATGCCTATACCAAACAATACGGGACTTCTCTGGATGGTCTGGGGAGAACCCTGATGAGAGCGCAGTATAAAACCTTAATCCGAAAAGGCGAGTTGTTAGGTGCTCAGACGACCTGCTCTGGATGAGCTGTTCTGACATGAGGGGAAAGTCAGTGAAAACTTCTTCATTTCCCAGATACTGTATAATTCCTAATTTGTTGAACCTCTACGATTCTCAATATTACATTAAAACTTAAACCCATTTTTTTTAAACACATTAAACTGGCCCGGCTTAGGCAAGACTGAAAGCAGGTTGTCACTCGCCCCGATTATAGGTTTCTTATGATTTTACCATCGTTATCCGTAATACTTCCTAACTATAACCACGGACATTATCTTCCTGTTTGTTTGGAAGCGATGCTTAGTCAATCCTTCAGTGCCAGTGAAATCATAATTGTTGATGATGCATCCACAGATAATAGCGTTGAGGTGATAGAGGGTTTTGCACGACAGAACCCTACAATACGTCTTGTTCGAAACGAGCAAAACCTGGGTGCCATGCCTTCTTTTCTTAAAGGCTTAAGCCTGTCTACAGGAGACTACTTTCTATCGGCTAGTGCCGATGACTTTGTGCTCCCGGGCCTGTTTGAAAAATCCATAAAGTTGCTTTCCAAATACCCTCAGGCGGGCTTATGCTCTGCGATCAGTAGACGAATAGACGAGAGCGGAAACTATTTGGATTCTGTTCCAGAACCGCCTTATCTCTCATCGACTCCTTGTTACATTTCTCCAGAGAAAGCGTTGAATGCCCTAACCCGGCAGGACAACTGGTGCATTATGCCGAGCACCGCCATTTGGAGTAAAAGTGCGGTCATTGAGAGCAAAGCCTTCCCGAAGGAAGCAGGAAACTTTATGGACGGATTCGCGATGGTTTTGATTTCCTTGAATTACGGTGCCTGTTTTATTCCTGAGGAGTTAGGGGTGTTTAGATTAATGGAAAATAGCCTGACTGCTAAGGAGAGGGAAGACCCGGAAGCATGTTGGGAACTATTTCGTCCAATGGATGAATTAATGGAAACAACCTACGCTGACAAGTTTCCGATCGAATATAAAAACGATTTTAGAAGACGAAATTTTTATCAGCGTGGCGCTCTTGCTGTTTACCAATTGAAAAAATCACAACTTAATTTCATGAAGAATTTGGAGTTATCGTTGGGAACAAATTTCTTGGCAGACAGATTATTTTTTTCTGGAACCAGGATATTTTTCAGGGTTCAAAATATCCTTACAAAGTTGTATTTGTTTTTACGTTTGAGACGATTGAACCGATCTATTATACTGAGGGTGGTTTATCGCCTGAAAAACAGGTATATAAAAAGTGGAGTGGGCAATAAATCACACCTGAAATAATTTCCCTCTCAGAATTCGAAACAGTCTTAATTTGATGACAAATTCTCTAAAT
>Ga0310344_10003217_pt1 | contig 12210 bp, 10 predicted proteins | sample HC15DNA20200_MG_FD_203801 | JGI IMG/M metagenome (GOLD analysis project Ga0310344, IMG submission 203801) | Marine microbial communities from station ALOHA, North Pacific Subtropical Gyre - HC15-DNA-20-200_MG | ecosystem: Environmental > Aquatic > Marine > Oceanic | place: Pacific Ocean: North... | reverse complement strand
ATTTAAAATATTCTGCACGATTCTCTAAAGTCTATTGCTGCATAAAGTACTGGGAAGCGCCAGGATGTAAAGGAATAGGTAAATGCTCAATTTGAGAAAGATCAATTTTCTGTGCGATAGCATTAGTCTGCTGTAGTTGCTGTAAATTACCGTATATTGACCCGACAATATCAAAAACAAAATCAGCATCTGCATTACCGGATACTATGAGGATATTTGGTACAGCTAATAAGGTCGAACCCATGTTCGTGTCGTAAACTTCTTTAGGCATATCAACCAAATAATAATAGGGATTCTCTATAATAAATTGCGCCATAATTTCAGAATCAATCTGAATAAATGATAAATCTTGAGTAGCTCTAGTCTGCAAAACTCCTGCGGCTGGATAGCCTGCTAAAGCAAATGCAGCATCAATATTTCCATCTCCAAGCTGACTAAAACCATCTGAGTAAGATAGAAAACTTGGTACAACATCATCTAGAGACATTCCATGCGCCTCTAGCAATAGTCTTGCTAAGGAAACTGTTGGTCCTCCTGCAGCACCTAAAGCGATTCGTTTACCCTCAAGTTGCTCAAAAGTTGATATTTCACCATCGGCACGAGAAATTAAATGAAGAACACTAGGATGTAATGCACCCGCGGCTAATATATTTAATGGTTCTCCATAAGGCCGCTGCCCGTCATAGGCAAAATAAGCAAGATCTGCGTTAGTTAATGCTAACTCTATATCACCTCGTGCAATAAGGCGTGGGTTCTCTACAGCACCTCTTGTAACGATTGGAACCATAGAAACACCATCTAAATGCTGCGTTACCAAACTAGATAATCCCTGTCCTAGGGGATAATAAGCTCCTCCTAGTGCCGCTGTTCCAAGTCTTATTTCCTGCCGATCATTTGCTGGAGCACAGGCTAGGATCATTATGAATAGCACGGATATAACGCACATCCGAATCATATATAGGAATGAAGTAGACAGCTTTACCCCATAAATAAACATTTATCTACTTCCTATTTAACAAAGGATTAATAAAAAAGCTTTATCGACGATCAGAAAGGTCGATAAGCAACACCAAAGCTAAAGACAAACCAAACAAAAGAAATATAAATATGGAAAACTGACGTACATGTAAAGCAATACTTCCAGCAGCCCATAAAATTACTAGCACAGCTATAAAAGCACACCAATGTATCCAAGGGCCTTTAAAAACCTTGCTCAAGTTACACTCGCTCTTAAAGGCCTATTAGCATAACGATAGAAAAAACCTATGCATATAAAGGCTACTACCCAGAAAAAATAACCTGAAAATCCTAGTATCAGTTCATGTGGTGGCAAAAATAAGGCTATAGCCAAAGTTCCCAGAAAAACTCTAATCTGCAATGGGTATGCACGGCCCTGATACCAACCTTCTAATGAAATTGAGAGCGCCCAAAGACCTGCAAATGCAGCAAAAAATGATACCAAGCTTAGCCAGATTGGCCCATTCAATAAGAGACTGGAGTTATATACAAACGCAAAAGGAACGACATATTTAGCAATCCCTACTCTTGCTGAGGTCAAGGCTGTGCGCATTGGTCCAGAACCTGCAATACCAGCCGCAGCAAAAGCTGCCAAAGCAACTGGCGGAGTAATTGTTGAGACAACACCATAATAAAAGGCAAATAAGTGTGCACCCATTGGTTCAACTCCCATCTCAATTAGAGCCGGAGCAACAAGTGCTGCTACAGTTATATAAACCGCAGTTGTCGTCATACCCATCCCCAAAATAATAGCCGCCCCAGCCGTCAATACCAGAAGCATAAAGAGGCTACCACCAGAAAGGGTTATCACGGAATTTGTAAATTTTAATCCAATTCCAGAAGAAAAAATTGATCCAATAATAATTCCTGCACATGCACAGGCCACTGTGACCGGTACAGCATTTCGAATACCTGTTTCAAAAGCTGTTAAAAAATCAAATGTGCTAAGTCGAGTATGAGGAGAAATAAAGCTTAATATAAATAACACCAAGATGCCGCCAAATGCAGCAAGCATCGCTGTATAGCCTATCGCTAGCAATACAATTAAAACGATCAAGGTTAACAATTGATGCCAGCCGGTACGTAAAACCTTACCTATGTCTGGCAACAGTTTTTTTTCAATACATTTTACTCCACTCTTATCTGCTTCTAGGTCTACCATGATGTATACGGTAGCGAAATAAAGAATCGTCGGAATAATCGCGGCTCCTAAAACGGTTATATAACTAACACGTAAGTACTCGGCAATAATAAAAGCTGCCGCTCCCATTATTGGCGGTGTTATTTGCCCTCCAGAAGAAGAACAGGCCTCTACTGCTGCAGAGAAGCGAGGGCTATAACCAATTTTTTTCATTAAAGGAATAGTAAAAGCTCCTGTAGTAGCAACATTTGCAACTGCAGAACCAGAGACCGTACCAAGAAATGCGCTTGCCACTACTGAGGCCTTAGCTGGACCACCCCGCAAATGTCCTGTGAGAGCAATTGCCAAGTCTAAAAAAAACTTACCAGCTCCTGAGCGAACTAATATGGCTCCAAAAACTATGAATAGAACTATATAAGTTGCCGCTACCATTAGTGGCACACCAAAAATACCGTCTGCTCGTACAAAAAGAATATCTATTAGTCGCGCATAAGAAACTGGTGGTCCGAAAAAAAAGCCCGGGAAATAGTTAGCAGTTAGGGCATGAACTATAAAAAATGTAGTGATAATGACCATGGGCCATCCAACCACTCGACGAGCTGCCTCTAATACCAATATCAGAAGCATAGAACCCGCAAGCACATCAGTTGTACTTAAATTTCCCTCACGCTGTTGAAATGCTTCTATGTCATAAAGAGTGTAGGTCTGTATCGATAAAACGAAAAATATAAAAATAAGGTCCAATATAAGCCCTGCCAACTTACGGATATCTATATGTCCACTCTCGACTAGAACAGGATCAGTTAAAGATTGACGCCATAGCGGCTTTGTTAACACAGTAAGAACTAACATTCCTGCTAGGTGAGTACTTCTAAACGCTCGACTTTCAGGAGTTCCAAAGGCAGCTACAAATAAATGAAAAAATGCTAGGGATAACGCAATGGTTGCAGTTAAAAAAATCAAACACCAAGGAAAACTTATAAGTTTTACCGAGCGAAGTTTCTCAATATAAGATTCCTGTCGGCTTTCAGAAACAAACAAATTATCGCTCGTATTTTCTTGTCTATCTTCCACACTAATAAGGTCAGTAAGATGGAACTGTTACACCATGTTCCTGGTAATACTTCAAAGCGCCAGGATGTACTGGAATAGCAGCACCTATTAAAGCCTGATCTAAACGAGCTTGTTCCCATGCGTCAGCAACAGCCACGAGCTCTCCATGCGAATCCCAAAGTGCCTTAGCCATTGAATACACCAAATCATCTGGCATATTTTGATTCACCACTAGCGTTGTCATTGAACCTAACGTGGTAATCGGAGACTCGACACTTTGATAATGATCATTGGAGATAGAGATTGAAATATACCCAGGGTTCTCTGCAATAATTTCAGCTAGAACATTATCCTCCATAGGTAAAAACCGAATACCAGGACGAAACTCTAGGTCTAAGAAAAAAGCCTGCGGAAGCCCTGACATAGCAAAATGTGCATCTATATGTCCATCCTTCATTAAGGCTACTGAATCCGTGTATGAGACATGATGAATTGTTCCACCATTAGCACTAATACTTTCTAATGGAAGACCATATTTGTTCATAACCACCTGAAAAACCGTATAACCTGAATCCGTAAGTTTTCCCGGACTAAGGTTACGGCCCGCCAAGTCATAGTAGGTTTCTATAGCCGAGGACTCTGGTACTGCCACATGGTATGCGGCGGGATATAAGCTCGCAAAATGTCGCAGGTTAGTATGATTTTCCGTAAAAGGTGGCTCTCCAACATACGCACTATGAGCACTATATGCATAGGTATAGCCAACTTCCGCTGCACCATTTGCTACATCTCTAAGGTTACCTACACCACCACCAGGACCTGAGGATGCAGATATACCAGGAATTTCTCGTTGAAATATTTCAGCCTGCTTTGCACCTAGGGGGTACCAGTAACCACCAGCCGGGCCTGATGCCACTCGAATAAAGGTTTGTTCCCCAGGACTACATGCAGCTAAACAGCATACACAAGAAAAAACTATGAGTACTTTATTTTTTACACTTCGTACTTGGAGCGTCACCAGATGCCCCCCCCTGATTTTGCATTTTTAATTTAAATTTATTTGGCTATCATACCAAGAAGCAAAAAATATAATTCAGCATTAATAATGCTAATTATCACAAACGCTAATACCAACAAAAGCTAAAATGACTGCTTCATTGGTCTAGCGCTTAATAGAATTTCACCTATATGGAGTTTTTTATGGGCATAAGAAGAGTAATTACAGGGCATGATGAAACTGGCAAGGCAATTATAATTTCTGATGAAGAAGCCTCGAATATTGTCCGGCCTGAACACCGCCCAGGCGTCTCCATTCATAATCTTTGGCTTGTAGATTCTGCACCTGCAAAGGTATTTGGGCCTGAAGACACCACAAAAGGAACTATTGGACTTCTGCCGCCCGAAAATGGCAGCGTATTTCGAATTATTGAATTCCCGCCTGAAAAAGGCTGGATAGATGATATTGATGCGTCAGCGGCAAAAAGCGCCTGGGCCTCCATAGGAGCTGAGCATGTTGGCGTCACAAGCGGAAAACCGGCTCATCCCTTAATGCATCGTACTGAGACTGTTGATTTAGCCTTATGCCTAGAAGGTGAGATACATATGGTTCTTGATGATTCAGAAGTTTTAATAAAACAAGGTGATACGGTAATACAAAGAGGGACAAATCATGCGTGGAGCAATAGAACGAATGCCATATGTAAAATGATGTTTATACTAATTGATGGAACTTTCGAAGAATCACAAAAGTAAAATTAAAACTGACAGGAATCAGATTAGATACCTCAGTCCTTCATATAACAAAAACTTTATAGATTCTTTTTTAACTGCGGCGACTACTTATAAATAAGCAATTAATCGACCACCAACAACAGCTAAAATCCAGAAGGCTAGAGATGATCCGGCAAGAACCATACTTATCTGAGGAACTACACCACTTGAATCCCAAATTGCCGCATCTCGCTTAAGCACTTTTTGCGTGTAGTGCAGATTAGCAATACCAAGGATGATGAAACTAATCTTCAAAAGGAATGGAAAGTTGGTTATATAAAAATTTGCCTGGGCCATAAAAAGCGAAAAGCCCGAAAAAATGTTGAGCGCAATACCTATCCAACCAAAAACCATAAGGTCATTTATGGCTACATAGGGAATTGGCTTAAAAAAACCAAACATACGCATATTAAGCGTAAACATAATTCCAACAATAATCGCCAGACCTACAGCATGCATCGAAAGCATAAGTGGCCAACCAACCAGTCCAGCTACAATCCACTGGGAATAGGCAGTAGATTCAAGCCAGCACAGCAAATAAGGCGAGTCCATTATGCAATATTCCATACCCATAAATTCTTCCTCTTATGCGCTATCGCTAACGTCGGCATCTTTATCGATTAAATAAAGCAAAGCACCACACACGGCAAGCACTGCTATCACGACAAGAAGTGCAATTATGAACCCCATGGACTAGCCCCCATCCCCGTAATAAGGTAGTAGTCGGCCAAAGACCAGAACACAACCCCAGGAAAAAATTGTTAATACAGCCATTAGTTTAGCCGTTATAGGTGCATCTTCACCTGATTTTACTTTCCATATTTCATCAAAAATTGTGAAATAAAGAATCGCAACAGCACCTATAACTAACCAAATAATCTTAGGGGGAAACCCATCCATTGCAACGTAACGGCCAGAATCTGCAATGAAGAAAAACACGCCAGTTATAACATTAACAAGCAACCCTAATGCACCTAAAGGCAATAAACGATGCATTGCAGAAAATGGCACCGATTTGGCTACACCCAAAACTCGCAGCCCCATTACTGTTACAGAACCAAAAACTAACGCCATTCCAATAAAATGTACCGCTTCCATGGAAGGCCATGCCCAGATAAAACTTTGTATGGTTGATTCAACAAACTCGACTATGCCAGAGCCCTCTGCAGCCCCAGCGGCATCATGTAAACCTGGGCGAACAATTGTGCCTCCCACGCTACCTGTTTTGAATAGATAAAACACGGACAAGACTGAAAAAACTAGAGTAGCCTGCAAACCCCATGAATGGGCTCGTGTAAAACGGCGCCTCTGCCACAACGCTAACCAAGCCATACACCCGGCCAAACCTAAAAAGAGAAAAGCCATTAGTGCTGCATCCTGATGGGCCAGAATTACATCCATGGATGTATCACTACGCCCCTGATATGCCCATCTAGCTGCAGCCCCACTTATGTAAGTAGGTATTGATAAAATTCCTAAGAGCACAAAAAGAACAAGACTAACCTTCTCTATATCTTTGCTTATCACTTCGACATTAGAACTTAACCAACTCTTCCAGTTGATTGCGTAAAGGAATAGCCCCAACGCAATAACCGTTCCATATACAGGAAGATGGTTTAAAACTATATGAAGGTGTGGACCACTGCTTGGTATCAAGTCCATATTTTATTGCCCAAAAAGTGCCATATCTAAGTGCGATGGACTTTACATCACAGCTAAGATAGATGCAATTTGTATGCAAAGCGTTATCGATTTAAATTAACCGTTCTTTTAAGTTAATAACCATTGAATTAACTTTCAAATAAGAATCAATATCAATTAGCATCAAGATGTTAATATAAAATCACATTACCAAACCCAATCTTAATGATTGCTCAGCTACCCACTTAGCTTTCATTTCATGTGCTAGTGTATTTGTAGTTTGTATCTTTATTGTTGAAATAATTTAAGTTCCTCGAGGCATAAAAATGGTCAAAGTTTTAGTTTCTGGTTATGGCGTTATTGGTCAAAGGCTCGCAGATGGAGTAGCGATGCAGAAAGATATGGAACTCATTGGTGTCGTGGATGCGGTCCCTACGCTCACTGTACAAACTCTTCGGGAAAAGGGTATGCCTTACAAACTTTTTGCGGCTAATGATGATGCCGCAAAAAAATTTGATTCAGTGAACATACCAGTTTCCGGCACTATGACAGACATACTCCCAGAAGCAGATATAGTCCTAGATGCATCTCCTGGTGGTATTGGCGCTAAAAACAAAAAGTTATACCTGAAGCATGGCAATAAAGCAGTTTTTCAAGGTGGGGAAACTGATGAAATTGCTAATGTTTTTTTTCATGGTTATGCAAATTATGAGGAGGGCTTGAATCAGGACTTTCTGAAGCTTACCTCCTGCAATACAACAGGGTTGATACGAACTATAGACTGCCTAGATAGAGAAGTTGGTGTAGAACGTGTTGCAATAACCATAGTTAGACGTGTAGCTGACCCTGGAGACTATCATCGAGGTATAGTCAACGCACTGCAGGTAGATAAGGCACCAAATCATCAAGCCGTTGATCTTATGAATATCATGCCGCACGTTGAAGCCACAGGACTGTTAGTTCATGCACCTATAACACATGGGCATTTTATTTCAGTACTTGTAACTCCAAAAGCTGATCTTTCAATAGAACAGGCTAAAAAGATTTTTTCCTCGCATGAACGTATTAGACTCATATCTATACAACAAGGATTTCTAGGTAACGCATCAATTTTTAAATATGCCCGGGATTTAGGAAAGCCTCGTGGAGATATTTATGAGGTTCCTGTTTGGGAAGACACCATAGTCAAGTCCGGTAGAGATATAATGTTTGGCATTCATATCCCCCAAGAGTCCGTCACAATCCCAGAATCTATTGATGCTATACGTGCGGCGATGGGAATGGAAACTGATAGGCTAAAGGCTGTTAAAAAAACTAACCAATACCTGGGACTCCCATACTGGAAGTAGCACAAACATCTAAAGATGATAATTTAGTTGCCCAAAACACATTAATAACCATCTGACTAGTTATATGCGCACATCTAATCTAATAAGCATAGATCAGTTTGATTATTTCAATAAGACCGTACTACTGAGAGTTGATATTAACTCACCAATAGACGTTAAAACGAAGAAAATAATAAATGAAAATAGAATTAAAAAAAGCATACCTACAATAAAAGCGTTAATCGATAATGGCGCTAAGCTAGCTATTATTGCTCATCAAGGCGATACCTTAGATTATCAAAACCTAATACCCCTGTATGAGCATGCAGAAAAGCTTTCCCTGTATCTTGGTATCACAGTGCATTATGTTGATGATGTAGCTGGACCAGAGGCACAAAACCAAATAAAAAAATTACAATCTGGAGAAGCTGTTTTACTAGGAAACCTTAGATACCTTAGCGAAGAGGTTTCAACATTTGAAAATACAGTCAAACTAAACGCACAAGAGATGATTCAAACGCACTTGATTCGTGGTCTCGCACCTTTGATTGATATCTATGTAAATGATGCTTTTGCAACAGCACACCGTAATTCTCCATCTATGGTTGCATTTCAAGAACTGAAGCCTTCTGCCGCAGGCATACTTTTATATGAAGAAATCACTAACCTAAACAAGGTTATGCAGAACCCTGAAAGACCATCAGTCTTTGTTGTCGGTGGGGCTAAAATCTCAGACGCGTTCGGCATGATGAAAGAGGTGCTTTCCTCCGGGTCAGCAGACCATATTCTTACCTGTGGTATCACTGGAGAGATCATGTTAATAGCTTCAGGATTCAATCTTGGCAGCATTAAAGAGCAATTTCTAAAAAACAGGCAACTTGATATCTTTATTGAATACGCAAAAAAATACTTACAAGATTATGGAGAAAAAATTAGCGTTCCAGTTGACTTAGCTTACTGTAAAGATGGAAAACGTCAGGAAATTCTCACTAAAAAACTCCCTGCTGAACATATGTTTAAAGACATAGGCTCACACACAATCGAACATTATAGAGCAGTGATTAAGAAAGCTCGTACTTTATTTGTGAATGGACCGCCTGGCGTTTATGAGGAGCCAGAATTTTCAACAGGTACAAGAAAATTACTAAAGACAATAGCTGCTGCAGATGGTTTTACAGTAATAGGCGGTGGAGACACAGTTACCGCTGCGACAAAATTTATAGACCTGAAAAATATTGATTATGTGTGTACCGGTGGAGGCGCCATGATTCAATACCTATCAGGGCAACAGTTACCACTTATTAATTCCTTAGAAAAGGCGTTCAAGAGAGATAGCATCTGCTAATAACTAAGAGCGTAAAAAACTATTTTTATATCTCTCATATTATTATTTACCTTCTCAATAGGGCTCGGGTACTACATAAATACTCAACTATTATCATGGGAGAAAGGATGGAAAAAAATACCCCTTCCAATACTCAAGGGTAATATAAAAACCCTTACAGACCAGGCAAATTTACTTACCACACAAGCAAATACTCCTGAAAAATTTCAAGAAGTATTAGATATTCAGAAAAAAATTCTTGGTATTGATCCGCTTGATTTTGAAACACTATGGAAACTTAGTCGTAATACTCGTTTTCATGGTCAAATCTATGCTTCTAGCGTTCACGCACGACGTGCTAGTTACATTAAGTCAATACAACTTGCAGAAAGAGCACTCTATACCAATCAAAAGTTTAAGAACCTTATTGATAGTAATAATGCACCTTGGCATGCAACAAAAGTTTTAAGCAAACGGGAACTTCCTGCTCTTCATTACTATTTTTTGGGGATTTTTTCTATGTTTCTTACAGAACTAAATCAGCCAGGAAAAATAATAAACTTTCATTGGATCAATCGATCTAAAGCTTTTATAGAACGAATGATTGAACTTGATGATACCTGGGCTGGAGGACACCCTCACTATGACCGCGCCCTCACCCTTTGCCAGTTACCTGTCTGGCTTGGTGGCAATATGGAAAAGGCGGGAGAAGAATTTACAAAAGCTATAGAAATTGGACCGTTATGGGTAAACAACTACTACATGAGAGCACGCGTCTATAGAACAAAGCTTAAAGACCGAGAAGGGTTTGTTAGTGACCTCAATATAATTGCTAATATGGACCCAAGAGACTCAGACGCTCCGTTCCCTAATTCTTGCGAATATATACGTCAAGCTCAAATCATGCTAAAAAATGTCGATTCCTGGTTCACCTAACAGGTGAAATTTTTAGTAACCTAGCAGCATTTCCACCAACTATCGCTGCTTTATCATCTGATGTAAGTGCAGCTGTATCATTAACGAAACCCACTGGATCATCCATTCCCATATCGAACGGGTAATCAGTACCCAGAACAATATGATCACTCCCATATAATTGGGTTAGATACTCAAGCTGATGATCCGTAAATACAACCGTATCGAAATAAAGCTTTCTTAAATAACTAGTAGGTGAATTCTTTATTTCTCGACAACAATCCTCTCTTGCTCCATGAGCATGATCAATACGACCAGAGTATGCAGATAAGTAGCCGCCACCATGGGCAACACAAACCTTAAGATTTGGGTGACGATCTAGTACTCCATCAAAAATTAAATGGTGGACAGCAACCGTAGTATCTAGTGGGTTTCCAATGACATTTATAAAGTAGTGGTCTGTGAGCCTATTACCGTCTGAGAAACCATTAGGATGTAAAAAAACCAATACATCTAGCTCTTCTGCTTTAGCAAATATTTTCTTAAACCGATCATTGGATAACTCATCACCATTCACATTAGTAGAAAGTTCTATACCTCTAAAATCCAATTCATTAACCACACGTTCAAGCTCGGCAACTGCCATTTCGGGGTCCTGCATTGGCAAATTACCAAGACCAACAAATCGATCAGGGTGGGCAGCAACAACTTCAGCTATTTCATCATTTATAAGCCTTGAAGACTCTCTCCCCAAATCTGCGTCAAGAGCGTAATAATACTGAAGCGGGACTGGGGAAATTGCTTGGATATCAATCCCCATCTGATCCATGTCTAAAAGACGTCTGTCCACATCGGTAAGCTGTTCTTTTATTTCTCCGGCTTGTTTAGCATTAACCTCACGAGTTGCTTCATTAGAAAAACGATGCAACCCATCTGTTTCCATATCAAAAGCCTCAGAAACAGCTGTTGCTGCCTTAGGAACAAACATATGGCAGTGTAAATCAACAGTAAACGCCCGTTTACCAGAGCTTGCTATAATTTTACTAGGTCCTGCTGAGGTCGCATCCGATGTGGGACTACATCTATAGAACATTTCATTCCTCCATGTATGAGAAGCCCTCATCTATTTAGAGCATCCTTACTAAATTTAATCTTGAAATTATTTGCTTATTTTAGATAGATCACTAATTCTTCATATAACCATCAAAAAAACTAATCGTATCTGATAAAACAAGTTGCTGAATAGCATCAGGTTCATAGACTCCTTCCGAATCACGCTGAACAAATATAAACCCATGGTGGTTATGATCATATGATTTCCACTGCGTAGTTTTTCCTGCCTCGCTCATAAGGTCATAGGCCAGACGGAATGTAGCTTGGTTATGATCTCGGTCTCTGCCCACGACAAAAATAGGCATTTCGATTTCATTAATACGACTCATGGCTTGTTCCATATCGATCCGGTTTCTAAGATATTCCACTGCTGCTGCCTGCATTCCTTGAGAATTCTCCTCCATTGTCTCTGGTTGTGGGACTGTGGGTGACAAAGAAGAATCTTGAGGAAGAGTAGCAAGATAATCCATCGCCGCTGGTTCACTCGCTACACCCGCACGCAACCCTTGATACTCTGAAGCAATCTTTAAAAGCATTTCCCCGCCATGACTAACACCAAGCCAACCAAGTCTATCCGGATCTACAGCTGGCAAGCCCTTTACATATTCTAAAATTTCAATGGCATCCTCATACTCTAGTGGCCCTCTACTCCAACGATCTCTCCCCTGAAATTCGCGAACTGTAAGCTCTGACCCATAAGGCGTATCAACTTCTGCTCTATAGCGCATCCATACCACAGCATACCCTGCTTCAAGAAAGGCTTCGAGAGTGCCACTACCATACTGGGTCCACTCTCGTATCCAACGCAATCCATAACCACCGTTCATATGTGCAAAAACAATCGTCGGGAAAGGACCATCGCCTAACGGTTTTCTATAACCTATTGGCGAGTAAACACCATCAAGCAT
>Ga0310344_10003214_pt1 | contig 12217 bp, 15 predicted proteins | sample HC15DNA20200_MG_FD_203801 | JGI IMG/M metagenome (GOLD analysis project Ga0310344, IMG submission 203801) | Marine microbial communities from station ALOHA, North Pacific Subtropical Gyre - HC15-DNA-20-200_MG | ecosystem: Environmental > Aquatic > Marine > Oceanic | place: Pacific Ocean: North... | reverse complement strand
AATTCTACAACACTATTTACTAAGAAAAAATCTGTTTGCATAGGGCCCGTAACTCAGCCTAGTAGAGTACTCGGCTCATAACCGAGGAGCCAAGGGAGCGAAGCCCTTCGGGCCCACTAATTTATTCAATTAGTTTTAAAAGGAGTTTTTCTTATTATTATTGGCCGCAATGAAGAATCAGAGTTATATCTGAAAAATGATGTGAAGGCATTTGTCTGAGCTGCCTTTAACTTGTTATCTCTTTAACCTGATTTAGTATATCTTCGGTAATTAATTTTTGGTCATACAGAACTTGTGTAATATCATTAATTGTCAATAGACTATGAAGTTTCACACCTTCATCTCGTAATGCTTGTGTTGCTCCTTCCATCCTATCAACTATTGCATATGCATCTGTTACAATCATCTTTTCTTCTTTAATTGATTTGATTGCATTTATTATCGAACCACCACTTGTTACAACATCTTCAATCATTAACAGTTTCATATTCTGACAAGTTACACCTTCAACTGATTTACCAGTGCCATGTTCTTTTGCCTGTTTTCTAACATAAATGAGTGGTTTTACAATTTCAGTTGCTAGAGATGCTGCAACTACCAACCCACCTGTTGGAACTGAAACCAGTGAGTGAAAGTTTTCAAATCCTATATCTTCTGCAATTAAATTTTGTAATCCTTTGATCATTTTTCTATATTCATGTGGAAAGCTTGGAACCAGTCTAAGATCGATATAGTAAGGACTCTTTCTCCCACTTGCCAGAGTGAAATCTCCAAACCTGATGATCTTTTTTTCATAAAGAAATGTTGCAAACTCTTTCACAAAACCCATACCAAAATTTAGTTAACTGTATTTATTTTGGTTTGTGTTTCTGTATTATTATGCCTGAGATTTGGTTGAATTATGGTAATAATGACGTTGTATTAGACATTCTTGCAGAAAATCTTGATGAAAAGCCATCTTTTGATAGTAAAATCATGGATAATTCTACAATTAATGAGAAATTAGAAAGTGTAGATCTATCAAAACCATTAGAGATTGCTTTACTAAATTATACAAATTCCACTCAAATCATATTAGATAGAATTTTTGAAATATGTGAAAACAAGTCAATTTCAAAACCCACATTATTAGTTGATAAGAGAATATTATCTTTAGTTAAATCAAGGAACCAAGAAAATATATCAGTTATCGAATTTGAGCAAGATGAGATAACAAATTCTAATTTAGTTTTTCTAAGTGAAATGGAGTTTGATGGATTATTTGGATTTGAAACAAATTCAACAAGATTAACAAAAAGATTTGGTAAGTCTGAAATGCTTGATGCATTCAAAAAACGTAGTAGTGATGATCCTAAGCCAGGACAAAGTGTACCTAGCATTCAAGTAGCTAGTAATTTTGTAGATTCTTTTGAAATTTCATCAATTGAAATTATATCTAATTCCAGTGGAATTATTGATTTTTCTGTAGGTCATCCAAAATCTACAATGGGATTATCAAATTTATTTGCTAAATCATGTTCAGTAAACTTAGAACCACATAAAACATTCATAGTAAGTACTGGTAAAGATGCAAGTAATCAAACACTATCTAAATCATTTTCAACATTATGGAATTGTTATTCAGGTGTGAAAAGTCAAGGATTAGTAATTCTATTAGCAGAGTGTCTAAACGGAGTTGGTTCTGAATCATTACAGCAGTTTATTGATGGCAGGCTTAGCATTGAAAAAATAAAAAATGCTTCACGATATGTTGATGGGATGGAAAATTTACTTTATCTTACTGAAATACAGAAAAAATTTCAAGTAGGTTTGGCTTCAATTTTGCCTGATGCATATGTAAAAAAATTAAATATGATTCCATTTGATGGTGTCAAAAAGGGACTAGATTACATCTTAAAAAATCAAGGCATCAGACAAAAAGTCAAGATTATTGAAGATGGTGCACGAGTTATCTTAAGATAAGATTGAACTTGGTAGTGGTGCACACAAAACTGCTAGAATAATTACACCGATATAGATAATTTTTCTATTATATGAAAGTGGAGATATATCATCAAGTGGTTGTGCATCTTTACTTCTTGAACTAAGAATTAAAATTAAAATTGCCATCATCCAGTAATTTAACAAAACAAGAACACCCATGCTTGCATATGTGGCAATCTTGTGCCATTTCTTTCCAAAAATAACCCTTGCTAAATGACCACCATCTAGTTGCCATGCTGGCAACAAATTTAGAAATGTTATTAGAAACCCAAGCCATGCTGCAAACATAATTGGTGACATTACGAGTTGTACATCATCATCATCTTTGTCAAACAAAATTATTATTACTTTCATTATGATGTTTTCATTCATTTCCATGAGTTGAGATGTACCAAAAAGCTGTTCTGCTAATTCATTATCAATGATTGGTGATGTGTATACCCCAAATACTGCAACTATGATTGCTATTACTAATCCAGCTACTGGTCCTGCAATTGCTATATCAAATAAAATATCTCTGTTAACAGTTAATCCTCTAGACTGAATAAATGCACCAAATGTTGGTATTCCATAAATTGGAATTCCTGGAATAAAGTATGGCCATGTTGTTTTTATTTTGTGCCATTTAGCTGCAATTAAATGACCTGCTTCATGCACTCCTAAAATTCCCATTAGTGCCCAAGCATAAAGTACAGCTACTGCAAGAGGATCACCAATTTCTGTTAATCTATTTACTCCTACTGTTCTGTAGAATCCATCTATTAATACAAAACCGACTGTTATTAGAAAAAGAATTCTAGGTACCCATGTCTTTGAATGCCATCTTCTTTGTTTTGTTGGTGGAATCTTAGACACAACTAGAATTATACTATCTGATCCTTTTTCTAAAGTACAAACAAAACCTCTCTCTTCTAATTCTTGATTTATTTGAATGAATTTTGTTTTGAAATCCTTATCATTGATATAAAACCTCATTTTTGAAAGAAAAATATCAGTATCACCAACATCAAACAATGATGAAACAAGTCTTTTGATATCTTCTTGAGTGTATTCAATCAATATTATTACTCTAACATTATTCCATAATTGCCTTTCTTACCTAGAATTAAATATTTGATTATTATATTAACTTCATGCAGGTAATTTTAAGGCAAATAGGTGATTCTATCATACGTAGAGTAGACGCAAGTGATCTAATTTCAATAATGGAAATTAACATGAAAACATTACCTGAGCATTATTCTGATTATTTTTATGAAAGTTTGTTAGCAGAATTACCAGAAGCTTTTCTTGTTGCACAAAAGGGCTCAACATACATAGGCTATATAATGTGCAAATCTGAATTTGGATTCTCAAATTTCAAAAAACTAGGATTTGTAAAAAAGGGCCATCTAGTATCTGTGGCTGTTTTAGAAGAATTTCGTAATAATGGTGTTGGGAGTGCACTTGTTGAAGAATCAATTAAAGGCATACAAAATAAGCAATGTGATGAATTCTATCTTGAAGTTCGATGTAGTAATAATGAGGCTGTAAAATTATACGAGAGGTTAGGTTTTGTCATAAAACAAAGACTGAGAGCATATTATCGTGATGGTGAAGATGCTTACATGATGGCAATAGAATTCTAGCTTCAATTAAATAACTGTCTCCGTCTTGTAGCTCATGTCAAAAAGACGTGGAATAGGTATTATGATTTTCATTCTGTCTATAGGTGCATTTTTTGTTTATGCATATCTTCTTATGCTGTCTGAATGGAGTCCAATTGTACTACAGCTTACAATACTTATGGTTGTAGGTGGTGTTCTTGGTATTGTTTCTTGGATTGGATACATGATGGCTACTACTTCGGCAAAACCATCATCTACAATTACAGATGATGATTAGTTTTTTTGTATACTAACATCTACTACTGTTTGATAAAATCTTGGTCCAACGGGTCTTACAATTTTAGAATTTAGTATTTTAGAATTAATTTTACTGGTTTTCAAAAAATGTTCCTCGGATAATTTTGGGGCATACTGTTTTCTATCAGCATGTATATGTGAATAATAATGTAATATTCCATTTTTTTTCAACGATAATATTGCTGAATCTAAAAATTCATCGGAACGTTCTGGAAGTAACATTAGTACTCTATCAGCAGTATTTTCTAATTTATTCTTGATAATATCTGCAGCATCACCATTTAGGGATATGACATCACCCTTCAATTTATTCAATCTAATATTTTCTTCACACAGCTTTGCTGCAGTAGGATTGATATCTATATTATAGATTTTACACGAGTTTTTTTTAGCAGCTAATATTGAAAACATTCCAATTCCTCCGAACATGTTAATTATGGTCTCATTATCGTTAATCAAATTCGATATTCTTTCCCTTTCAGTTGATAATCTTGGTGAAAAAAACGCTTTTTCTACATCTACTACAAATCTACAACCACTTTCTTTGTATTCTGTTTCTGTTTTATCCTCACCTGCTAATATCTCAAGATTTCTTGTACGAAAATCTCCTTCTACAGGTGATGATTGAAAAAATACAGATTTTGTAGTTTTTACTTGTTCTAACAATGTTTCACCAATCATTTTTTTCTTAGAAATTAATGAATCTGGAATTCTTACAATAATTATGCTACCAATTTGGTCAAATGCTGAAATCAACTCTTGCGTTTCTTTCTCTGTTAGAATATCAGCCAATGCTTTTTTTAGCATTTTAGTCATTGTTTGTAGTAATAATTCAAAGAATTTTTTTGGGTTTTATCCAATCTACTTCCGTCTTTGTTTACTCTTGGTCTATGGCTTTTTTCATCACGACGAAATGTAATATCAAGAGATTTTAGGAATTGATTCATTGCAGTGTGTTTTAACATTGGTTCTGTTGCTTTACCTTCTATTCCTGATGTTCCCTCAAAAATTACCATTGAATCTGAAACTAAATCCATCAATTGTAAATCATGATCTATAATTATAGCTGATTTACCAAAGGAGCGAACAAATTTTTGTAAGAATTTACCTACAGCAATTCTATCCTCAACATCTAAGAAAGCTGATGGTTCATCTAATGCGTATAAATCAACTTTCTGTAATAGGCATGATGTAACTGCAACTTTTTGTAATTCACCTCCAGACAAATTTTTCACAGATTTGTTGTATAGTTTTTTAATTTTTAATGGTTCGATAATCTGTTCTTCTTCTACACTTCCTTCAATTGCACTACCATTTGACTTTTCTAATACTGAAATAACTTCAACATCTATTTCATTGGTTAGATATTGTGGTTTGTATGCAATTTTGATCTTCTTGTTAATAGAACCAACATCTGGTTTTTCAACACCTGCAATCATTTTCATAAACGTAGTTTTTCCAAGAGCATTAGCGCCCATAATTCCTAATAATTCACCTTTTCGTACTGTACCTGGTTCTATCGATACTGAAAATGATGAATATTTTTTTTCCAGTTTTGGATAAGATATTATCTCATCACCTTGATGAATTTCATCTGAAGATGTTGATGCATCAAATGTAAATTTTTTATCCCTAAACCGTATGTTCTCTGTTGGAAGATATCCATCAAGAAATACGTTAATTCCTACTTTAGTAGATAACACACTTGAAACAATTCCATATGCTGCTGGTACACCATATAGAACTTCAATATAATCACTTAAGAAATCTAATAATGTTAGATCATGTTCTACCACCATTACACTTTTTCCAATATTAGCCAGACTATGAATTACTCTTGCTACTCCTGTTCTCTGAAAAACATCATTGTATGAGGAAGGTTCGTCAAAGAAATAAAAATCTGAATCTTTTGACGCTGTAACTGCAACTGCAATTCGCTGTAATTCTCCTCCACTAAGTTCATTTAGTCTTTGTTCAAGTGAATTTTCCAGACCTAATTTTTTTATAAGTTTACTTGTTTCTCCCCTTTCATCATACTTGTCTAATAATTCTTTAGCAGTTCCATCAAACACATTTACAATATTATGAACTTGTTGCGGTTTTATTGACGCTTTAATTTCATTATTTTTTATTTTTTCAAAATGTGATTTTAGTTCTGTCCCACTATAGAATTTTAATATGTCATCCCATTCTGGTGGATCTGAATAATTTCCTAAATTTGGTTTAACATTACCAGATAGTATATTTACAACAGTACTTTTGCCCATTCCATTACGCCCTAATAATCCAACCACTTCACCTTTTTTTGGTGTAGGAAGTTTGTATAGTCTAAATGAATTTATTCCATATTGATGTACTTTATCTGTAGATAGTTCACTAGCCAAATTAACAATAGTGATGGCATCAAACGGACAAACTTTAACGCATATACCGCAACCATTACAAATATTTTCATCAATCTGTGCCTTTTTTGTTTCTTCATTTAATATGATGCAATCTGCTCCTGATTTATTTACTGGACAGTATTTGATGCATTCTAAACCACATTTCTTTGGTTGGCATAATTCTTTATCTAGTACGGCTACACGATGCGTCATACCGTTATTCCTTCATGGCTTTAATTTATAGTTCTTTGAAAATAAACAAAATTTCTAAATTTTTTGTGAAATAATAAACATAATTTAGTTACCTTAATAGAGAAGTGAAAATCAGATAGTTTAAGCCGGCCATAGCGTTGGGGTGCGACCCAGTCCCTTTCCGAACCTGGAAGTCAAACCCAATGTCGCTACTGTGTTACTAACATGCGAGAGCCGTTGGGAAGCAGTGGTGCTGGCATCTTTTATAATTAAAAGGCTAAAATTACAACAAATTTTGTATAAATTATGTCAGTATGTTCTGTTTGTGGGGAAAAATTTGAAAACGATATTAGATTTTTAAATCATATGATGGAAAAACATGGATTTAGGAATCCAAACATTGCTAAACCTGATAGAAATAGTCGTGGATATTAGACATTCCAATAAATCTATAAGTCGCATAAATTAAATTTTTCAAAGGTGTATTATTGCAAAAAATACTAGAAAAAACTTTGAAAGATGCCCTAAAAGCAGAGGAATGCACTTTGGGTACAAAACAGGTATTGAATTCCATATCAAAATCTAAACTGATTGTTTTGTCAAAATCAGTTCCAGAAAAAACATACAAAAAAATTGAAGAAGATGCAAAAAAATCAAAAATAACCACTTTAAAATTTGATGATACATCAGTAAATCTTGGTAAGTTGTGTGGATTACAATTTAGAATATCTGCAGTTTCACTACCAAAAATTTCTGAATCTGACATCAAATCATTACTAAAAGAATCCGAAAACCAATGATGTTGTTAAATACTTTTCTAGTAGAAATCTGCAATCAAAGTTTAAATGAGACTTTGAAAATTTTTAGGATTACGTACGAAAAATAATGACACAAGAAATAAAGCTATCAACTGATCAAATGAGATTAATGTCTTTATTTCAAAATATTACCAAAGCCACAGCACGAGATTGTGTTGAAGATGAAAAACAGAATAGAATTATTTTTGTTGTTAATGAGGGAAAAATGGGAGCAGCTATTGGAAAAGGTGGTTCTCATATTAAATTACTTCAAAATAAGATTGATAGGAATGTCGAATTAGTGGAATATTCTGATGATCCAATAAAATTTTTAAAAAATGTCTTGAACGAAAAATATATCAATGAAATTAAAATGTCTGAACGACTGGATGGTTCTCAACAAGCCATTGTAATTGTTGATGGAGCTAAGAAAGGAGCAGTTGTTGGCAGAGAAGGTCGTAATGCTGAAAAAGCAAGATTACTTGCCAAAAGATATTTCGATATAACTAGTCTACTTATTAACAGTCAGGAAATTTCGTTAGAGTGGTAATATGGCAAAATCACCTTTAGGTCTATTTGCAGGCAGAAACTTGAAAGAGAAAAGAAAAAAACAACGCTGGGCAATATCTACATACAAACGAAGAAGATTAGGTTTAGATAAAAAGTCAAATCCTTTTGCTGGTTCACCACAAGCACGAGGAATTGTTCTAGAGAAAGTAGGTGTTGAAGCAAAACAACCAAACTCTGCTGTTAGAAAATGTTGTAGAGTTCAATTAATTAAAAATGGTAAATCTATTACAGCTTTTCTTCCTCGTGATGGTGCAATGAACTTTATTGATGAACATGATGAGGTGCATGTTGAAGGAATGGGAGCCACACAAGGCGGTGCAATGGGAGACATTCCTGGGGTTCGTTTCAAAATTTTTAAAGTAAATGATACATCTTTGCGTGAACTAGTATTAGGTAAGAAAGAAAAACCAAGGAGATAGAAATGACTGAACAAAAATTACTTTTATTCAGAAAATGGGACACCACTGAGATTGTAATTAATGATATTGGATTAAAGACAGCAATATCTCTAAAACAAATAATAATTCCATTAGATTTTGGTCGCTCTGCACTTAAACGATTCAATAAAGGCGATGTTAATATTGTTGAAAGATTAGCAAACAAACTCATGCATTTTGGTAAAAAATATGCTAAAAACACTGGTAGAATGGGCGGTAAAAAAATTCATTCTCTCAATGTTGTTAGAACTGCTTTTGAAATAATTAATCTAAAAACTGGTAAAAATCCTGTAGAAATTCTCGTTAGAGCAGTTGAAAATTCTGCTCCCAATGAAGACACTACTCGAATTGTTTATGGTGGGACAGTTTATCATGTATCTGTTGATGTTGCCCCATTACGTAGAGTTGATCTGGCATTAAGATTTATTGCTGATGGAGTAAAAGAAGCCACATTTTCAAATCCTAAACCTATTGAAGAATACCTTGCAGAACATCTTATCCTCTCAGCAAATAATGATACAACGTCTCCTTCAATCAAGAAAAAGAACGAATTAGAAAGAGTGGCACAAGCTTCTAGATAATTAATTATAATAGCCCGGCCCGGACTCGAACCGAGGTCAAAGGCTCCAGGGGCCCCTATGCTTGCCGCTACACTACCGGGCTGATATGAAAATTTTATGAAGTTAGAATATAATAATTTGGTTTTTTGACTATTTTATTTTAGTTTCATGTAATGCTGTTGCATAGTCACAATCTGCTTTTAATCTCATGTATGGAATTAGTCTATAATGAATAGAATACACTTCATTTTCTTTAAACAACATTGTTTTTTGAATAAGTGATGCTAATCCTCTAGATGTGTTTGAAACTGTGACATGTTTTTTTTTACAAATTTCATCTCGTTTTTGTTGATACTGTTTTAACGTAAATGATACATCATTAACTTCTAATATTAGTGGCCAAACAATTTCTTTCCAAACAAATCTTCTATTCTCTGTTGCAGCTGCATATTTTCCCTTTTCTCTCAACATTAATAACATCTAAGAATATGGTTATAATTCATTGTCAACAAATGAAATTCTAGATTCCCTTACTCTACTTGAGAAGGATTGGGAAATTGATCCAATCATTCGTGAGTTTATACTTGGAAAAAACACTAATGTGTCTGATTTTACTCTGAAAGTAAAGGACGTCATATTTCATATTCCCTATTTACCAAAAGAAAAGAAATACATTTTATGGAAATGCTATTGGCCTGACTGCCATAATTGTTGTAACCGACAAGGTAGACTACCTTTAACATCAGATGATTTAATCCAAATCGGTGTTGGTTTAAAATATCAAAAGACTTCAGATTTTATTAGTAAAGAGACATTGATTGCAACACATGATGAACCAACCCCATCTGGTGGATTGTCAGTAATGACTAACATTAATTTGAAAAGAAAGGAAGATGAAACTGAAGCAGATGATGGAACACACATTTCATGTAGATTTTTAGACAACGAAGGTGCATGTGGAATTCACCCAGAACGACCGGGAGTGTGCTACCTTTATCCATTTTCTACATGGTCACAATATGATCAAGGTAGGGCTAGGGTTCATGCAACATTTCAATTTACAGGAGATTGTCCAGGATTTTATCTTGACGAATCATTAGATTCAATGCAAGAAATCTTTGATGAATATTCTAAAACAATTTATGATTATAATATGAAATCATCTAGAACGTTAAAGGATGGATTTGGTTCTTTAACTATGATTTAGGCTTTTGCAACTTTTATCAAATCTGCCATTTTAATATGCATACCAAATCTATCTTCATTTTTTTTCATATATCTGAATATTGATAAAAAGTCTGGTAGTGCTTTTAAGAAACTAAAATTGTGATGAATTTTTGCTCTAACAAAATTGAATACTTTAGCATAAACTTTGTAATGTTTTTCAACTGCTTTTTCATATGCTTTAAAGTCATGCATATTTTCTAAGAAAATATCAACACATTGCATGGATGGAATGATTCCTTCACCTAATAATGCATATACTGTTCCAATTGATTCTCCAACGCCAACTACTTTTCCAGAGTAATATGGTTTACATCTATCAGGCGTTGCCAATCTAATTGGACGTCCTTTGGTTACAATTTTTTTCCCACCATATTTTTCTAAAAATGCATCAGTTGCTTTAACGTGGTTTTTGTTATAATCACCAGCACCAATATGGGCAAATTTATCTCCCAATGGAAAATACCAAAAGTATCCTGACATTCCTGGAAATGGCTCAATGTAAAAATCATCAAACGGTACTCCATTTTCATATTCAACCTTGTATTCATATGTTGGTAAAAAGAAATCTTCTTCCAATTTTGGTAGATAAACTCTGTGAAATCCTGTACAATCTACTATCATATCGTATTCTTTTTCAAGTTCTTCTAATGATGGTGCATTACCATAAATCACATTGCAATCTTTTATGAAATCTTTAATCAATCCTAATTTGTTGTATGTGCAAAGTCCCTTCAAATCAATATCAAACTTGACATCATTGTTCATTCTGACATGCATTGTTTTCCCATCATGAATTAAGAAATTATCAAAATTTCTACCAGTTTTTTTACAAAAATTTTCTAATTCTTCTTTAATTGTACCCCATGCACAGATTGAATCATGATTTTCTTCCGTCATTCTTTCATACCCAACAACTTCATGTTCAGAATTTTTTAGTCTAGCCATAAGATAACTTCCAGCTACACCCATCCCCATTACAGCAATTTTCATTTAATCTACATTTGTTATAGACCTAATAAATACAATTCTTGATTTATTCAATTAGAATTGCTGGTTTGTATGGTCTTGCCATTCTTGCTTTATCCTTTGGATCATATTTTTCAGGGTTGTTCTCAGAGAATACTTGTAATTTTATTCTATAATCAGTTTCTACTAGTGATGAAAGCTCATTAGAAATAATTTCACTCTCATCAATCTCTCCTGCATTCATCTTTGTTTTTCTTAATTCTGTTGGTTCAGATAAGATATCTTTTAGTGTCTTCTTCACAAAATCAGGATCTTTTTTAACATTTTCTGTTTCTTTTTGTGAAATTAATTCTTTGATAAATATACCAACATTTGTTTCTCCTGAATTAACACCACTTAGAATTTTATGATATGCTTTTGATTTCCAATTATCTGCTGTGTAGATTATAATTTTTTTAGGTGTAATCTTTGTCACTTTGGTAATATTTGAAATATCATTCATTACCGAACTAAGTAAACTCTCATTTTGTACTGCTTTATCATCTGTTTGTTTTTCTTCTTTTGGCCATGTTGATTTTGAAACCATTTCAGAATTTCCTAATTTTTCCCACATTTCTTCGGCTATATGAGGTGCAAATGGTGAGAGCATAGAAACACGTGTTGCAAGAACTTTGTTCAGAACTCCTGAAATGTCATCTCTGTTTTTTGCATTTGCCCTTTTCATATACCATTGAAGTTCAGAGTCAAATCCATACAAAATGTGATGTAAAGATTCACGAAGACGCATTTTTTCCATGGAATCAGTTACTTCAGAAATTAATTTTGATAGTCTACTTTGTATCCAGACATCTTCAGGTTCTGTTCCTATCTTTCCAGAATTGCTGAGTTTTATGCATTCTTCATGCATTGATTCCAATCTATTTTTGATACTTGAGATTGTTTCTAGATTAAAATCAGCATCCTGCAACAGTTCGGCTGAGATTAGTATTGATAATCTAATTGGGTCTGCACCATATTTTCTAACTGCATCACGTAATGGGATAATATTGCCCATTGATTTTGACATCTTTTTTCCATTCATCAAGACAGAGCCATTCACAACAATTTCTTTTGGCCAGTGTTCTTTAGGAAATATTGCAACATGATTTAGAACAAAAAATGTTAAGTGGTTTGGAACCAAATCTCTACCTGAATGTC
>Ga0310344_10003213_pt1 | contig 12217 bp, 11 predicted proteins | sample HC15DNA20200_MG_FD_203801 | JGI IMG/M metagenome (GOLD analysis project Ga0310344, IMG submission 203801) | Marine microbial communities from station ALOHA, North Pacific Subtropical Gyre - HC15-DNA-20-200_MG | ecosystem: Environmental > Aquatic > Marine > Oceanic | place: Pacific Ocean: North... | reverse complement strand
CTAATGTAGGAGGCCCTCCCAGAGGATATTTTGATGAATTTGAAGATGATATTTGGATTTCTGCATTTGAAATAAACGTTCTAAGTTCTGTTCGCCTTGTCCGTGCAGCTTTGCCTTATATAAGAAAAAGGGATTATGGTCGAATCATTTTCATTTTATCAAGTTCTGTTAGAGAACCTATAGAAGATTTATTACTTTCAAATGTAATGCGTCCTGCAGTTGCTGGATTGTCAAAATCTCTCTCTAAGTCACTTGGTTCAGAGAATATTTTAGTAAACGTTGTTTGTCCTGGAACGATCCTGACGGATCGTCTTATTTCAGGAAGACAAAAAGCTGCAGAAAAAGAGGGAATTTCTTTAGAAGAAGCTTTAGCAAATTCTGCAGTAGGTATACCCTTAAAACGTCATGGAGAACCAAAAGAATTTGGGTCCATGGTAGCTTTTTTAGCATCTCCTGATGCAAGTTATGTCACAGGGAGTGTTCTAATGGTGGATGGTGGAAGACTTCATGCGATATAAGCCAATTCTTAAATAGAGATTTAGAATAATGAGTGATAAAATTATTATCAGAGGTGCTCGCGAACATAATCTAAAAAATATTTCTTTACATCTACCACGTGCCAAATTAATTGTTTTAACAGGACCGAGTGGGTCAGGAAAATCTTCCCTAGCATTTGATACAATTTATGCAGAGGGACATCGTAGATATGTTGAAAGTCTCTCTACATATGCAAGACAATTTTTAGAAAGAATTGATAAGCCGGATGTTGATTTTATAGATGGAATTAATCCTTCTATATCTATCGAACAGCATAATCCAGTCACTCATTCTAGATCTACTGTTGGGACAGCTTCTGAAATTTATGATTATTTAAGATTATTATTTTCAAAAGCAGGTGATTTGCGTTGTCCTTCCTGCAAAAAGATTGTCTCACAAGATACTGAAGATAGGATTGTTAATACCCTACTTTTGAAACATAAAAATACGAGAGGTTTTATACTTTTTGAAAAGACTATCAACTCAATAGAGGAAATCCAAGAATTTCTTTTGTCAATGTTATCAAAGGGATATCTTCGTATTCTTGTAAATGAAGAAGTTATTGATTTAGATTCTCTTGATTTAAATAAAGAGTCTATAAGTTTAAAAAAAATATTTTCTCCAAAAACTAAAAGCTTTCATGTAGTAGTAGACCGCTTAGAATTTTCTGAACTAAATCAATCTAGAATCTCGGAATCAATTGAAATGGCTTTTATGGAAGGAGATTCATACGCACAAGTCAAAATAGTTGATGGTCCTCTTCTTCGATTTAGCAAAAAACTTGAATGCTGCGGAGTCAGATTTCAACTGCCCTTACCAACTCTTTTTAGTTTTAATAATCCAAATGGAGCATGCCCTGAATGTGGAGGTTTTGGAAATACTTTAGCCTTGGATGAATCTTTGCTCATACCTAATTCTGATCTTACTTTAGCTCAAGGAGCTGTGCAGCCTTGGAAAATGCCACGTTATAGAGAGAGATTTGGTAAGCAACTTCTTGACTCAGCAAAAAATGAAGGTTTGGATATACATAGACCATGGAAGGACCTAACTAGGAAACATAAAAAAATGATTTTCAATGGATCAAAAAGTTTATTAGGAATTAATTCTTTTTTTGAAAGATTGAAAAAAAGAAAATATAAAGTGTGGGTTAGAGTTTTAATTAGAAGATATCAAAGCCTCTATGAATGTGATAGCTGTAAAGGGAGTCGTCTAAGAGAAGAAGCCCATTATTTTGAGGTGAATAAGAAAAAAATAGGAGAAATCTGTGATATGTCTATTGCAGATTTGAAAATATTTTTTGATAAATTATCTAAATCAAAAAGAAACACTGTTTTGACATCTGATCTTTTTAGACAGATTCAAGATAGAATAGAATTTTTACATGATATGGGTTTAGAGTACCTAACACTTTCAAGGGAAACAAAGACATTAAGTGGGGGAGAGCATCAAAGGATTAATCTTGCTAAACAACTTGGAGCGAGACTTACAGGAACTTTATATGTTTTAGATGAACCCACAATAGGTCTACACCCGAGAGATAATCTTCGTTTAATCAAAATACTAAAAGGTCTTGTTGAGCAGGGAAATACAGTGTTAGTGGTCGAACATGATAGGGATGTTATAGAAAAATCTGATTACATAATTGATCTTGGTCCAGGAGCAGGAGAAAAAGGAGGGTATATAGTTTTTAATGGTTTAAAGAAAGATTTCCATAAGAGTAAAAAATCAAAAACAGCTCTATATCTTTCAAGAGAGAAACAAATATCTGTTCACAGAAATTCGAATCGTATAAAGAGTAATAAAAAATTATCTTTATACGGGGCAGAAGAAAATAATCTTAAAAAAGTAGATTTGCACATTCCAATGAGCAAACTTATTTCTGTTACAGGAGTTTCGGGTTCTGGTAAAAGTAGTTTAATTCATGGAGTTCTTTATCCTGCTTTAACGCGTATATTGAAAAATTCTAATGATCAAGTCGGTCGTTTCAAGCGTATAGAAGGATATGAAAATATTAATGATGTTGTTTTGCTTGATCAAAGCCCCATAGGAAAAAGTCCAAGAAGCAATCCTGTTACTTATTTAAAAGCTTACGATATAATCCGTAAACTTTTTGCAGAAACTAAAAAAGCAAGAAGTTTGGGTTTTACTCCCGGACATTTCTCTTTTAATTCTTCAGGAGGAAGATGTATAAGTTGTTCTGGAAGTGGTGTTCAAAAAATAGAAATGCATTTTATGGCTGATTTATTTATAACCTGTCCTGATTGTTTGGGCAAAAGATTTAGTTCTCACGCTTTAGAAATAAAATATAAGGATTTGGATATTAATCAGGTTTTGCAATTAACAGTAGATGAGGCCATTATCTTTTTTCATAATGTAACTTCGATTGTAAAAAAGCTTTATGTCTTGAGGGATGTAGGTTTAGGATATTTGCGAATAGGACAGCCAGTAAATACTTTGTCTGGTGGAGAGGCACAACGTTTGAAAATAGCAGCCCAACTATCTTCTAGGCCTCCTAGTGACGTTTTATATTTGATGGATGAACCAACTACTGGACTTCATTTTCAAGATATTGAATGTTTGATTAAAGTTTTATATAAGCTTGTTTTTTTAGGAAATACTGTTGTTGTAATCGAGCATAATTTAGATATGATAAGTCGCTCAGATTGGATAATAGATTTAGGGCCAGAAGGTGGAGAAAATGGTGGTTGTATTATTGCCCAGGGTACTCCAGAAGAAATACAGCAAAATAAATTATCAAAGACAGGAATGTTCTTAAAAAATGTTTCTTAAAATATAAAATTTTATGAGGTTATAATTAGCCATCTAACGTTAGGCTTTATTTATTCAAGTGGGGCTCTATTTGCATGGGCGGCACTTTCTTTTTTTATAAGATTGTCTATGCAGAATGCACCTTTATTAAAAGTGGCAGCTCTTGCTTCAACCTTTAACGGAATCTTTGTTTCCATTTTATTCTTTTTTACAGTTATTTTAGTTGATAATTTATTTTTTTCGTCTGTCACAACTTATATTTTGATAGTTGTCACTGGTTTTATGATGATAGCTCTTTCAAGGCTTTCATATTATTACGCAATAGGTCAAATAGGACCTAGTAGAACAATTCCAATTGCTGCAAGTACTCCGGCGGTTAGTGCTTATTTAGCCTCTCTTTTTTTGAACGAACCTATTACTTTGAAAATGTTGTTGGGTCTGGTTGTTTTAATGGTAGGAGTGATTTATGTAGTTCGTTCTTCTGTTTCTCTGCAAGATTCGCAAGATTCAAAATCTAAGAAACGAATAATATTGGGATACTTGTCTGCTGGAGCCACAACATTGAATTGGAGTTTGTGTGGAACAATGCTGAAAGCTATCTCTAAAGATCTTCCTCCTGAGTACGGACCTTTTGGAACTTCGATGTTTGTAATAAATATAGGTTGTATATTTGCTTGGTTGTTGTACGTTTTTTTTAAACCGAAAGATATTGAGAAAAGAAAATTTCCTAAAAAAAATTGGAAATGGTTAATCTGTGCTGCCGTATGTCAGACAATAGCAATTCCTTGTTATACGAATGCGTTATCTTATACGTTAGTTGTAAATGTCTCTTCTATAACTGCTTTACAGCCGTTAGTCGTGATCCTTGTTTCAAAAATATTTTTAGATCAAATTGAAAAAATTAATATGAAGTTGATAGGAGGAGCATTAATGTCTGTTGTAGGAACAATATTGATTCTTCTATCTTTCTAAAATCCAAAAAAACTAATTAATATCTTCTCAATACTCCAACTACAACACCTTGTATTCGAAGACGATCTTCTTCAATCATAATAGGTTCCATTGCAGAATTAGATGGTTGAAGACGAACCCAACCATTAGATTCATAGTAGAGTCGCTTTAGAGTAGCACTTAAATTGTCGACGAGTGCAACGACAGTCTCTCCATTTTGTGCAGATTGCCTCTGTTCGACAATAACGTAGTCCCCGTCCTGTATATGATCTTCTATCATAGAATTTCCTTTGACCTTCAAAACGTATAAATTGTTTTTTTCTGTTGCCCATGGCAGAGGAATTGTTTCAGTTTCTTCTATAGCTTCCAGAAGACCACCAGCAGCAATTACACCGCGCAGAGGCAATTCTGTTATTCGTTCTTCAGGCAAAATATTTTCAACTGCAAGTGTTTCAGGCATTAATTCTATAGCACGACTTTTATTCCAACTTCTTTTAATCATTCCTTTTTGAGAAAGGTTTTGAAGATGTTTATGAACTGTTGCTGGTGAAGTAAGATTGAAATTTTCACCTATTTCTACAATACTAGGTGCATATCCTTGTTCTTCTATAAAATCTTTAATGTAGTCATATATCTGTCGTTGTCTTTTCGTTAAAAACATGTTCTTCTCCTTTAAAGCGAAAATAATACGTTTACAATACAAACAAAAAACGAACATGCTTGTCAAGTGTTTATTTCATTTTTTTCTTTGTAAGTTGAGAAAATCCTCTATTATTCTTAAAATTAGATTTAATCAATAATCTTAAAATTTAAATTTAGTTTTTGGGAGACTGTGAATCAATGACCAAAATGACAGCGGGACATGCAGTAATTGAAGCATTGGTTGAGTTGAAAGTGCAACACGTAATAGGCATGGCAGGTTCTTGTATGATTGAAATTCTTGATGGTATGTACGGAAGAGACGATATTCATTTTCTTACAGTACGTCATGAACAATCTGCGGTACTGATGGCTGATGCTTATTCGCGTTTAACTAGGAAGCCAAGTGTTTGTATGGCCACGAATGGTCCAGGTGCGACAAATTTAGTAACGGGAGTAGCTCATGCGCAAGGTGCACAGAGTCCAGTTATCGTAATAACTGGAGCACCGATGATGAAGGATACATTTAGAGATTCTACGCAGGAATTGGATCAAATTGCGATGTTTAAACCTATGGTTAAATGGTCTGTTCAAGCAAGAAGACCGGATAGAATTGGTGAAATAATTCAGGAAGCATATATGATGTCTATTTCTGGTGTTCCTGGCCCTGTTCATGTAGATATTCCGAGAGATGTAATGATTGAGTCGGTTGAATTTGATGCTTCCAAAAATCTCTGGGATACTAGTCGACCTTCCTATGCACCAAATCCTCTCCTTATAGATAAAGCCGCTGATATGTTAAAACGATCAGAAAATCCGGTTATTATTGCTGGTGGCGGAGTTCTGTGGTCAGAAGCAAGCGAAAAGTTAACAGCACTAGCTGATTCTCTTGGAGCAGTTATCATGACCTCTACAGGAAGAGATGATGTTGTTGATAACCACCATCCTCTTTTCTTAGGTTCAATTGGAAGAGGAACAATACCAGAGGCAAGAAAGCTCTTTGAAGAATCTGATCTAGTTATTGCAATAGGTACTCGATTAGCTCATTCGAGTACTTTTCTAAAATCAGAATTCGTTCCTAAGAAAGCTAAACTGATTCATATAGCTGTTGATCAAAGCGTAATAGGGCGAAATTTTAAGACAGATCTAGGGATTTGTTCTGATGCTTCGTTGGCAATTGACGCTTTAAATGTAGCTTTAGATCAGGAAAAAAAATCACGTTCAAATTGGCGAAGAAGAATAGAAGAAGTAAAAAATGATCAAGAAACTCATAGAGCTAAAGCTTTTGAATTGAATGCGAAACCTATCGATCCAAGAAGAGCTCATATGGCATTATCAAAAGTTTTAGAGCCAGGCACTATTTTAACGAATGATGCAGGAAGTGCGGCTGGTTTCATTTATGAATATCAGAGATTTGATCGTCCTCATAGTTTTATATCTCCCCAAGATCTTGCTGCTATTGGAGTAGGCTATCCTCTTGGTCTTGGCGCAAAACTTGCATGTCCTGATAGGCCAGTTGTCACTATCAGTGGAGATGGAGCTTTCTTATGTAATGGTTCTGAGATTGAAACAGCCATTCGTGAAGGATTAAATACCGTTTGTATAGTCTTGAATAATTTTAATCTAGCTTCTGAAAGAGCTTATCAAAAACATTTTTATAATGAACGTTATGTCGCTGATCAAATTGGTAATCCTCGTTTTGATGAGTATGCACGTTCTTTTGGCGCAAAAGGATATCGAGTTGAGGACGCTCAAGATCTGGAAGATGTATTTACTGAGGCTTTAAAACACGATTCTCCTGTTATTGTTGAAGTGGTTATAGATCAGGATATTTTTCCTGGACCAAGAAGAAAAGATGCAACAAAAAAATAATTTTATTTAATTTTAAGTATAATCCTCTATCGATTTTTCAGACAGATGTATTCTTAAATATAAGAAGCATGCGATTATAGATACAAAAATACAGATTGGACCTGCGGTTTTTATTCCACCAATTGCGTAACCTAACCCCATGATAGAAGCACCTAACATATGTCCTAACTGATTGCTAGTTGAGTAGAATCCAATTATAGAACCTTTGGCTTCAGGTGCGACATTAGTAAGAAAATTCATAACCATAGGTCGACTAGTTTGACTTAAAAACATTAAACAGAAACCACATATTGCAGTTATTATAAATGTGGTTTCTACAGTGAAAACGAATATCATTAAAAATCCCTGAATTAAGGCCATGAAAGAAATGTATTGAAAACAATTTTTAAGTGAACCGAATGGGCCTGCAAAAAGAGCTCCTGGTGTTGCTCCTAAAAGAATGTAGGGTAGTAATACTGAAATATCTTGAATTTGAAGTTTGAATTTTTCGATCAAAAGAAGGGAAATATATGTTAAAAAAACTGCTGTGATGAATCTTTCACAGATATTTCCACCAATAATATGCCATGCTTTTGAATTTTTTATCCAAGAAAACTGTTTTGAAATTGTATAATTTTTTTTCCCTCGTAAGTTTGGAAAAAGTAAAATTACGAAAAGAACAACAAAAGCAGATAAAATTCCTAAAGCAACAAATCCTCCTCTCCATCCAAAAAAAGACGTGATATATGCAACACTTGGGAGTCCTATGAACATACCGATTGCAATTCCTGCTGTTGCAAGTCCCATACCTATAACACGTTTTTTCCCTGAGAAGAGTTCTCCTAAAGTAGATATGCAAGTTGCAGGTACAGAACCACAGAATAATCCTGTTGCAAAACGAAGTAAGAGCAGTATTGTATAATTGTTTGTTAATAAAATGAAAAAATTAGACACTACGACTCCTATTAGACCAAAAAGAAGAACGCGTTTCCCCCCTAACCTATCAGTCATAATGCCAGCTATTGGGCCACCAATACCCCAACCAAGAAAAGTTATAGCCGCAAGTTGACTCAGATTTGAAATAGATTGATTTAGCTCTGAAGACATTTCTTCTAGAATCGGCCCTATAAGAAATCCAGTAGTATAAACTGTGAAAATTGATAGAAAGGAAATAAGAATTAGCATATGACATCCAGTTTTATAGAAAGGAAAATAAATATTCCTATTCCCTAGATGATCTATTCGGGAATTCCCTTTCGGATTTTTCTTAAGATTCTGATGTAATTAATTTCTAGCAGGTTGAAAAATTGCTACAAGCATAGTGTCTGATTCACTAGTACAGTGATTACAGTGTCGGGTCCCTTTGGGCATAAAAATAAATTGTCCAGCTCCATATACTATTTCTCCGTCGTCAAGAGCATAGCGACCGCTTCCTGAGATACAAAAAATTACTTCGTCTTCTTCATGATGATGCCAATCATGCGTTTGTCCAGGTTGAATTCGTGAATAATATACATTCAAATCTACTCCGTCTGCTTCCTTTGAAATAATTCCTTTGTGAGTTGCACCTCCCGCCATACCTTCAGAATCTAATTTTGCTGGGTCTATCAGACGAGCTTTCCTATCATCTAAATTCATTTCTATTCCCTTTCTAATTTAAAATTTGGGATAAACTTTTAGTATATTACTTATATATATATTTTGGCGTAATACTATTTTTTTGTCACTCTTTAATTGTTGCTTTTATTTAGTTCTTGAAATTTATTAGAGTCTTTTTCTGTTTCTATATTTCGTATTTCTGTATAATTTGATTTTTCCTTGAATTTTATGTTCAATGTGGTAGTGAATATGATTATAGTTTTTGATCTTCCTAGGAGTATGAAATGTATCTTCGTAAAGTTCTCTTTTTATTTTTTTTATTAAGTTTGATGTTTAGCCTTTCCATTTCAGATTTTGTAAATGCACAGACTAGTAAATCTAGTTCTATTGAAAAAAACTTATCTGGTTTTGATATTCCTGAAATCGCTACTTCTAATTTTCTTGGTTGGGACAAACGCGATTTTTCTAAAAGGATTTCTGGAAAAGAAACTATTATTAAGCAATTTCTTGATGAATGGGGATTTCAATTTGAGACTTTTTCTATCAACAAAGTCGTTTTTGCAATTAATCTGGACTTGGATGGAAAGTATCCTTTTGATGTAACTTTTTTGGATCAAAATTGTGATGGAGTATTTGAAACAAAGATTGAAGAAAAACCAGGAGAATCTGTAGATATGGGAATTCCAGAATGCGTTTTTAAATAGAAAATAGATGTATTCCTATATGTGGGACTTATAATGATAGATTTTGTAAAATACTTGGAAGCTTTGATCGTAGTCGACGTACAAAATGATTTTTGTCCTGGGGGTACATTGGCTGTTGAAAATGGAGACAAAGTAATTTCGGGAATTAATAAATTACTTTCCATTGATAAATGGCTTCGTGTAGGTACTAGAGATTGGCACCCTGATAATCATATCTCCTTTCAAAAACATGGAGGGATATGGCCCGAACATTGTGTAAGGGAATCTGTTGGATCGGAATTTCACCGTCTTCTGCATTCGCATTTTTTCCAAAAAGTAGTCTCGAAAGGGACAAAAGAAACGTTAGAGGCATACTCTGGATTTGAAGGAACTGAACTCTCAGAAATTTTGAGAGAATATGGAGTAAAAAAAATCTTTATCTGTGGTCTTGCTACTGATTATTGTGTTCGAGCGACTGCATTGGATGCGCGAAAGGAAGGCTTTGAAGTAGTTCTGATAAGTGATTGTGTGGAATCTGTTAATATCAAAGCAGGTGACGGTGAGAAAGCTATTCAAGAAATGACAGAATTTGGATGTGCTATGTTGAAATCAACTGATTTTAAATAAAAGTTTTAGATTTCTAAGGAGAAAATACTTGACGCTAATCAGAGTGCAAGTTCCTGCTAGTACCACAAATATTGGTCCCGGATTTGATACTATTGGTGTAGCTTTAAATCTTTACAATCGTATTGAATTAGATGAGCTTCCTTGGGGCTTGTCGATTCAGGTTGAAGGGGAAGGCGCAGGAATTATTCCTAAAAATGAAACTAATATCTGCGTTGAGGCTGTAAAGGAAGTATACAAAAAAGCGAATCGACCGTTTAAGGGATTGTGGATGAAGCAAAGAAATCATATTCCCTTGTCTAGAGGTTTAGGCAGTAGTTCTGCAGCCCTAGTAGGCGGAATTGTTGCAGGGAATCTGTTGATTGGAGAGCCTCTCAATTTAGATGAATTGGTTCAAATAGCTGTGAAAATGGAAGGTCATCCGGATAATGTCGTTCCTGCTCTGATAGGTGGTTTTTGTGTTTCTGCTATCGGAAAAAGTGGACAAACAATTTACACAAGGGTTCCTGTTCAGGAAGATTATAGTTGGGTTATTCTTGTTCCGGATTTTGAGGTAAATACTTCCGAAGCAAGAAAAAAACTGCCGTCAAAAGTGACTCTTGCTGATGCTACATTTAATGTCCAAAGAGTTGCTATGCTTCTGGCTGCTTTTTCCTCAGGAAGAAATGACTTATTTTCAGAGGGAATGGAAGACCGACTTCATCAACCCTACCGGAAAGAACTTATGGGTCCTTTAGAAGAGGTATTTGAAGCTGGTCGAGATGCTGGCGCTCTTGGAGTTTGTATTAGTGGTGCTGGACCATGTGTTTTAGCTATTTGTAAAGATCATCCAAAACAAATAGGAATTGCAATGCAAAAAATATATATTGAGCATGGAATTAATTCCAGGATTCACGTTCTTCGTTCTGATCCCCTAGGAGCCCATCCTATTTTGTCCTTTTCAGAAAGTTTTTCTATTTAGTTTTTTTCTTTATAAATTTGAATCCTTTCCAAAAGATATAAAAAACGATAATAAGTACAACGAAAAAGATGATTTTTTGAACCGAACTAAGAATGTCTAGAGCATATTCAATATGACTTCCAAAATAAAATGATAAATAAAAGAGAAGTGGAACACTTATAATTGCAGCAGTTAGATCCATGATGAAGAAATTTTTGAATGGAAATCTAGTTATTCCAGCTACCAGAAAAAGAGGCGCTCGCAATCCCATAAGGAAACGACCGAAAAAAACTGCTTTTTTACCGTGAGTAGCAAACAAACGTTTTGATTTTTCTAGTCTTTCATTAGTAGCAATTTTTTTAAAAAAACGAAATTGCAAAATTGTTTCCCCATAATAATAGCCAATACCATAAATTATTAAATCTCCTACAAGAATTCCAATTAAATTAACGATAAGGGCTGTAATTGGTTCGATAGTTCCAAGGTAAGAAAGATAACCAGACGTGAAGATAATAATATCTTCTGGTAAAGGTAAACCTAGGCCGCAAAGAAGTAGAATAAAAAAAATGCCAAAATACGTGAATTCAGAAATGTAATTAATAAAAAAAGGGAACATAATATTTCATCTATCGCTGGATCAAATGTTTCCTAGAGCTGGGCGATGAAAATTATTTAGGTCCTACACATTCAAGCATATTTCCATCAGGGTCTGCAAAGAATACAATGAAGCGTCCAGGAATAACTTCTGTCACCTCTCCTTGAATATTTACTCCTGCATTTTTAAGATGATTATACGTTTCTTCTACACTATCAACCGTAAATGTAATATAACGAAAACCAGTGGAAGCATCTACTTTTCCGCCACCATTATTAGGACTAGAATCTGCTTGTGCCACTTTTAGTTGAACCTCACCTGCTTGAAAAGCCTTAAACTGGAAACGTCCTGATGCACATCCTGCTTGTATGGCTTTGTCGGCGGTAATTTCAACTTCACGAACTACAGGGAGACCCAAAATTTCTCCGTAAAAATGAGATGCTTTTTCTAGATCTTGAACAACGATTCCTATATCTATGGAATCTTTTACCATATTTATTAATGCCATTGTAAATTTTACTCCCAGATAGTTTTCTATTTTCTCTAGTTAAATTAATTGAAAGGATATCATCTTATTATAGATTTAAAAAATAATACTGAAAGTTAATTTGATCTTTAGTTTAAAAGAGTATCGTTATCCTCTCCTAAAGATGGAGCTTTAGATTTGGTGTCATTTTTTGAAATCAAATTTGGAGATATCGGAATAGGAATTGAAGGTATTTTTTCACCTGTGTCGTTTTGAATATATTTTAAAAACAAATTTCTGCTTGTGAAATGTGGATCTGTGAGAGCTTCTTTGAGAGTTTTTACAATAGTGCAACAGCAATCAGATGTCTGAAAGAGACTTTCCCACTCGATTGCATTTTTACTTTGTATAATTTCTCCAATACGTTTTTTCGTTTTATTAGGGTCTTCAGTCTCTTTAGCAAACTCTGGTTCAAGTTGGATTATGTTTATAAAATTTTTCCAGAATTTCTCTTCCAAACAAGCTACGGCAGCAAATCGACCATCTTTTGTAGGATATAATTG
>Ga0310344_10003212_pt1 | contig 12218 bp, 11 predicted proteins | sample HC15DNA20200_MG_FD_203801 | JGI IMG/M metagenome (GOLD analysis project Ga0310344, IMG submission 203801) | Marine microbial communities from station ALOHA, North Pacific Subtropical Gyre - HC15-DNA-20-200_MG | ecosystem: Environmental > Aquatic > Marine > Oceanic | place: Pacific Ocean: North... | reverse complement strand
ATATATACTCATTGATTATTGACATCATCATTTCTTGCTGGGTTCCATTCATTTGGGATCCTGAAATGCCTTCTTCTTTGGGGAAAACGGGCCTGGAAGCGTTGTAGCTTAATATGTCCCAAGGAGCTTCGTCGTATATGACTGCCTTGGATTGCTGAGCATTGTCCATACTGTTTATCAGTTCCAGTGCGAGGTCTTCTCTATCTGCAAGAATACGAAGGCCCTTTTCAGGCCCCTTAAGGACTTCTGCCGGGTTGGATCCGAAGAAGAATGGAGTAGCAGATATTACTTTGTCATCCCATATGCTGTAATGTAACGAGACGTGGTGGCCCTCGACGCGCCATCCCCATGGGTTTTCCGTACCACTTGGGTCTCCGAAAATTGTGAAGTAATACAACTCAGGATCACGACGGAAAGTTATTAATCCTGCCTCCTTTTCTATCTGGCCCAGCGTCGTCTCCAATTGAATTATCTGCACAGCTTGCTCATACGCTTTCCGGGTTAGGCCACTTTTTATAATGTCAAATGCTAGTTCTCGTTGTTTTTCGTTCATATCCCTCAGAGCAAGCCCATGTCGGTTAAGAGGGGGGTAATACCAGAACACTCTCTCCCCATCCATATATTCATATGTAGCCTTTTCTTTCTGGCTGGGAGATAAACTTTCCAACCAGGCGGAGGCGGTCTTGGACATAGCGGCTGTGGCTTCCGGATGAGACTTTATATTATCATTGGGCAGGTTATGTTCAGACATTATTCGCTCCTTTTATCAGGCGCCTGCGCGCTTGTTGAACGCAGTATATCACTATTTTGGAGATTAATTTGGTGGCTAAAAAGTTTGCCTCATTTAAGCTAATTTTGTAAGCCTTTGCAATGTACGTAAATAGTCTGGAACAGTTTCACCTAAACCGGTTAAATTGGTTCTGGAGACCTCTCCTAGGTAAATATTCTTGCTCGAGTCCAAGCAGATACCGTGAGGTGAAAGAAATTGTCCTAGCTCTGTTCCATAGCCTTCTCCCAATCTGGCTAGAACCTGTCCGCGTTTATTAAGTACAGATACTCTTGGCCCTATGTTGGGAACGTTACGATTTACACTGCCATTCCATCCCAACTCTGCCACATATACTCGATCGTCATTGTCGATAAAAAGCCCGCATGGTCTGTGTACGTTAGGCCACTGGTCTTGAAAAACTCCATTTCTATCAAATATCTGAACCCTGTGATTTTCTCGGTCAGCTAGATATACATACCCATCACTGTCCGTAGCTATATTATGTGCGATGCTAAATTCTCCCGGGTCGGTTCCAGGTTGACCCCAGGAAAACAGCAAATGCCCATCAGGTGAGTATTTGTGAATTCTAGAGTTTTGGTATCCATCGGACACGTAAATATCCCCGGTATCGGGATCGGAGGCGGTGTGTGTGCATCGGTTGAAGGGTTCTCCGCTAAACGGAGGAGTTGGATTTCCAGGCATTCCTATTGTCAGTATCACTTTTCCATCTAAAGTGCACTGGCGAACTGAATGATCTCCGTCATCAGTGCAGTAGATAGTATTGTCAGGGCCTAGGCTGATTCCGTGGGCGTTGGTGAATATATTTTCACCCCATGACCTTAAAAAGTTGCCCCCTTTGTCAAACACCTGCATGGGATGATCACTTCTGTTAAAAACGTAGACGTTGTCATTGCTATCAGTAATGACCCCTGCAACTTCTCTCCATTCGTAGCCCTCAGGGACTACCTCCCAACTTGATTCAACTTTGTATTTGAAGTTTCCATGTCCCAATGTTTTGGAAGTAGCCATGTGTTTTATCCTCCCATTAGTTCATTAATTTGTTAAAAGAACGCTTGTCTTCAACCTATTAGTCAGATAATACGGGATTATAGCACTCAATTTTTTATACCGGGATATAGATTATATTGGTCAGCATAACACCATTGAAGAAATGAAGTCTCAAGTGTATGCTACGATTGGTTGAGGTTTAGTACTGGTGTTCAAAATTTAAGGAGATGGTTATGTCAGATGGGCGTATAGTTTCACTACATGTTTGTACTGGGCATTTTGAGCCAATGGATGATGTTGGTTCGGTGAATATGCTTGCTGGTTTCGGCATTGAAGGTGACAGGCATGCTACAGATTCACCTTCCCGAAAACACCGCCAAGTTTTGCTCATGGATGAAGAAACATTGGATGTATTCGGATTAAAGCAGGGTGAGGTCAGGGAGAATGTTACTACTAGTGGCATAGATATTCATTCCTTGCCGAAGGGGCAACGACTTAGCCTTGGAGATCAAGTTGTGCTTGAAATAACTGGCTTTTGTGACCCCTGTCAGTTTATAGAGGATAAAGAACCAGGACTCCGAGATAGGATGACTGATAGAAGAGGCATGCTCACACATGTTGTAGAGGGTGGAGTGGTAAACGCCGGAGATTCTGTTAAACCTTTATAATTATGGTAGTTATCCAGGTTTGAAAAATGAAAGAACGTGGAGATTCAGTTAGAGTGCCTATCTGTGCACAGTCAGAGACATTTCTTCTCCTGGATTTGGACGACCTGGGGTGTTTCCCAACGTGATAATTTCTCCCCGTACGGTGGTGGGTGATATTTCCAGTAATCCTACAGTACCAAGTCGAAGTTCTTTATGCCTTGGGAAAGTTATACTCCCGCTGTTAACGATCATGACGTCTTCACGCAATTCGAGACGTTCTTGATGTGTATGCCCGGCGACCATAATGTCAACTTTTCTAGAAAATATACGACTTAATTCGCTGAGTGGCCGTTGCTCGCCTCCCAAGCTGTGAACCATCCCTATTGTCCACCCCTCAACATCTATTATTTGGACTTCTTTAGAACGTGGATCTTCATAGGCGTCGTTGTTTCCATCTGAGCATATTACGGGAGCGAACCGTTCACACCAGTCGAGTACTTCGGTATGTATTAGGTCTCCTCCGTGCAGTATCAGGTCCATGGAAGAAAAAAATTCGGATGGAGTAGGGCCTAGTTCGTCCAGGCTATGGATCATATTTGGAAGATGCGTGTCTGTTAGCAATCCTATTTTCATATACACAGGACTATAAAGCGGAGTCGTCTGTCCAGTCAACCAGTTTTCGAATTCATTAGGCTGGATTGTGAGTTTGGCAGACTCGTAGAGATATTCCTTAAATGGGAAAAGAATATATTGATTTCGGCTTTTAAATCGAATTCCAGCTTGTAGTAACCTTATCGTTGACGCCCTATATAAGCTGTGCTACCTTTGCGCCAGCCCATAATGATACGAACACTTATCGCAAATAAAATGAAGGGGTGATCTATGTCACAAAAGAGAGAAGCAGCTATTGTTGGTATACATGAGTATCCACTCAGAGTGGTTGGTTCGGGGACTAGTGCCTTGCAGATAAAAGCTGCGTCGGCTGCCAAAGCACTTGAAGATGCTGGCTTGCGCTGGGATGATGTAGATGCCATTTACGACACCGGATCACATCAGAACGTTGGGGGACTAGGGATTTCGGAGTATTTGGGTTTGCACCCGCGTGTCATTGATAATACGGCTGTCGGAGGCACGTCATATGAATTCCACGCTAATCACGCTGCAAAAATGATAAGTGCGGGTAAATGTGAAGTCGCGTTACTAACCTATGGTTCCACTGCACATTCTGATAGGCGTAATATAGGTACCGCTGGGGCGACCAGCGCAGGACCTGCTACGCCGTTCGGAAATATGGAAGATTCATGGGGCATGACTCTCATATCTAACTATGGCATGGTTAAGAAACGACATCAATACCAATATGGAACTACGGACGAGCAATTTGCCGAGATTTCTGTCGTAACACGGAAGCATGCTATGCGCAATCCGGAAGCAGTCAAGGCTATGAACGATCTTGATTTTGTGGGAGTAAACGAAATCACAGTACAAGATGTCATTGAATCCAGAGTCATAGCCCATCCCCTTCATTTGCTTGAATGTTGCATGATATCTGACGGTGGTGGTGCTGTTGTTATTGCTTCACCGAGGGTTGCGGCAAATTGTGCGCAAAAGCCGGTTTGGATAATAGGCACAGGAGAGGCAACCAAATATCGAGAAAACGAAGGGGATATAACAGTAAGTGCCGGAGCTCAGTCAGGCCCAATTGCTTTCGCTGATGCCGGAGTTTCTCCTGCTGAAATAGATGTGCTTATGGCGTATGATTCTTTCAGCGTTACTGTCATGTGCCTAATAGAAGACTTAGGTTTTTGTGGCAAGGGTGAAGGTGGTACCTACGTTGCTCAAGGCCACCTAGGATTTGACGATTCTAGAAGGCCGTCTATGAATACAGATGGTGGAGGACTATCTTCGAATCACCCCGGAGAAAGAGGCATATTCCTATTGTTGGAATCAGCGCGCCAGCTTAGAGGGCAGTCCACTTCACAGGTAGATTCAGCGAAACTAGCATGTGCTGTCGGCAATGGTGGCATGTTGGGTTCTCGGCACGCAACAGGAGTGACAATACTTGCTTCAGACTGAACGACGACTGAAACCGGTGTATCAGCAGATTGATCGACAAGGAGGATAACTAGATGGCGGGACAAAGACCATTACCAAGATTTCCTGAACCTGACACAGAGTATTTCTGGGAGGGTACAAAGCTACATGAGCTGCGCTATCAGACATGTGATATTTGTAAAAATGTCATATTTTACGCTCGACAGCACTGTACTACTTGTGGGTCTCTTGAAACAACATGGAATATTAGTAAAGGTGAAGGCACCCTTTATACCTACAGTGTGGTTATGCAGAGTAGGCATCCTGCTTTCGCGGATTTGGGCCCCTACGCAGTGGCATATGTGGACTTGGATGAGGGCTTTAGGATCATGACCAATATTGTCGGGATTAAAAATCCTGTATCAGAGTTATCTATCGGAATGAGAGTCAAAGTGAACTGGGAAGATCAGATCGGTGGAGAGCTCTCACTTCCTATGTTTGAGCCTTTATGAGAGTCAAATTCAACAGACTAACTGTCCACTCATATTTGAAGTCCACGAAGAGAAAATGTATGAGAGGTAATTATTTATGGCAGTAACTGGAATAGATCATATAGCCATCCCTACTTCTAATGCAGAACGGTTGATTGCATTTTATATTAAGCTGGGCTTCTATATTAATGATGAAAAGTGGCGTGAAGGTCAATCTAAAATATTTTCTATTCAGGTGGGGCAATCAAAGATAAATGTACATCCGGAGGGGCATACCGCTAATTTGAGAGGACCAAGTGCGATTCCTGGATGCGGCGATATATGCTTTGTGTGGCAAGGTACGGTTGACGCTTGCGTGGACATGCTAAATGAAGCAGAGATAGAGATTATTTCGGGTCCTGCACCTAGAGCGGGTGCTCAAAGCGAAAGAACTGCCGTAAGTGTATATGCGAGAGACCCTGATGATAATTTGCTCGAATGGATGATATATCTTGATGAGGAGATGAGTAGTGAGTAGAGTTCAAGGTAAAGTGGCGTTAATTACCGGGGGCGCACGAGGTCAAGGTGCAGCTGAGTCAAAACTGCTTGCTATGGAAGGTGCGTCCGTAATTATTACTGACATACTGGACGATAAAGGAAAAGATTTGGAGTCTGAAATCTGTAAGTTAGGTGGGATCGCAGAATATCTACATTTGGATGTTACCGATGAAGACGAATGGCGCCAAGTAGTTCTGCATGTATTAGATAATTACAAGCGCATAGATGTTTTGGTTAATAACGCAGGTATATTACTCACCAAACCGTTGGAGGATACGACTGGGGATGAATGGGATAAAGTGATGAGGATAAATAGCAAAGGCGTCTTCCTAGGTACAAGGGAAGTGATACCAATCATGCGTGAGGTGGGTGGTGGTTCAATTATCAACATTTCCTCCGCTGCGGGAATAGCCTCACGAGGAGATTTGTCAGCTTATAGTGCGAGCAAAGGTGCTGTACGACTGCTCACGAAGTCTACTGCCATTCAATATGCGACTGACGGTATACGGTGTAATTCCGTGCATCCTGGATTGATTGTTACTGATATGACCCAGGAAGCGTTAGAGGCAGAAGGGGCAGACGATTTTTGGGACGACAGAATACCAATGAGTAGACTTGGCACTGTGGATGATATTGCGAAGGGAGTGTTGTTTTTGGCAAGTGATGAATCTTCATATATGACGGGGAGCGAATTGATTATTGATGGTGGCATTACTGCGAAATAATGTTAGCTCAACATAGCTCGATGTTCTGGCTCTAGTCTGTAGGCCGTGTTCAATAATTTTTGAGAAATATAGCCTTTATATAAATCATATCTGGAGGCAAATTCATTGACCAGTGATTCATGCACTTGATCGTACGTGGCTGTCTGAACTTCCTCTTTCACACTACCAGTAGCGCGTTCGTCCCAGGGTATTTGCAAAGCATCGTACACAGGGATAAGAACTTCGTTTATTTTGTGCGCGCCATCTACCACAAGAACTCCTCCAACATGTGTTCCGTTTTTAATAATTCTTTGTCCTACCCCCATTATTTTTTTCATGCCTCTCGCGTTAACACTATGTTCGCCTGGGCAGTACTCACCTGCTACCTCTCCAATTCGGGCATCTATTCCAAGTTTTTTCAACGCTGCTGCTACGATCGCAGCGATTTCTTCAAATCTTTCGTTAACTTCTCCCCGAGGAGAAATATGAGAAGGGATAGTCCATGAAAATGCTATAGTCTCAGAGTGAAAAACGGCTGCTCTGCCACCAGCTAGTCTCTCAATTGGTGTGAACCCGTATTTCATAGCAGCGCTTATGGCCGAGGAATATCCGGGAGATCTCTGATCTTGAGGTCCAAATGCTACCACGTCGGGAGGGCAATAAATTCGGAGAGTCTCTGGTTCGAGACCGTTCGATACGTGTTCGAGAAGCACTCTTGATATAGCTGTATCAAGTGTGGGCCTCTGGTTGTATGAAGAGGTTATTAATCGGATTGCGCGCATAATAACTATATTGTAATCCAGACGAATAAATTTGGGTTATAATCGGTTTAGGGTCTCTAAGAGTTCGTAAGAAGACCTCAATGAGTATAACAATTTGCAAATATATTAATAAAGCTGCCTTTAGAATTTACAAGGAGGGTTGATTTGAAGATAGAATCCGTTGATGTGGGCTTTTACAATGTACCTCTTCCTGTTGTTTTATCAGACTCTACCCATGGAGACATATCTAGTTTTGAGTTAATTACTGTAAGAGTAACCTCTGAAAATGGCCAGGAAGGTGTCGGTTACACCTATACACCTGGCACAGGGGGCGCTGGCGTGTATGCGTTGATTGATAAATACCTGGCAAAGCATATAGTCGGTAAAGATTGTTTTTCTGTGGAAAGTTTATGGGAAGAAATGTGGTGGCATCTACACTATATCGGCAGGGGGGGCGCCGTCTCCTTCGCCATTTCTGCAGTTGATATAGCTTTATGGGATTTAAAGGCTCGCTGCTTAAATTTGCCATTGTGGAAATTGCTCGGAGGATCAAGCAATGAGGTTAAAGCCTATGCTGGCGGAATAGATCTACAATTTAGTCTTGATGAGCTGAAAAAACAAACAGAAGGATTCCTTGATCAAGGGTTCAGGGCCATTAAGATGAAAGTTGGCCGTCAGTTGCTTTCCGACGATGTAAGCAGAGTAGCTAGTATACGTAACATGCTTGGGGATGATTTCCCTTTGTTGGTTGATGCCAACATGGGATGGACAGTAGATGAAGCAATTGTTGCTTCAAAGGCGTTGTCTGGGTGCGGAGTATTTTGGTTAGAAGAACCAACGATTCCGGATGATGTGGAAGGTCACGCAAGAATTGCTAGCGAGGGTGGTATTCCTATAGCAACAGGAGAGAATTTTCATTCCATATATGACTTTTTAAGGTTTATGAAAGCTGAAGCGGTGTCTTTCCCTGAGCCGGATGTTTGCACTGTGGGAGGAATTACAGTATGGATGAAGGTAGCCGCATTAGCTGGGGCTCATAATCTGCCAGTTACATCTCATGGTGTCCACGATATTACCGTTGGATTGCTTGCGGCAGTCCCCAATGCCTCTTATTTGGAAGTCCACGGCTTTAATCTAGATCCTTACATAGATAAGCCTCTTGAACTTAGGAATGGGTTTGCCATAGCTTCGGATAGAGTCGGACATGGCGTGAATATGGATTGGGAAGCATTAGAGAGATATAGAGCGACGTTCTAGGATTTTGTCTGAACAGGAAGGGTGGGCTTTAACCCTAAATTTGACTACATATGGTTTCACTAACTACTTGCTTTTTATTCGTGCCCAAGTGTCTCTTAAGGTTACAGTGCGGTTGAATATGTTTTCCTCGGTCTTTGATGCGTCGTCATCAGCGGCGAAATAACCTAGCCGTTCGAATTGATAATTTTCACCCGCAGGAGTATTTTTCAGGCTGGGTTCGAGTCTTGCAGATCTGATCGTGATAAGTGATTCTGGATTTATCGAATTTTCCCAGTCGTCATCTTTCAAATTTGGATCCCACTCTGTAAAAAGATGATCGTACAATCGGATTTCCGCAGGTATACTGTGTTTTGCTGATACCCAGTGTAGTGTAGCTTTTACTTTGCGACCGTCTGGTGAAGCACCTCCTAAGGTGCTTGCATCGTAGGTACAATGAATTTCTGATATTTTCCCGTCTGGTCCCTTTTTAACATCATGACATTTTATGAAATAACCATACCGAAGCCTTACTTCCTTTCCTGGAGAGAGTCTAAAAAACTTCTTAGGCGGAATTTCCATAAAGTCATCTTCTTCGATATATATTTCACGACCAAATGGAATTTTACGAGTCCCTTGTCCAAGGTCCCCAGGATTATTCATTGCCTCTAGCCATATAATTTCATCTTCTGGGAAATTGGTAATTACTATTTTGAGGGGTTTTAACACTGCCATAGCTCTCTTGGATGTTTTATTCAGAGCATCTCGCACATTATGCTGTAGTAAAGCTATATCTGTAGTTGCGTTGTTCTTAGATATACCTATTCTCTTACAAAATTCCCTAATGGAATGGGGAGGATAACCTCTTCTTCGCATTCCTGCCAATGTTGGCATACGAGGATCATCCCAACCATTTACATATCCTTTTGACACAAGTTCATTAAGTTTTCTCTTGCTCAACACGGTATGGCTTAGGTTAATTCTTGCAAATTCTATCTGTCTTGGATGATGTAGCCCGAGTGCATTAAGAAACCAATCGTAAAGTGGTCTGTGATCTTCGTATTCCATAGTGCAAATGGAGTGTGTTATGCCCTCAATGGAATCCGATTGACCGTGGGCAAAATCGTACATGGGATAGATGTGCCATCGATTCTGTGTACGATGATGCGGGGTCTCTATCACTCTGTACATGACTGGATCCCGCAAGTTGATGTTGGGTGAAGTCATGTCGATTTTGGCCCTTAACACAGCTTGCCCTTCAGAATATCCCCCGGCCTTCATTTTTTCGAAAAGTTCCAGGTTTTCGGCTACGCTGCGGTTTCTATATGGGCTATTTATCCCGGGTTCTGTAAGTGTTCCTCTATAATTTCTGATTTCTATAGCGGTCATATTGTCAACGTATGCTTTGGAATCATTTATGAGTCTTAAGGCGAAGTTGTACAGCTGATCGAAATAATCAGATGTATAAAATTCTCTAGAACCCCAGTCAAATCCTAGCCATTTTAGATCAGCCTTTTGTGAATCAACGTATTCTTGCTCTTCTCGTGATGGATTAGTATCGTCGTATCGAAGATTGCACCGCCCCCCAAATTCTTCGGCAATGTCAAAATTTAGACATATTGAGGCGGCATGGCCGATGTGTAGGTACCCATTTGGTTCAGGGGGGAATCGTGTATGAACTTGTCCGTCAAATAGGCCAGTCTTGGTGTCTGATGCGATTTGTTGTCTGATGAAGTCCGATACTCTGTCAGAATGTTCAGATATCACTTTTTGGATCCCCCATTAAAAGCATACGACTCCGCTATAAGTTATCATTTTATGTTTTGGGAATGATATAGCAAATATGGCCTTGCTACGCCAGGACTGGCATATCATAACTTGATTTCATAAGTTCGCCTGTTTGGAAGCGGTGCATATTTAATTGGGATATATCAACTGTTTCAGATTTTCCGTGTACTATAAGTTCAGACATTGATCTACCAATCATGGGAGATTCCTTGAATCCATGACCGCTAAACCCTACGGCACAATATAAGCCATCTACGGCTTCTACTTTGTCCAGAACTTGGTGCCAGTCAGGGGTTACAGTATACAGACCAGACCAGCCGCCTTGGAAAAATGCATTAGACATGGCAGGAATTCTATTTGAAAGAGCGGAAAATGCCTTTTCCACTGCGGCCATGTCAACGCCCTGATTGTATTCTGAAGGCCCGGGACTGTCTTCGTCGGAAACACCTAATAGGGTTCTGTGCCCAATATCCGGTCTGGTAGAAATATGGTTAGTAATGTCGCCTATGGCCGGATGTTCTGGAAGTAAATCTTGTGGGCGTCTGATAATGGCAACTTGATGCCGTACAGTTCGTAGTGGTATGTCTACGCCCAAATTCTTGAGAAATGGACCACTCCAAGGCCCCGTGGCGACCACGGCTACAGGTGTCGCAATTCTGCCATCTGGAGTTATCACACCCCGAACTTTCCCTCCGGATATATCTATGCCGGTTACTTCTGTAGAGTCTTGAATAATAGCGCCTAGTTCTCTCGCTCTTCTGGCATAGCCTGTGGTCACCATATAAGGATCTGCATATCCAGATTCGGATTCGTAGGTCATATTTTCATCTTCATCAAAGTGAACCATGGGAGCTAGTTCACGTGCATCTTCAACTGAAATGAGCCGTGAAGCTATTCCTAAATCTTGGTGCTTCTTTACGTTTTTGGCCATAGCAATTTTGTCGGATTCATTTTTAGCGATGGCAAAATAACCGGTTTGTGTATAGCCTGAGGGGCTACCTATTAGTTCTTCGAAATTCTTGAAGATAGAAAGACTTTTCCAAGCTAGTAGACAGGTAACATCGTTAGAATAATGCATTCTTAGTATGGCGACAGAGCGACTAGTTGAACCAGATCCCAAGATGTCTTTTTCCAAGAGCAAAGTATTGGTTAATCCGAGGTCAGCGAGATTGTATAATATGCTGGCCCCCATTACTCCTCCGCCTATGATTACCGCGTCTGCTGTAGTTTTGTGTGTTGTCATTTTTATCCTGTATAGTGTGAAGTGTGTTGTCTTGATAAGGACAGATTCTTATCTCTCTTGTCCCTGATTTTACTACGGGTTCATATAGTGATGCAAAGCGAGAAATATTGGGACTCGACTTGAATGGATTTTTTCTAGTTTGTTCGATGATCTGGACTTAAACAGTTGGACAAAAAGGTGGTTGTATAGGTAAGACGATGATGTTAGACTCACGCCCATCGGTATTTGCGATACCACGGAGCGCAGAAAATGGATTGTTTAATTAAGGAGTTCAAATGCGTCTTGAAAATAAGGTGGCAATAGTGACTGGAGCCTCTAGAGGTATGGGAGAGGTAGAGGCTCGGATGTTTGCGAATGAAGGTGCAAAAGTTGTCATTGCTGATGTTACCGAGGAAGGGCTTGATGTCGTTGCGGATATTGTACGTCAGGGGGGAGAGGCGAGCTTTATGTCCTTGGACGTTACCAATGAGGATGCTTGGCAGAATGTTGTCACACAAACGGTTTTAAAATACGGCAAATTGGATATATTAGTAAATAATGCTGGTATAGTGGCGCTTCAAAAAGAATCTAATCCTGAGACGGATGTGTGGGATTCCTTAATGAATGTTAATGCCAAGGGCACCTTTTTAGGAATTAAGTATTCAATACCCGAAATGAGAAAGACTGGTGGCGGGTCGATTGTGAACATATCATCAATTTCAGGAAACATAGGTGGTGGACTGCCTGGCCTAGATCAGACAGGACTACATCCAGGATATAATGCTTCTAAAGGCGCTGTCAGAATCTTAACCAAATCATTTGCGGTTAAGCATGCGGATGAAAACATAAGGGTTAATTCCGTCCATCCTGGGACTATGCCTCCCATGAGGGGTGGAGATCCATCGGTAGATCGAGAAGAACGTGCTGCTCAGACTATTCCTATGCGTCGGTTAGGGCGTAGAGAAGAGGTGGCGTATGCAGTTTTGTTTCTTGCCTCAGATGAGGCATCTTATATAACCGGTGC
>Ga0310344_10003211_pt1 | contig 12220 bp, 15 predicted proteins | sample HC15DNA20200_MG_FD_203801 | JGI IMG/M metagenome (GOLD analysis project Ga0310344, IMG submission 203801) | Marine microbial communities from station ALOHA, North Pacific Subtropical Gyre - HC15-DNA-20-200_MG | ecosystem: Environmental > Aquatic > Marine > Oceanic | place: Pacific Ocean: North... | reverse complement strand
TTGATTTTGAAAAAGAAATGGGAGTTAAAGCTGGTCATTGTTATCACTGTCATACAGGACGTTGTCCAGTTGGTGTTGCAACACAAAATCCAAAATTAAGGAAAAGATTAAATCCTGATGATGCTGCGTTGAGAGTTTATAATTACCTACATTCGATGGCTTTAGAATTGCAATTGTTAGCTCGTGCTTGCGGTAAAACTAATGTTCATTCTTTAGAACCGGAAGATTTAGCAGCTTTAACAATGGAAGCATCGGCTTTAGCAAAAGTTCCATTAACGGGAACAAATCATACTGTAGGAGTGGATGATTTCCATAAAATTTAGGTAATATGGCTAAGAAAAAAAATAAAAAAATAAAAAAAATCTCTAAACCAAAAGAAAAAGAAAGTTCTAGAGAAAAAATGATAGGTCAGCATATTGGATACCGATATGATGTAAACTTGTTGCCTGACTATAAAAAAGTAACACCTTTTCTTAAAAAATATATTGAACATATGGGTTGGGATGACCTAAATTGGTTAGAAGATGTTCATATGGGTTATGAAGAAGGTCGTCCGGCTGTGTTTTGTAGAAATGCAAATGGATGGGTAACTATTCCAAAAAAAATAAAATTACCTAATAGTCAGCAAGATAGAGACATGATTGCTCGAGAATTATTAATTAAGTTTCAAATGTCTCCAAATCACCCACTTGTAGATTTAAAAAAGGCCTACAAGAAATTCTAAAAATAATACAATCATTGGTTGATTAAATATTTAAAAGCATTGTTAATCAACAATTCTACATTGTTGTACTACTTGTCGCACAACATAGAATAATTCCAATTTATTAAGGGAGGTTAATTATGACTGATCAATTAGGCGCTCTTACTACTATATTTACAGAATTTTACTACTGGATCACAGTAGTACTCATGTTTTTAATTCACGTGGGATTCTGTATGTATGAAGTTGGAGCATCACGTTATAAGCATCACCAACACACGTTGATGAAAAATACTATGCTGATACCGCTGGTAACAGTTACGTGGTTTTTCTTCGGCTGGTGGATTTATTGGGCGTTCCCAACAGGACCTGGTATAGCTCCGTCAATTATGACTGAGAGTACTGGTTTAATTTTAGGTGGCGGTTTTGGAGCAAATGAACTTGCTAATCCTATGGACCCAATAATGGCGATCAATTTGAACGACCATATTAACGGAGTATTCTGGGCAGCGTTCTTACTATTTTCATGGACAGCTGCTTCAATCGTATCAGGAGCAATAATTGAAAGAATTACAACTTTTGCATTTGGAATTTTAGCCATTGCAATTGGATCTGTGTTTTGGACAATTGATGCTGCTTGGGGTTGGCACTTCGATGGTTGGATGCTTAAGGTTTTAGGATATCATGATGCTTACGCATCTGGTGTAATTCACGCAATAGCTGGAGGTTTTGCTTTAGGAGTACTTGCCGTATTAGGTCCTCGTATTGGAAAATTTTCTTCTAGTGGAGAACCAAGAAACATTGGACCAAGAAATCCTTGGTTAGTGTGTATAGGTTTATTTTTAATTTATACAGGTTTCTGGGGTTTTTACGCAGCGTGTAATATACCAATATTTGATCTTGGGCCGGAGTATGGAATGGAAGGAGTAACATTCTTTACTGCTACTAACATCTATGTAACACCAACAACACTTAGCGGTATTACTATGACATTCTTGTTATCTTTATCTGGAGGATTACTATCTGGATATTGGGTGTCAAAAGGCGATCCATTCTGGACATATTCAGGTGGACTAGCCGGTATCATAACTGCTTCAGCTGGAAATGATTTATATCATCCACTTCAATCTCTGATTATTGCAGGAATTGGAACTTATATTGCATATAAAATGCATTATTGGGTTGAACGCAGATTTAAAATTGATGATGCGGTTGGCGCAGTTGCCGTGCATGGTTACGCTGGAGTTGTCGGACTTGTAATTTGTGGTTTCGTTCTATGGGGCTATCCTTCATCAGGATATGATGGTTTAGGATACGCAGCTATTAATCCTATAGGAATGATAATCGGTGCTGTTATAATGTTCGGTGTTCTTGGATTTGTACCTGGTTGGATCTTAGCTAAAATTCTTCATGGAGCAGGTAAATTACGTATACCTCGTGAAGTTGAGTTAGCAGGTCTTGACTATAATATAATGGAAGCAGCTAGCAGAGAAGAAAAAACTGTTGCTTCTGCAAGTAGATAAGGGAGGAATAAATTATGGCTACAGTAACAAGTTGGGTTGAACACCTAAGTGCTGATGAAGTGGCAGGAGCAGTTTATCCTTTCATTGGTACAGAATGGCTTTGGTTAACAATTGCTGTTATCTTTTGGCTTTGGTTCCATGTTGCAACAGGAGCTGGAGAAGCAGAAGAACACCAAAAGTTAGCTAGAAAAAGACCCGGTTCTAACGACTATAAGAAAAATATTACCGATTGGTAATTTAAAATACTAAAAATTTGGGCGCTAATTTATTAGCGCCCTTTTTTTAAAATTAATCAAAAATTATGGAAAACAAAGAGGAAAATAAAAATAAGATTCCATCTAAAATGGCAAGAATTGCTTGGCCAAAAGCTAAATATGGAGTTTATTTAGCTATATTCATAATTATTTTCGCTTTATTAATACTTTACAAAGACTTAATTTTATAATTAATTTATTTTATGGCGAAAGATTTATCAAAAATAGCTAAACAGAAAAAAATAAAATACTTTTTAATTAGCTTTGTTGATTTATTTGGTGTCTTAAGATCTAAATTAGTTCCAGCCGAGGCTATTAAAGAAATGCAAAAAAATGGGGCGGGTTTTGCCGGTTTTGCAACTTGGTTAGACATGACTCCAGCTGATGCTGATATGTTTGCGATTCCGGACCCTGATAGTTTAATACAACTTCCTTGGAAAAAAGAGGTAGGATGGTTAGCTTCTGATTTATGGATGAATGGCAAACCTGTTGAGGCTTCTCCTAGAGTAATGCTTAAAAAACAAATTAAAAAATTATCAAATAAAAATATGGTTTTAAAATCAGGTGTTGAATGCGAATATTTTCTAATAAATACTGAAGGAACAGCTATTGCAGACTCAAGAGATATTCAGCCTAAACCTTGTTACGATCAATCAGCTCTTATGCGTCAGTACGAATTAATAAAAGAAATTTGTGATTCAATGCTCAAATTAGGTTGGGAGCCATATCAAAATGACCACGAAGACGCTAATGGTCAATTTGAAATGAATTGGAATTATACTGATAGCTTAAGCACAGCTGACCGACATGTTTTTTTCAAATTTATGGTAAAAACAATTGCAGAAAAATATAATTTAAGAGCAACTTTTATGCCAAAGCCTTTTGAAAATTTAACTGGAAATGGTTGCCACGCACATGTTTCTTTGTGGAGCGGAAATAAGAATCTTTTTTTAGATAAAGGCGACAAGCTAGGTCTAACAAGAGTAGCATATAACTTCTTGGGAGGTATTTTGTATTCTGCTGAAGCTTTAAGTGCATTTTTTAATCCTTCGATTAATAGTTATCGAAGAATTGATGCACCGGTGACAGCTTCAGGAGCAACTTGGTCTCCAAGTAAAATCTCATATACAGGAAATAACAGAACTCATATGATTAGAATACCTGATCCAGGACGTTTTGAATTACGTCTAATGGATGGATCCTCTAATCCTTACCTTCTACAAGCTGGAATAATTGCAGCAGGAATAGATGGTATTGAAAAAAAACGTGATCCAGGTCAACCTCTACATATAAATATGTATACCGATGGTGATAACTATCCTAATTTAAAAAAACTTCCTTCAGATTTAGAAAATGCTTTGGAATATTTAAGCACTAGCGAAGTTTTGATAAGTGCATTTGGAGAAAAAAATATAAGCAGTTATTTGAAATTAAAAAAACAAGAATTGAAAGATTTTAATTCTAAGGAAAATTTTTCTAAAAAAGATTTAATAACTGAGTGGGAAAAAATTAATACGTTAGACTGTTAATTATACCTTAACTATTGAATTTTTATTGAGCTTACCATCGAAAAAATCAATTATATTTTGAACAGTTTCTATGCTCATTTTTGATAAACATTCTTGAGTAAAAGTAGCAGCATGTGGACTAAGCACCACTTTTTTATTTTTTAATAAAGGATTATTATTATCAGGAGGCTCTTTTTCAAAAACATCTAGACCAGCGCCATAAATTATTTTTTTATTGAGAGCTTCATTTAAGTCTTTTTCATTTACAATTCCTCCTCTTGAAGTGTTGATAATAATTGCATTTTTTTTCATTATTTTCATTTTATCAAAAGTTATCATATTTTGTGTTTCTTCTGTTAAAGGAGCACTTAAAGATATAATATCTGCCTCTTTTAGTCCTTCCAGTAAATTTTCAATTTTTGTTCCACCAAAAGACTCTATAATTTTTTTTTCTACATATGGATCGTAAGCATAAACTTTCATTTCAAAACCCAAACATCTTTTAATTAATTTTTTTCCAATTCTTCCAAAACCAATTATTAAAATTTTTTTATTAGATAATTCTAAATTGTTATGTTTCATATGCATAATTGATTCAAATTCACCATTTCGAACAGCTTTATCAAAAAAATCTATTCCTTTTGAAATATTCATAATCATAAACATTATATGTTCTGCCGGAGATACTGATGTTGTTGTTGCTGTTACTAGCAATTTGATATTATTTTTCTTTAAAAATTTTATATCTACATTGTCAAATCCTACTCCATGTCTTGAAATAACTTTCAATTTTTTACATTTTTCTAATATTTCAGCATCAACTTTTCCTCGACGTAAAGTAATTCCATCAAAATCAGGTAATTTAGATATCAAATTTTTTTTTGAAACATCTTCAATAATTTCACATTCAAATTTAGGATTATTTTTTAATAAATTTATTCCATCTTGATGTATTTTGTCTACAATAGCTATTTTTGTCATTAATTATCCTAACAAACCCAAATGAGTGTATTTGATATTTAGATAATCTTTAATACCAACAGACCCACCTTCTCTACCATATCCACTTTGCTTTACTCCTCCAAATGGAGTTTCTGCATTTGAAATAAATGGAGTATTAACTGCGACCATTCCTGTTTCTAATGCTTCAGAAGTTTTATTTGCTAATTCAATCGAACTGGTACATACATAAGCTGCTAAACCAGCCGCTTGATTATTTGCTTTTTTAATCACTTCATCAAAATTTTTAAAAGTTAATAAAGGAGTTAAAGGTCCAAAAGGTTCTTCCGTCATAATTTTGAAATCATCTTTAACATTATCAAAAACTGTAGGTTCGTAAAAATAACCTTTATTAAAGCCTGATGGTCTTTTGCCTCCGCATAATACTTTAGCTCCTTCTTTTTTTGTTATTTCCACAAGTTTTTCTATTTCATCTAATCTTTTTTTTGTAGTAATGGGACCAAGCTGAACATTTTTATCCATGCCGTTGCCTATTTTTAGCTTTAAAGTTTTATTAACAAATAATTCAGTAAATTTCTTTTTTTTACTTTCATGAATATAAAAACGACTAGGCGAAATACAAACCTGGCCATTATTTCTATATTTCGCTGCCATAGCAATATCCGCTGCCTTTTCAATGTTAGCATCTTCATGAACTATGAAAGGCGCATGCCCACTCAATTCCATAGTTACTCTTTGTATTTTTTCTGCCGCTTGTTTTAAAATTATTTTACCAACTCTAGTAGATCCTGTTAAAGAAATTTTTTTAATGATATCAGAAGAAATTAATTGTGAAGCTATTGAAGCAGGATCACCTGACAATAAATTAACAACCCCTGGAGGAATACCGCTTTGATTAATAATATCAACTAGTTCCATAACTGTACCAGGAGTGATCACATCTGGTTTACAAATTACTGAACAGCCAGCTGCTAAAGCAGTTGAAATTTTTCTTGCTGCCAAAACAAGAGGAAAGTTCCACGGAGATAAAGCCGCAACTACTCCAACTGGCTCATAATTAATAATAACTCTTGTATCTTCAAATCTACTTTGTACTGTTTGACCGTAAATTCTTTTTGTTTCTTCAGCGTTCCATTCAAAAATATCTGCAGATCCACTTACTTCGGCTAGAGCTTCAGCTAAAGGTTTTCCAGTTTCTAAAGTCATCCATTTTGCTAATTCATTATTTTTTTTTCTCATTAAATCTGCAATTTTTCTAATAATTGCAGCTCTATTCCATGGTGAATATTTTTTCCATACTGCAAAGCCTTTCTCTGCAGATTTTAAAGCTTTATCTACATCTGCTGAAGACGCTTTTGAAGCTTTTCCTATTACTTCTTCTGTTGCAGGATTAATTACATCGTAGGTTTCATTATTGCTTGAAGGCTGCCATTTTCCATCTATAAACTGACCAAATTTACTATACATTTTTAATTTCCCATTAAGTGATGAGATAGAATTCTAGTGTGTTGTTCCAAACGATGTTCGAATAAATATAATCCCTGCCATGTGCCTAGCTTTAACTTGTTATCTTTTATACTTAAAGTAATTTGATTGTTTGTAAGTGCAGATTTAATATGTGCTGGCATATCATCTTTTCCTTCTGTCGTATGTTTATAAAGTTTATTATCCATAGGTGCTAATTTATCAAAAAAATTCTTTAAATCATATAATACATCAGGATCAGCATTTTCTTGTATAACTAATGAGGCACTAGTGTGCAAAATATTAATGTTTAAAATTCCATTATTAACTTTTTGTTTATTTAACCATGATACAGTTTGATTGGTAAAATTATATAAACCTTGACCTTTCGTGTTTATTTTAATTTCATGAAATATTTGTTGCATTATTTAACGTCGATATCATTCATTAAATTAACAACAACAACTCCAATAACTATAAGAGCAATGCCTATCATAGTGGGTATATTAGGTATTTGCTTATATTTTATGACTGCTATAATTGTTATAGCTACAATGCCTAGTCCAGCCCAACTAGCGTAAACTATTCCTACCGGGATAAATTTCATTGAATGTGACATAAGATAAAGACAAATGCATAAAGATACGATAACAATCAATGAAGGATAAAGGCTGGTAAATCCGTTAGTGTCTTTTAAAAAGCTAGTGCTTAGTACTTCAAAAGCTATTGCCAAAATTAGAAATATGTAGGCGTAAGTTAAGTTCATTTTTTACAGATTGGACTATATATATAATGTATAACTCTACCAGGTCATCTTTATTTGCCTTTAAATACAATGTGGAAAAGTACAAAAAACCTCTATTTTACTAGCTTTTAGCAGTTAATATTAGCTAGATATCTATATATAGTATGGTATTAAGACCCATACGCTATTGATAGTTGATTCGATAGCACTTGTTTAAACAAGTTAACTCAGGGAGGTGTTAAGTATGAAAATGCTTGCAGGATTCACGGGTACAGTACGTAGCCTAACACATGTAGTAATTGCACTACTTGGTTTAGGTATCGTAGTTTCGCTTTTGGGTGGAAATGTTCCATTCGTAAGTGGAATAGCTGACAATATAGTTGGACTAGTACAGTCACTAGGTGACGCAGGAATAGTCGGCTTAATAGCAGCTATCATTATATTAGGTTTTTACAAATAGGTGTTTAAATTTCGTTAGTTTTCCCTCTTAATAAAAATAACTAACGATTGAAAACCTGAAACTACCCTAGCCTTTAATTTTGGGCTGGGGTAGTGAGTTTTAAAGCGAAAGGAGTTTTATGAAAGCTTGGATTGGAAAGATTAGATACTATTTAAGACAGTTTATAGAGTTAGGTTTGCTTTTAATAGGAGTTTCTGTATTTGCCGAAATATTATTTGGCCCTGATGTTGCGTTTTTTGGTTCGCAAGTAACGAAAAATTTAGTGGCATTATTAGAAAGTCTTGGAGACTCAGGTATAGCTGCGTTAATTGTTATTCTAGCTTTGATGATTACCTATAGAAAATTATTAAAGTAGTTTCTAAATTTAATTATTTTTACTCTATTAGTTATTTTTACAAAATAGCTAAACATTATACCTATTTTCAATTGAAGAAAAATGTGATTTAATTTGCTTTAAAATGAAGCTTTTAAGATGTGGAATAAAAGGCAAAGAGGTACCTGCTGTTCTGGATAAAAACAACTGCATCAGAGATCTATCTGGGCATGTTTCTGATTTTAATCCTGAAAATTTAAATTTTAATATCTTGGAAAAAATAAAAAAAATTGATTTAATTAAATTACCAGAGATTTCAAATTCTACACGAGTAGGATCTTGTATTTCAAAACCAGGCAAATTCATTGGAATTGGTTTAAATTTTTCTGATCATGCAGCAGAAACTGGCGCTAAAATCCCTACCGAACCAATCGTATTTATGAAAGCCACAAGTTGTATTTCTGGACCTTATGATAAAATTATTATTCCAAAAAGTTCAAAAAAGTGTGACTGGGAAGTGGAAATCGCTTTTATTATTGGTAAAGAGGCAAAACGTGTAAAAGAATCTGAATCAGAAAATTACATTTTTGGTTATTGTTTAGTTAATGATGTGAGTGAAAGAGAATGGCAAATTGAAAAGATGGGTCAATGGACAAAAGGTAAATCTGCTGATACTTTTGGACCTATCGGACCCTATATTATAACAAAAGATGAAATTAAAAACGTCCAAAATCTTAAAATGGGCTTAGATGTTAATGGGAAAAAAATGCAAAATGGAAATACAAATAAAATGATTTTTAATATTAATTTTTTACTTTCATATTTAAGTAATTATATGTCGCTTCAGCCAGGAGATATTATAACTACTGGAACACCGCCTGGTGTCGGAATGGCTATGAAGCCACCAACATATTTAAAATCTGGCGATAAAATAAGACTTTATATTGATGAATTAGGTGAACAATTACATGAGATTAGCGTCGAAGATTAGTGACATAAAAGAATATTTTTTATAAAATTAATTTATGAATATAAAATTACTTAGCGGAGCCTTAGGGGCAGAAATAGAGGGTATAGATTTAAAAGATACTTCTATAGAAAATTTTAAAAAAATTAATAAGTTGCTCTTGGAACACAAGGTTATTTTTTTTAGAAACCAAAATATTACTGCGGAAGATCAATTGGCGCTGGCAAAACATTTTGGTCCACTTGAAAAGCACGTTTATGTAAAAGGTCGAGAAGATTATCCAGAAATTGTCAGAATTATCAAAAAACCACACGAAAAAAACCAATGGGGAGAAAATTGGCATAGCGATGTAAGTTACAATGTTAGGCCTACAAAAGCTGTTATTCTAAGATCTATTAAAATACCTCCTGTTGGTGGTGATACCATGTTTGCAAATATGGAGCTTGCTTGGGAAACGCTAGATAACAATATTAAAGAAAAAATTAAAAATAGGAAGGCAGTTCATAGCTCTTTGGGTGGAGCTTTTTTTACCGATGAATATGAAGGAATGGAAAGCAATGGGAATCATAAGGAGTATACTAATGAACATCCTATAGTTCGTACTCACCCTGAAACAAGAAAAAAAATATTGTTTGTTAATTGGACTTACACAAAAAAAATAATCAATTTAGAAAAAAAGGAAAGTGATGAAATTTTAGAAAAAATATTTGAACATCAAGCTAGATTAGATTTAACTTGCCGTTTTAGATGGACAGAAAATGCAGTAGCAATCTGGGATAATAGAAGCGTTCAACATTATGCTATATCAGACTTTTTTCCAGGGAGAGGCTTGGGTTACGAAAGAATAATGGACAGAATTGCTATAGAAGGTGACCGTCCAAACTAATTTTTTTATTAATGAAATTTGATTACATCATTATTGGCGCCGGCTCAGCTGGATGCGTACTTGCAAACAGGCTATCTGAAAATGGAAAGTACCACGTAGGAATTTTTGAAGCTGGACAATCAAGTGATATTTGGAAAGTAAAAATGCCTCTTGCATTATTGTATGCAATGCACGATCCAAAATATAATTGGAAATATTATTCAGAACCAGAACCTTATTTAAATAATAGAAGATTGTTTTGTCCTAGGGGAAAAATGATCGGAGGATGTTCTGCTCATAATGGAATGGTTTTTGTTAGAGGAAATCAAGACGATTACAAAAGATGGGAATCTTTTGGCTTAAAATCTTGGTCTTATGAAAAAATTTTACCTTATTTTAAAAAAATTGAAACATGGTCCGAAGGAGAGAATCAATATAGAGGCTCTTTGGGTCTACTTCCTATTAATCAATCCAAAAATGACAACCCTTTATTTAAAGCCTTTTTAGGAGCTTCTTCAGAAGCAGGATATAAAATTAATTCAGATATGAATGGAGAATTACAAGAAGGATTTGGAATGTTTGATACGACAATTCACAAAGGAGAAAGAGCAAGTGTGGCAAAATATTATTTAAATCCTGCAAAAAGTAGAAAAAATCTAAATATTTTTTCCAATTCGTTTGTTAAAAAAATTATCTTTGATGGAAAAAAAGCTATTGGCATTGAAGTAAAAATTAAAAATAAAATTGAAAAAGTTTACGCTGAAAAAGAATTAATATTAAGTGGTGGTTCAATTAATTCACCACAATTATTAATGCTTTCGGGAATTGGAGATGCAAATCATTTAAAAGAAAAAGGAATTAACGTTGTTAGTGATTTAAAAGGTGTTGGGAAAAATCTTCAGGATCATTTGGAAACATACATTATGCAAGAATGCAGAACTTCAGATACTCTTTATACTTATACCAAATTAATTCCGAAAGTTTTAGCTGGAATTCAATGGTTTTTATCTAGGTCAGGTCCTTGCTCACAATCATATTTAGAAGCGGGAGGATTTACCAAATCTTCTCCTGAACGAGAAATGCCAAATATACAATTTCATTTTTTTCCTTCATTTGTTATTGATCATGGTTTAGTTAACCCAAAGTCACACGGCTATCAGTTGCATGCAAGCCCTAACCATCCAAAAAGTAGAGGATCAGTTACTCTTAATTCGTCTGACCCGTACGATTATCCAAAAATATTGTTTAACTACTTAGAGGATGAAGATGACTTAAGGCAAACAAGAGAGTCCATTCACATTGCTAGAAAAATCCTATCGCAACCTTCTTTAGCAAAACATGCAGGAAAGGAAGTGGGTCCTGGATCTGACAAGCAAAGTGATAATGAATTAAATGAATATATTAAATCTAATGCAGAAACTGCTTATCATCCATGCGGAACATGTAAAATGGGAGTGGACAAAATGGCTGTAGTTGATGAAAATTTAAATGTTAAAGGAATTCAAAATTTAAGAGTAGTAGATGCTTCAGTAATGCCTGAAATTCCTAGCGCAAACTTAAATGCTCCAACTCTTATGATTGCCGAAAAGGGTTCTGATTTAATATTGAATAAGTAGTAAAAATGAAGAAAAATATAGATAATCAAAAAATTGTATCCCCGTGTATAAGCATTTGCAGAACTGATCCTAGAACTGGATATTGTTATGGATGTGCAAGAACAGATGAGGAAAAAATAATTTGGAAAGATGAAAAAACAGAAACTGCCTGGAAAAAAGAAAATTTAATTTTAATAGTTCAAAGAATGTCTGGATGGCAGCTAGAAACCTTTAAAGAATCCTATTCTAACAAAATGAAAACAGGACTTTCGCTATTTAAACAAAATCTCGTAAAAAAATAATGAATAGTATTAATTATAAATTGACTCTATTTTTGGCATCAATGTCATTAACTCTTTAGTGTAGCTATGTGTTGGTTTTGTAAATAAACTTTCTGTATTTGCTATCTCGCATAATTTTCCATTTTTAAGTACTGCAATACGATCACACATCTGTCTTACTACAGGTAAATCGTGACTAATAAATAAAATAGTTAAATTCAATTGTTCTTGTAAATCTTTTAATAAGTTTAATATTTGAGCCTGTATACTTACATCCAACGCTGAAGTAGGTTCGTCACATACAAGTAATCTTGGTTGTGTGGCTAAAGCTCTCGCTATAGAAATTCTTTGTCTTTGACCACCTGAAAATTCATGAGGATAGCGTTCAGCTGATTGCTGGGTTAGTTCTACAGATTCTAATAAGTCGTATATGTAATCGTCCAAATCTTTTGAACTAATTGACGGATTGTGGAGTTTTATAGGTTCAGAAACTATATCTTTAACTTTTAATCTTCCATTTAATGAAGAGTAAGGATCTTGAAATATCATTTGAATCTGTTTTCTAAACTTCAACATTTCTTT
>Ga0310344_10003210_pt1 | contig 12223 bp, 14 predicted proteins | sample HC15DNA20200_MG_FD_203801 | JGI IMG/M metagenome (GOLD analysis project Ga0310344, IMG submission 203801) | Marine microbial communities from station ALOHA, North Pacific Subtropical Gyre - HC15-DNA-20-200_MG | ecosystem: Environmental > Aquatic > Marine > Oceanic | place: Pacific Ocean: North... | reverse complement strand
TTTATTTTTTTTTATTTCGTGAGATAAATTTCTTAAACCCCATTGTTCTGTTTTTAGAATTTTTCCAGAGTTATCGCTTATCAGTTTTTCGTATTTTTGTTGTAAATTCTTTATCTGGTTTTCAGATAATTCTTGTTTTGCTATTATTGTATGTTCGTAATAATTCATTTACGTTTTTCCTTGGTTAATCCAGATACTATCTGGAAATCCACCTTTTTTTTAGGCAGAGGTTGGAGTTTTATACTATTAAAGTTTATAATATACAAGAATTAATATTCATTTATATTAAAAATAAAATCTTATGAAAGCTGTATTATTTCCCGGTCAAGGATCTCAATATGTAGGCATGGGTTTGGAGTTTTACGAAAAATTTGATTTAGTAAAAAAAAATTTTGATATCGTAAATAAAGTTCTGGATTTTTCTCTTTCTGATCTAATAATAAATGGACCGGAAGAAAAATTAAAACTTACACAAAATACTCAACCTGCAATTATGACTATTGGAGTTTCAATATTTCAAGTTCTGAACATGAATTTCAATTTAAATCTATCGAGTGCTAAATTTTTAGCTGGCCATTCTTTAGGAGAATATACAGCATTAGTATGCGCAGGATCTTTAACTTTAGAAGACGCAGCATATCTAACACACGAAAGAGGAAAGGCTATGCAAGATGCTGTACCAGAAGGTAAAGGTGCCATGTCAGCTATTTTAGGAATGACAATAGATGAAATAGAAAAAGAAATTAGTCAAATACCAAAAGAAGAAGTTTGTGAAATAGCAAATGATAATAGTGAAGGACAAATTGTTGTTAGTGGAACCAAGAATGGTATAAAAATTATTAATGAAAAAATTAAAATGAAAAAAAAGAAAGGGATAGTTCTTCCAGTTAGTGCTCCTTTTCATAGTTCATTAATGAAAAAAGCGTCTGATGTCATGAGGGATAAAATTGAAAAAACAACTTTTTTGACACCTAACCCAGCAGTGATTAGTAACGTAACCGCTACCGAAGAGAATGAGGCGACTAAGATAAAAAAACTACTAGTAGATCAAATTTCTTCAAGAGTCAGGTGGAGAGAAAGTGTAGATTTTATGATAAAAAAGGGAGTATCAAATTTTATAGAAATTGGTCCTGGTAAAGTGCTATCAGGTCTAGTAAAAAAAATAAATAAAGATGTTAAAGTATCAAGTATTAATTCAATTGAAGATGTTAAAAAATGATTAGTTTTAAAAATAAAAAAATTTTAATAACAGGAGCTAGCGGGGGAATTGGTAATGACCTTGTAAGGAAATTCACTTCTTTGGAAGGTAATGTTTTAGGCACTGGAACGAAAACAGAAAAATTGGATCTTTTAAAAAAAAAATATTCAAATATTAAAGTTAAAAAATTTGATATTTCGGATCATTCAAGAATTGAAGAATTTATTGATGATGTGGCTTTAGAGCTGGGAGGTTTGGATATTTTAATTAATAATGCAGGTACAAATATTGATAATTTATCTTTGCGCATGAAAGATGAAGAGTGGAAAAAAGTAATTGATATAAATTTAACTTCAACTTTTTTATTGTCTAAATATGCTATAAAAAAAATGTTAAAAAATAAATTTGGTAGAATTGTAAATATAACATCAGTAGTTGGTCACACTGGAAATTTAGGACAGTCAAATTATGCAGCATCAAAAGCGGGCATAATAGGTATGTCAAAAAGCCTCGCTATAGAATATGCAAAGAAAAATATAACGGTTAATTGTGTTTCTCCAGGTTTTATAGTTTCGGATATGACTATGAATATTGCAGAAAAAGTTAAACTATATTTAACATCAAGAATTCCAATGGGAAAACTTGGTACAGGAGATGATGTCTCTAACTGTGTAGCTTTTTTATCTTCGGAACAGGCAGGATATGTCACAGGAGAAACAATCCATGTTAATGGCGGAATGTATATGGCTTGACAAAATTTTTTAATAATTTATTAAGGATTAATAAATCAAATCAAGGACAATAATGACAAAAGATATTTCGGGTAAAGTTAAAAAAATGGTAGCAGAACACTTGGGTGTTGACGAAGCTAAAGTAACAGATGAAGCAAGTTTTATTGATGATCTAGGAGCAGACAGTTTAGATACAGTAGAGCTGGTTATGGCTTTTGAAGAAGAATTTGGTTCTGAAATTTCCGATAGTGATGCTGAAAAAATTCTAACAGTAGGCGATGCGATAAAATTTATAGAAGCTAAGTCAGCCTAAAAGAATTTTTTTATTTAAAAAATTACATCTACCTAGTAAACTTTAATATGATTCATAAAAAAAAGGGTACGATGTTTATATTGTCGTCCCCCTCTGGCGCTGGCAAAACGACCTTAACAAAAAAAATACAAAAAAATAATTCAAATTTTATTATATCAGTTTCACACACAACAAGAACACCAAGACCAAACGAAATAAATGGAAAAGATTATTATTTTGTAAATAAACAAAAATTTGATTTAATAGTTAAAGAAAATAATTTTTTAGAATATGCAAAAATTTTTGGAAATTATTATGGAACTGAAAAAGGTCCTGTAACAAAAAATATATCATTAGGAAAAGATGTATTATTTGACATTGATTGGCAAGGTACACAACAAATAAAAAAAAATTGCAGTTCTCCACTAGTAACTTTTTTTATTCTTCCTCCAAATATAAAAGTGCTAAAAAGTAGATTGTTAAATCGCCATCAAGGCCAAGAAGATCTAATTAATCAAAGAATGAAAAAGTTCAACGAAGAGATTTCTCATTGGAACGAATATAATTATGTTTTAATAAATGATGATCTTGAAGATTGTTATAACAAAATACTAGATATAATTAATTCTGAAAAAAAAGGAATAAAACCATCTCAAGATTCAAAGGAAATAGAAAATAAAGTTAAAGAGCTAGTTCAGTAGCTATTTGGCTTTTATTTTATTTATTTTTTAATCATTTAATCCGCTAAACCATCAGATCTAGGCTTATTTCTTTCAATATGAATTGGTAATACTTTTCCATATATAGCTTTCGAATGTTCAGGAGTGTTTACTCTCCAAGGATCCAAAACATAAGCAGGTATGCAGAGGTATCTAGAACGATTTCCTTCTATTTTTGTAACACGATGAAGTGTAAAACGTCCTTTAAATATTTGAAGGTCACCTGGTTCTAATATTAATTGACGAACTCTCTTACGGTCTCCATAAAGTACTTTTTTAACTTCTTCTAAATTTTCATTTCCTGGTTCACGTATATTTGGACAATATTCAAATATTCCACCTTTCTCAGGTTTTTGTATCATGAAACTTAAAGTAAATTCGCAGCTATCGAAATGCCACGGAAGAATACCGTCTGGTTTCATAACGTTGTAAGCATGACAAGCCAAAGGATCTGCCCATCTAAAAATTGGTGATATTCCAAGACAAGCCGATACAAACTTTAAAAGCTCATCCTGTTCATAAAGAAATTTCATTTCCGAATCTTTTGCAAAAACATCTGAGTTTAGATATCCATTATAACGATCCATAAAAATTCGTTTTGGATGTTCTTTAGGCAATGAAGGATCATCTTTGGAGTACAAATAAACATTAATACTTTGTTTTGACATATAAACTTCATCGAGTTGCTTTTTTAACTCTGCATTCATTATTTTTAAAGATTTAGGCAAAATAAAATTAGGAATAGTAGCACAACTAAATTGATCCAAATCGCTTTTACACTTTTTTATTAATTCTTTTATTAATGGAGAATTTAAATCCTGGATTGGATATTTTTTAAGATCGATAATAGTTTCTAATCTATTATTCATTTTTAAAGTTTACTATGCCTTCAATAAAAAAACAGCGTAATATCTTTTTGCGTCTTTCCAGTGTTTTTTTACATGCCAACCAGATGATTTAGCTATTTTACTAAATTTTGAAATTGTAAATTTATTAGATATTTCAGTTTGAATTCTTTCACCTTTTTTTATATAAATTTTTTTTTTATTAATAGAAAATACTTGATGTTTTTGTGATATAATAAAATTTTCCATAGAACTCTTTTTTTTATTAAAAGTAGCTAAATATTTAAAATCTTTTAATTTAAGTTTTGTTTTAATTTTTTTGTTAATAATGTTAATTAAATTAAGATTAAATTTTGCAGTAAAATTCCCTTTGTCATTGTAGGCTTTTTTAAGTATTCGGGCATTTTTGATTAAATCGACTCCAACAAGCAAAAAACTGTTTTTACCTAAGGTTTTTTTTGCATTTTTAAGGAATATTTTTTCTTCACCATTGTAAAAATTTCCTATTGAAGACCCTAAAAAAAATCCAATTTTAGTTGAAGAAATATTTTTTGGTAATTTAATATATTTTGTGTAATCACAATAAGTGGGCAATATTTTTAGCTTAGGAAAAGATTTAAGCAATTTCTTAGATGATTGATTAATAAAATCAAAAGAAATATCTAAAGGGACGTAAAACTTTACCTGATTATTTAGCAAAATATTAATTTTATCAGTAGAACCACTGCCAAATTCTATAAAAGTTAAATTATTCCCAAAAATTGAATTTATTTTGCTAGCTATATTTTTTAAAATCTCTTTTTCAGTTCTAGTGACATAATATTCTTTTGTTTTAGTAATTTTTTCAAAATATTTACTTCCTTGAAGATCATAGTGAAATTTTGATGGAATAATTTTATTTTTTTTAGAAAAATTTATTATTAATTCTTTAGAAAAACTTTTTTGCAAAATCTTTTCTAATTTCATTTATCTTATTAAATTTTCAGCTACCCATTTATGAAATTGATGAGTAGGATTGTCCATAACTGGAGAAAAATTTCCACCATTGTATGCGGGTGAATTTCTTCCTTTTTGCAAACCTTCTATAATATTTAAGTCTTCTATCTGTACATTATGCCAAAGTTTTAGATTTTGTTTTCTAAGATTTTTAAACTTTTTTGAATTAGCAGCTTCATTTCCTACGTAATATATCTCCATATGTTCTATAGTTAATTCATGGTTAACTGGTTCTAACCAAAAAGCATAATAATGATCTTTGTGGATGGCCAGCATTACGTTTGGAAAAAGAGAAATATATTCTGCAATATTTTTTTTATCTTTAGGCCAGTTAGGAAAACATGGAAATTTATTTTTTCCTTTTAATCGAGGATTATAAACAACAGTGCCTTGCCCTGAAAATCTATTAGGTAAGCCTTGGATATGATAATGATCTTTGATTTTAGAATAAGAATTTAATCCAGGGTGAACCCAAGGTAAATGGTAACTTTCACAATAATTTTCAATTGCAAACTTCCAATTACATTTTGCTTTAAATCTGAAATATCCTAGGTCTTTTGAATGTTTAATTAATTTTTGATCCTCCTCAAACCATAACTTAGACCAACGTTTCTTTAAAGGTTTAACATATTCCTCAAAAGAAACTTCATTGTTAGAAATATTTATAATAATCAAATCTAACCAAATACAAGAACGAACCTCTTTAAGTTTATTTAAAGATGTATCAAAATTCTTAACCTTATGTTTGTTCATGCCTCCTAAATGAGGCGTTGATACAAGCTTACCTTCAAGGTCATATGACCAAGAATGATAAGGGCATCGCAATACATTCTTTAAATTACATTTTTTTTGTAAGATTTTATAACCTCTGTGACTACATACATTGTGGTAGACTTTAATTTCATTTTTTTTAGTTCTTAGCAAAATTAATGGAATTCCAAGCAAATCAAAAGGTTTTGCATCTCCTGGTTTAGGAATAGAACTGGCAACACCAATTACTACCCATTTATCTTCAAATAATTTTTTTCTTTCTATTTTTGTATATTCTTGACTGTTATAACATTCGTTAGGTAAACCATTAGCTTTCTCAATAGGTTTATTTACCGCATCTAATTTTTCTTTATTTATTATGTCATAAATATTTTTATGACCATTAGGTTTGGGGTTCATATAAAAAATCCTAGCATTTTCATATAAATTAGCAATGCATTTGCTTTAGGAGGCCTGCGAAAATTCTGGACATTCCCCGGGCTCCACTGGTATATCCCGAAGATTATGAATTTCTCTATAGAGATCACAATGAAAACTGACCTATCAAATATGCCAAAGGTCAAAGATGTTTATATTACCATGTTGCCTGGTGACGATTACAAGGGGGTAGCAAATAAATCTCACGAGCTAGTTAAATCTGGATTTAATCCTGTACCTCATTTTCCAGCTCGTTCTATAAAGAATCAAGCTGAATTAAAAGATTTTGTGAATAGATGTAAGGATGGAGGAGTAAAGCAGGCACTAGTGATAGGGGGTAGTGCGCAACCCATTGGAGATTTTCACTGTTCATTACAGTTATTAGAGACAGGATTATTTGAGGGGTGGAAGATAGGAATTGCTGGACATCCAGATGGGTCCCCTGATATATCCGACTCGGATTTAGAAAAAGCTATGACCGATAAGAAACCTTACGCAGATTATATAGTTACACAATGGTTATTAGATGTTAATCCAATAGCTAAATTTATTTCTAAACAAACTTTACCAGTTCATGTTGGTATTACTGGGCCTCTAAAAATAAGCAGTCTACTAAAGTTTGCAAATATTGTTGGGGCAAAAAATTCAATTAATTTTCTTAAATCTAATGTAACAAAAGCTGTAGATTTATTAAAACCTCGAGATCCAAATGATATAATTGAAAAGCTTAAAGGAAAAACTAATAATTTTCATATTTATACTTTTGGTGGTCTTAAAGAAACAAACAAATGGTTAATGGAGAATAATTATGCCTAAGAAGAAAAAAGCTAAAAAAATTAAATCAGTTTCATTTAAACCTGAAAAAGTAAATTATGATAAGGTAAAACATGCTGCTTCAGTAGATCAATCAGATAGGCATGTTCCTTATAACTTAAGACAAAGCGGTCCAACTAAAGTTGAAATGTTAATTTCAACAAGAGTAAGAAAATCACCTTATTGGCATTTATCCATGAAAGCAGGATGTTGGAGAGCTACAGTTTACAATCGTGTTTATCATCCAAGAGGATATGTAAAACCTGAAAAAGGTGGTGCTATGGTTGAATACGCAGCAATTAAAAATCATGTAACAATGTGGAACGTAGCTGTTGAAAGACAAATTCGAGTTAAAGGACCAGATGCCGAAAAATTTACAGACTATGTAATTACAAGAGATGCTACAAAAATTTCAACAATGCGTGGTCGTTATGTAATTCTTTGTAATTATAAAGGTGGAGTACTTAATGACCCAGTTTTAATGAGAGTAGCAGATGATGAGTTTTGGTTTAGTTTATCCGATTCTGATATTGGAATGTATTTACAAGGTGTTAACGCTGATAAAAGATTTAATGTTGAGATTGATGAAATAGATGCATGTCCAGTTCAAATACAAGGCCCTAAGTCAAAGGCATTAATGAATGATTTAATAGGAGACCAAGTTGATTTAGATAACATGCCTTTTTATGGTTTAGCAGAAGCTAAAGTTGGAGGCAGAAGTTGTGTAATTTCCCAATCAGGATTTTCCGGCGAAGCGGGATATGAAATTTATCTTCGTAATGCAACTTTATATGCTGAAGATATGTGGAATGCTGTACTTAAAGCAGGAAAGAAACATAAGTTAATGGTTATAGCGCCAGCGCATCACAGAAGAATTCAAGCAGGAATTTTATCTTGGGGACAAGATATGGATCAAGAACATAATCCATTTCAATGCAATCTGGGTTACCAAGTTTCATTATCAGGAAAAGGAATTTGGGAAAAGAAAAGCGATTATGTTGGTAGAGAGGTTTTGGAAAAAATGAAAGAACAACTTAAAAACGGAGAAAAGCCTTATAAGCTCCAACTAGTAGGACTTGAAATAGGCGGAAAACCAATTGAGGAATATGCCCCTGATTTTTGGTTAATTTCGGAAACAACCAGTAGTAAACCGGTAGGTTATATAACTTCACCTTGGTATCACCCTGAAAAAAAACAAAATATCGCTATGGGATATGTACCTTATGAAGGAAATTTAAATGCTAAGGGATTTCCTATTGGTAATTTTGGTAAAAAATATAAAGTTCATTTGCCAAAAAAATATTCTAAAAAACCAGTTGATGCTAAAGTTGTTCCAGTACCGTTTACGCAATCTTTTAACGCGAATACTCGTGAGGCAGAAGTTTTAGCTACTTTGAATAAATAGTTAAATATTAAAGCTAGCTTTAATACCATCAACAATAAATTGCGTTGCTAAGGCAGCTAGTATAAAAGCCATAACTCTTGAAGTAGCATGTAATATTTGTTTGGGAACGAACTTAACTATATAATTAGCTCCAATCATAAGCACTAGACCAACAATTAATGCAACTATAAGAGCAAGAATGACAGGTATTTGAAATTCAGGAAAATTTTTATAATTCCCTATAAGCAGTATTATTGTTGTTAACGCAGAGGGACCTGCAATAAAGGGTATAGCGATTGGAAAAACAGTTATTTCATCAAAAGATTTTTCATCCAAAGCTTCTTCTACCCTTTTTTCTCTTCTTTTTTTTCTTTTTTCAAATAATATATCAATTGCCAAAAGCATAAGGATGATTCCACCAGCAATTTTTAAAGAGTCTAAAGAAACATCAATTGCTTCTAACAGATACCTTCCAACATAAGCAAAAGTAATTAAGATGAAAAAGGCTATGATTGTACTTTTAATAGCTATTTGATTTCTTTTTTTTATTTTAGCTTCTTCAGTTAAACTTAAGAAAAAGGGCAAATTTCCTATCGTGTCGATAGTGACAAAGAATAGAATAAAGGAATTTATGAAAGTTGCAGTCATATTGTTATTTCATATATTTTCATGGCAATAATATGATATAGAGAAAAAATGAATTCCGTATTTGTAAATAGAATTATTAGGGCCTGTAAGTTGGATGTGAGTCTTTATGAAGAAGTGGAGGCAGATAGATCGGCAACAGTACAGGCAGCTTTAGTTGTAGTTTTGTCTAGTCTTGCTGCTGGTGTAGGAGCATTACATCTTGGAGCTTCCAATTTTTTAATGGCACCGTTACTCTCTTTAGTAAGTTGGTACATATGGGCCTATTTAATTTATTTGATAGGTGTAAAACTTTTTCCTGAACCAAACACAAAATCTAATCATGGAGAATTATTAAGAACAATAGGTTTTTCTAGTGCCCCAGGTTTAATTAGAGTATTTGGTTTTACACCAGATCTGATGAGTATAACATTTATTGGTGCGGGAATATGGATGTTAGTTGCAATGGTGATTGCAGTTAGACAAGCTCTTGATTATGAAAGCACCTGGAGAGCTATAGGTGTTGTTGTAATAGGATTTTTAGTTCAGGCTATTATTTTAATTATGATACTTAGAATTTTTGGCTAAGGTTAAATTGGAAAAATAGTTTTTGATGTATTGCAAGAATCACAAATTTTATATCCATGTTTAATTAAATTTTGAGAGACACTTTCGTTTTCTTTTTTACACTCTTCACAAATATTGTCTAGTTCATCACTCATATGGTTTTACCTAAATATATCGGGTCAGATACTCCGGTGGTCATCCAACAATTTTTTAATTTGCCTTCTAGCTCAACTTTTTCTATTTGCCAAATATAATAGTATTTTTTTTTATCTTTAGATAAAACATAAACTTTGTATACAAATTTGTTTGGTGTTTCTTTTAAAATTATTATTTTATTATTTTCATGACTAATTAATATTTTATAGCTATCACTATAAATCATTTGTTTAAATCGCTCTAATGGACCTGTAGCGGTCTTGTTAATTGGATGAGCAAATTCCCATGTTTGTTCGATGCCTGCATCTTTATAAGGATTATTATTATTTTTTAGTGAGTTTAATTGAATCATAAGAACATCAAATGGTTTAAGATTTGAGTTTGGTTTAATCAAATCTGCATTTGAAAAATTTATAAAAATAAAAAAGAAAAATATTATTTTAAATATTATTTTCATTATTTGTTTTCGGCAGGTTTTAATTCTCCATCTTCATACTTTGCGGGCGAATATTTGGTACTTGGATCAAAACCTCCGTAAAACCTTAAAAAACCCAAAGCTATCAAAAGCAGAATTACACTAACCATAGACAATTTTGCTACAGGAATTTTTTTATTTTCGAGTTTTTTAAGCCAAGAATAGAAAAAGTAAAGACCAAAAGGACCCACAATTGCTAGTAAAAGTATAATTTTTTTAATCATTTAAATCTAACTTGACCTATCATAAGGTTATATTTAGAAATTTACCTTATTTATTTATGAAATCAAAAGCTAAAGTTGTCGTAGTTGGTGGTGGTGCAGTTGGAGTAAGTATGCTTTACCATCTTGCAAAAAAAGGATGGTCCGATGTTGTTTTGGTTGAAAGAAAAGAACTTACATCAGGATCGACTTGGCATGCAGCAGGTTTATTACCACTTTTTAACATGAGTTATTCTGTAGGGCAGTTACATAAATATGCGGTAAATCTTTATAAAACTTTAGAAAAAGAAACAGGAAAAAATGTTGGTTTTAGTGTTGTGTCTAATATTAGATTGGCAAGCACAAAAGATAGAATGGACGAATATCATCAATATGCAGGGGTGGCACAAACAATTGGAGTAGATGTAAAATTTTTAAAACCAGAACAAGTAAAAGAAATTTGGCCTTTAATTAATACAAAAGGATTAATTGGAGCAATTCAGCATCCTGAAGATGGATATATTCAGCCAGCAGATTTAACTCAAGCTTTAGCAACAGGAGCCAGAAACAAAGGAGCGGAAATTTATAGAAACACAGCTGTAGTAGGAATTAAACAAACAAAAAGTGGTTGGGTTGTTGAAACTGACAAGGGAACTATTGAATGCGAACATGTGGTTTCATGCTCAGGAAATTTTGCACGACAAACAGGACAAATGGTTGGTTTAGATATTCCTGTGATTCCAGTTGAACATCAATACATAGTTACTGAACCTCATCCAGAAATTGTAAAAAGAAAAAAAGAAGGTTTACCAGAAATGGGAGTCCTAAGAGATAGTGATAGCCGCTGGTATATGAGAGAAGAAGCGGGAGGTTTAATATTAGGTCCTTACGAAGACGGTGCACCTTGTTGTTATGTCGACGGACCATCAAAAGATTCTGAATATGAATTATTTCAAGAAGATCTAGAAAGATTAGGACCGCACATTGAAGGTGCTATTCATCGTGTACCAGCTTTTGGTGAGGTTGGTGTTAAAAAAGTTTATAATGGTGCAATTTGCTATACACCAGATGGAAATCCGATTGTAGGTCCAGCTTGGGGATTAAAAAACTTTTGGATTAACGAAGGTCATAGTTTTGGAATTACAGCTGCAGGAGGTGCTGGTTGGCAACTTGCTGAGTGGATTATAGATGGTGAACCTACTATTGATATGCTTGGTGTAGAACCAAGAAGATATGGAGACTATGCAACAAAATCATACTTAAAAGAAAAAAATGAAGAAGCTTATAGAAATGTATTTATAATTCATTATCCCGACGAAGAAAGAGGGGCAGCAAGGCCATTAAGAACAGCACCTTGTTATGAAAGACTAAAAAATTTAGGAGCTGTATTTGGACAGAAATTTGGATGGGAAAGAGCGAATTTTTTTGCAACAGATGGAATGGAACAAAAAGATGATTGGTCATTTAGAAGATCGAAATGGTTTAAGGCAATACAAAAAGAATGCAAAAATGTGAAAGAGAATGTTGGTCTTTTAGATATGACAGCATTTGCAAAATGTAGAATTAAAGGACCAAAAGCTGAATATTTTTTAGACTATTTAGTAGCTAACAAACTCCCAAAAAAAATAGGTAGGATAAATTTATGTCATGCTCTTAATACAAAGGGTGGTGTCCATTCAGAATTTACTATTATGAGAGAAGCTGAAGATAGTTTTTATTTAGTATCAGCAGGAGCTTTCCAAAGACTAGATCATGACTGGATTCTTAAATGGATGCCAAAAGATGGTTCAGTTCAATTTGAAAATTTAACAAATAGCGTAGGAGTGTTAGTAGTTTCAGGACCAAAAGCAAGAGAATTAATGAAAAGAGTATCAAAAGATGATTTTTCAAATGAAAATTTTAAATGGTTAAGTTCAAAAAAAATTAATGTAGGTAATGCACCAGCTAATGCTATGAGAGTAAATTTTGTAGGAGAGTTAGGGTGGGAACTTCATCATCCAATGGAATATCAAAATCATATATTTGATAAGTTAAT
>Ga0310344_10003209_pt1 | contig 12227 bp, 10 predicted proteins | sample HC15DNA20200_MG_FD_203801 | JGI IMG/M metagenome (GOLD analysis project Ga0310344, IMG submission 203801) | Marine microbial communities from station ALOHA, North Pacific Subtropical Gyre - HC15-DNA-20-200_MG | ecosystem: Environmental > Aquatic > Marine > Oceanic | place: Pacific Ocean: North... | reverse complement strand
ATATTTTTACCATCAGAACTGAACGCGACGTCATAGACCGCACCATCATGGCCGGATAACGGAGTTCCAATAGGATTGCCAGTTTCTACCTCCCACAATCGCACAGTTCCGTCCCATCCTCCCGTGGCGATGCGTTTACCATCTGGATGGAAATGAACTCCCAGTACCATATCTTCGTGACCTGAGAGTCGTGCATCAAGCTCCCGACCAGTTTCTACATCCCATAAACGTATTTCTGAGGAGTGACTGCCGGTTGCAAGAATTTTTCCGTTGGGACTGAAAGCCAGGCACAAATGACATCCGGGATGGGATCCGGCCGGATCGGTTGGAACCTCTATCTTGAACTGTAGTTTCCAGTTTGAGTCAGAGACGCTATTTTGCTTTTCCTGATGCCAGACGCACACCCTTCCGTCCTCACCCAGAGATGCTAGTCGATCGCCCATGGGACAGAAACTGACCCCCTGGACGGCGCCCTGATGTTCCTCCAGGATGTTGATACATTTTGCAACAGAAGAAGGATCCTGTTTTTGAAGAAGTACAGAAACGTCCCAGACTCGGACCGTATGATCCTTGCTTGCAGAAGCAATCCATTTTCCATTCGGATGAAAAGATACGTCGTGAACCCAACTGCTGTGCCCGGTCAGTGGGGATCCGATGGCGGTGTGATTTTCGGTGTCCCAGAGGCAGACCGTACCATCGCGCACCGCTGTAGCGACTACCTTGCTGTCCGGGCTGAAAGTAACATCGAACACGTGTGCACCACGCACGACATCTCCCACCATTGGTCCACTCAACAGTTCCCCGGATTGGGCATCCCATAGTCGCATGGAAGTATCTCGACTTCCGGTTGCAAGTAAGCGTCCGTCCGGACTGAAGGCAATGCTTACCACACGAGCGCTGTGTCCAGCAGTAGGGGCGACTGGAAGTCTGCTGGCTGTTTCTGTTTGTGGTGTTGCTTCGTTGGGATGGTTATCAGCTGACATGCAAAACTCCCAGGTGCAAAAAAACCGCGAAAAAGAAGGTCAATGTTGGATCCGGCCAGAAAGGAAGGAATGGGGAATCTAAATTTCAGAACAACGAGGTGGAATCTCAGATTGGTTAGCATCAGGGTAATCCAGTCCAATCATACCATATTACCTGCTTGTTTCCGTCGTTAAAGACGGGTGTCTACCGCAAAGAACCGTATGTGATATGCCAGATGTGCCGATTTTTCTGGGAAAGTACACAAGCACGTACCACCCCTGGATTTATTTCATGGAGTGAATCATTCTTTCAACCACTCCTTCGTCCCAGAGTTGTCTGGGAACACGAATAGAAAGCACCGCAGGTCCCCCCTGTTTGTTCTTGAAAGGAAGATCTATTTGGACCAGTGGTTTTCCTATGAGGGTTGTTCGGTGTTCAATTTCGATGGTATGTGGTTTTCCGTTTACCATGAAAGTCCGGGGTTCAGCACGTACAAATTCCGAGTTTGATTCGGATCCACCTGGGTTGAGGGATTGCTGGATTTGTGCCCTTATTTGCGATTCGTTTGACGCCAGTTTTTCAGGAAATGAAAAGAGAATAAGTCTGGGTGAATCCACTTGTTGAAAATCTTTACTGTAAACGGCGAACATGAGATCTGAAAATGGTAATTGCACGTAAAATGCAGGAGGGAAGTCAGAGGGAATATCAATTTGAGTAACGGCTTCTGTTGCGTTTCGTATTTCCCCCGCATCCTTGTTTTTCAGGGTTGATAGCAAATAGAAACCGGACCCACACAAGGTGAGTGTGAGGCAACCGAGACCAATCATGATTCCACCCATTATTCGCGGAGTATTACGTTTTTTCACGGGGTGGGGCCTATGTTAGAAGTGGATATGGGGGAAGGTTCCTTTTTCATGATGTCTGAATTCGGCCTGGATAGGATAAGTATATCGATGGTTCTGTTTTCAACTGACAAAAAGGGTTGGGGCTCGCTTGTCTGTTCTGACCATAGTTGGAGACAGGGCAGGGGGAACAGTTTCTGATTTTGTGGATCCTTCCTTACCTGATTAATCGCAAACAGGTCAGGTTACCTCGCTGAGGGTAAACCTCAAACGAGCAGAGGGCATGGCTGACAAAAGGATGATACGGATATATTAGGTCAAGGACGTCCCCAATCATTGTCGTGGTATCAGATGGTACCTTAATTCTAGAACCCTCCGGCAGGGGCTGCATACTTGAAAATTTGGTCCATTGGTGTATGGTGGTCGGTTCGGGACCAGAAGGCAGGTTGGTTCCACTGGAGAGCAAACTGTTGCGCCTATCCGGCCGATTCTCATGGGAAGAACCGTGTAAGCAGTTGCATTTGGATAGGGGTTTCCGGTCTTTATGCATCGCGCGAGTAGGGGAGGGCCGATTTTCGATACGCGTTAGTTGGAGTGTTTGATATGAGACTGGTTTTACTGGACATATCGGCAGAAATCCGAGAACAGTTTTACCCACTCGCACTCAGTCGTCCAGTCTTTGATTTGCGTTGTGGGATGAACTCCCTGGCGGACAAATTGATTGCCAAAACAGGTGCTAGAGAAGTGGCGTGTTTTGTGCCGGATTATTTGGAAGATGTTTTTCGCGAACAATCGGGGTGGGCGGTAAACGACCTTGCTAGTTTAACCAGAGACGATCTGTTTATCGTGGATGGTCGAGTCAAGGCGAACAGCTTGGATATGGATGTTGCTGGTGCAAGTCAGGCAGTGTGGGGTGATCGGGGAGAGCTGTTGGTCGGGCGCATTGCAAAAAGCGATGCAGTTCAGTTGCCCACGGATTCCATTTCGTCTTTTCTTAATGCGATCAAGGATCAGGTTGACTCTGTTGATGCCTCGGTTGAAATCTGGAATTACACGTGGGATCTTGTGTTGAGCAATCCGGATATTCTGGTCGATGATTTCCGGGCATGTGGCGTTCAAGGGGTTGAAGGGACAGTAGAAGAGCCTAACGCTATTCGTGGAAGTCAGAAAGATGTGTTTATTGGCCCCGGAGCATTAGTTCATCCAATGGTGGTGATTGATGCTGAAAATGGTCCGGTTTACATTGATGAAGGTGCTGAGATTCATCCTTTTTCACGAATAGAAGGTCCTTGCTATATAGGTAAGAAATCAATTCTGCTGGGAGCGAAGTGTCGAGAAGGCAATTCGATTGGTGACCTATGTCGAGTTGGTGGAGAGGTCGAAGAATCCATTATTCACGGGTATTCCAACAAATACCATGACGGATTTCTAGGGCATGCTTACGTCGGTGAATGGGTTAATTTAGGTGCCTTTACGACCAATAGTGATCTGAAAAATGATTACACGAATGTGACGATGACATTGGATGGTCATACGCCGATAGACACCGGTTCCCAAAAGGTCGGGGCGTTGATAGGTGATCATACGAAGACTTCAATTGGAACTCTGATGAACACCGGTGCCAATGTGGGGGCGATGGCTTTAATTGCGGCATCCGGAAAACCATTGCCGAAATTCATCCCGTCATTTGCTTGGTTTTTGGAGGGTGCTGTAACCAAAGGATTTGGAAAGAAAAAACTGTATGAGACCGCACAGACAGTGATGGACCGGCGGGGTCGAACATGGAGTTCCTCTATGGAGAGTATGTGGGATGAAATATTTCGCATCACAGCATCGCAGCGCAATGAGCTGGTGAAAAAAGGTCGTAAGGCTCTGAGTGCCCAAAGAGGCTAGTTGGAACAAGGTGGTGAGAGTAACAAAAGCACTAAGAAATTAGATTTTTCAGTAAATGTTGGCAAAGAAAGGGTCGTCATGTTTTCTTTACGTGCGCCTTTTGTCGTCATAATAAATAACCCAAGGTACTCGGTTGGAGGTGAAGGGAATGATGTCTAATGTTGAAGAACGTGTAAAATCAGTTACTGCACGTGTTCTGCAGATGGATACATCGGATATCAAATTAGAACATGCTTTTGCGGCTGATCTGGGTGCAGAGAGTGTTCAGTCAGTGGAACTGGTGGCCATGTTTGAAGAAGAGTTCGGGATTGAAATGGCTGATGATGCCGCTTTGTCCGTTACGGATGTTGAGTCTACAATCAACGTTATTGCCAGTGTTTGTCAGGAACAAGGTGTGGAGGTCTGAGCTCTCGATACTTGAGCGAGTAGAACCGGAGATCTTGTAATGTCGATCGATTAAGAGAAAAAACTCCATCCTTTGGTAAACGCCACAGAACCAAATCATTTGGAAGAGACGTTCGATTACAGTTTGCCGCCGCTTATTCGATTTGACGGACCGTTAATTGAGTTTATCGATCACCAACAGGTTGAGTGTGATTCCAACACCGTAAAAACCCGTGATAGTTTTGTTGCCGCTACGACCTTCCGTGACGGTCAGCAGGCGAGACCGCCGTATTCTGCTGGTAAGATGGTACATCTATATGACCTTATGGCGAAACTTGACGGGCCCAACGGTGTCATTCGACAGACAGAATTCTTCCTTTGCACAAACATGGTCGTATTACGGCTATCAGTGATGGGGAACTGGATAAAAAAAGTTCAGGAATTTATGTTTGATGCCGGGACAAAATATCGAAACAAATAAAGGATCTGACCAGTTGTTTGGGGCATCTTGATTCTTTAGAGTGTAACTCATGGAAGCTCTTTTATTGTCCTTTTCGGGAACGGTGGAAGAGTTTTTGATGTGCGTGTTTTTGTCATCATGGATGGCGTTTCAGAAGGGACAGGAACTTGACAGACTTTCGGATCGCCGATAGCGTGAATAGGGAGTTGCCTGTTCTTCCAACATGTAGTCTTTAAATACACAATGGAACTTTCGAAAAGAGGACCTGTATTCGGGTGTCTGAAATGGTTTCCACGATGAACTGTCCCGTTTTACAAAACAAGGTAAGATAAGAAATGGCGGAAATTCAGGATGTGGGAATACGGAATTTTGGGGCAGGAAGTGATAGTCTGGATCAGTACCGCACTCCCCATGGGCCGGCCATAGCTGCCTTTGTGGCTGGGCTTATTTCTGTTATTGGGATTGTTCCTTGGGATGCCTTGATGGTGGTGCCAATTGTGGCCATTGTTTTGTCCATTTATTCACTTTTCAAAATCCGGAGTTTGTCTGACTCAGGACCTTTGCCATGGTATGCAAGGATGGGATTCTTTTCTGCACTGGTGTGTATTGTCTGTGTGGTTGGCATTATTTTTATGGATAATTCCATTTGGAAATACGGGGTAATTTTTGGTTCTGCTATCACAGCTCTGTATGGGATTTATAGTGTTTCTCGACTTCCATTGAGTTTAGCCGTCGGAGTTTCCGGTGAGCGCGTAGCGAAGATCGGTTTGACGCTGGGGCTTGTTTTTCTGGTAGCTAATGCGATCAACTTTCATGTACCCCGGGAACAGCTCAAACAGGCTTCGATCACCTATGGCCGGCAGTGGCTTCTGTTGTTGAATCAGGGAAAAACATTTGATGCATTCGTCCAGAAACTGACTCCTGAAAGTCGGCCACCGGAAGGCCTGCACCGTGAAACCGTTGAAAGGGGGAACCGAGCAATTCGTGACGGAGTTATTGAGTTGGAGCAGGATGGCATTACAAAGAACCTGCAGAGATTCAGGCCCGAAGAAACAAAGGTTCGGTTCGATTCCATTGAAGATACCACGTTCAAAGGAAAAATTGTTGAAGCCCAGGTTGTCTATAAGGTTACCGTTGAGCAGAGAGGGAGCTACCATGTCATGTTACAGATGGTGGCAGATCGAAATCCTCGTTCCGGATATCAGGAGTGGAGGATCTACGATCATGTAGCTCCTTACGAGAGAAAAAGCAAAACGCTTCCGGAACATCATTCCGGACATGATCATGACCATTAAACCTGGATTACAGATAATCTGCGAGATTCTGTTTGCGGAAATGGTAGGCGGATTACTCTGTTTTCGGGACACTTCTGGATCCGTTTTTTGTGCTGAACAGCTGATCTAGTTGCACAAGATAGGAAATGCCGCTTGCCAGTGCACAGGCCCCACAACACAGCCAAAAACAATATGCACAGGCTGCTTGGCCAGAAGGGTGTTGTGAATTCCACGGCAAGAGCACACTGTTGAGGAGTGTTAGGAAGATCAGAAAAATCTGGGTTGCAGTGGACAATTTTCCCCAGCGGTTCGGTTGAACGGCTTGGATTTTCCAGAATACACTAAGCACGAAGTAGCCCCGTAAAATCAGGATGTTCCGGGCAACAAAAAGAGCCATCAATGCTATGGCGATGGGATATGGAATCCAGTCGTAAGTGATTTCCGGCTGGGAGAGCAGAATGGTTGCACTGGTGAGAATGCATTTATCTGTAAGAGGATCCATTACTGAGCCGAGTTCCGAATACGGGCTTAAGTGTCTTGCCTGGTATCCATCAAGAAGGTCTTCGAATGCCATTAATGGGAAAACTATCAGAGCCAAAGGTGGAGCACAGGATCACTTACTCGCATACAGGATCGATGAAATAAAAATGGGAGCAGAAGTATTCGAGCCTGAGTGATTCGATTAGGCCATGAATTCATGGCACGCATTGAACAGGTTCATGTCGATCGATTCTCAATCAAGCAATGGGCGCAATAGAACCGGGGCACAACAGGAACAGGGCGCTATTAGTAGCCGGTCGCTTGAGCAGGGCTAGGCTTTTTGTAGGTCGCAAACGAGGAAGGTGTCTCCCAAAGGCGAACTTCAACGACAGGGTAACCTTCTTGTTCTATTTGCTCGAAAATTAATTTCGCGATGTTTTCTGCAGTAGGGTTTGCATCCATGATGTACAGGGGTTGTTGCTGGTCTCGCAGAAAGGGCAACAGGGGGTCATCCTGGTGGAGAATCATACGGTGGTCCAGGTGTTCATCAATCCACTTACTTACATACTGCTTGATTTCAGTGAAGTCAATGACCATGCCGCAGTGATTGAGTTTCTGGTCCTCTAGCGTGACAACGGCTCTTCCATTGTGTCCGTGGAGCCATCGGCATTTGCCTTCATAGTTGAGTAGTCGATGACCGTAACAGAAATCTATTTCACGGGAGACTTGATACATGAGTTTTCTGGAGAGTCCAATTAAAAGGGCTGGTATATCAGCAAAAAAAGTAGTGGTTGATGGATGAGAGTTTCGATCCAACCAAGCTGTTATTATGAAAGAGGGGAGTATTTCTTGTGCGGTTGTTTGTGGATTAAGGGACTGACGGATGACTGTAGTTTTTGGATTTCGTTTTCAACCGATGCGACAGAATCCGGATCAACATGAATGTCGATATCCAGCGTACAGGAATAATGGTTTCCAGGACTGATTCGAATCACGCGCCCCTGGTCGCGTTCAAATCGTTTCAGGTTGGGGAAATTAGTCCCAGGTTCGATTCCTGTGACAAAGCCATCTGACACGGGTGCTGTGTTTTTCCACTGGGTGAAATAAGGGAGTTCCTGTTTATTGAATCTCAGCACGGCTCCTTTGTCACCATGTGCGTTTCGGAGCATGGCAAGAGTCTTGCCGGATGCTTCAGATGCTAGATCATACCAATAAACCTGTTCTACAAATCCTGGTTCTGGACCTTGGTAGGTGTCAAAATGAGCCATTCCCTCTTGGGCCCTTTTGTCTCGAGGGGCAACTTCGCGAATGGGCAATTTCAATTGAGCCCCTTCCTCGAGAAATGGAGCGCCGAAATTACAGTGATACAGGAGTTCCAGTTCAACCGGCGTTGAACGGATATTGATGATCTCATCAGTTATGGTGAGACGATTGGAACCGATTTGCGTACGGATGGTCGAGACCATTCTTAGTTGAGGAGAGAACAGCATGGATTCATCTACATGCCCTATGACAACCAGTTCTGGTGGATCGTTTTCAATAATCTGGATTTCGACATAATGAGCAGGAAGATTCGCGATTTTTCCATGAAGGGTTAAATCGACCTCGGCTGGATTTCCATTGTTGTCGATAATAACGTCCGTTCCAGGGGATCCATTGGAATCCAGACCACATCGTACAATCCATTCATCAAACCCCTGCAGCCATCCCAGACTGCCTCGGTCAAGTTCGTTTACAAATTTCGGATTTACCGGTCCTTGAATCGGTGACTGCCACCCCAGAAAGGTTCCTTGGCAGGCGCCTCTCCAAATACTCATTCCTCTTGTCGGCAAAATAGAGAACTGCATTGAACCGTTATCAATTTCAATGATGTCGACACCGTCACGCAGGCCACCACGTAAGGTTCGCTTCTGAATGGACCAGGGCCGGTTATCCATAGTCGCGGAGTGGTCCGACTGGATGTGGAAATGGTCAACCCATAAGTCATGAGTGACATCGGTCAGGGTCCATGATTTGGTTGCCGCCATCGTGTTGGATTCCTTCGGTAAAGGAGATGAGGGATGTTCGTGTCGAACAGTATACCCTTACTGAGTATGAAAATAAGGTTTCTTTGAAGATTATTTTGTCATGGGAATGGAGTCCGTATTTCTGCTGGAGACAAATGAAAATCGTTCTTTTCTGATAAAGAATGGGCGAGCATGTGATTATCCTTGGAAAGCCTTCCAGCAGTAGCGGCATCGAAGCGGAAGCAGCGGACGGAAATGACGTAGCTTGAGACAGTTTGTAGAACCTGTTTTCTCGCAGAAGTGGTTAAGTACAACCTTGAGGTGAATCGTAATCGAATGGGAGTCAGGAGTGCTGTTTTGATAGAAGTTTAATACGTCATGCTGTCACTGAGAAAAAACCGAACGATACTGAAATAGAGAACAATACCTGTGATATCAATCATGCTTGCTACGAACGGAGTAGACGTAATAGCAGGATCCCATCCTAGTCGCATGAATCCCAGTGGCAGGAGGGATCCCAGTAAGGTACCTGTAACTACCATGAGAAGAAGTGAGATCGGTACCACGAAAAAACCATCTGCCCAGTAGCTCAGGCTGCCGGCGAGAAAATAGGACATGCAACCAAGAGACGTTCCGAGGATCAGTCCAACAGCGGCTTCTCGCCAGGCGATTCGCCACCAGTCCGTCATCGTGATATTTCCGACTGCCAGTGCGCGGATAATCAATGTCGCCGATTGCGATCCAGAGTTGCCTCCACAGGACAGGATGAGGGGAATAAAGAGGACCAACCAGGGTATCTGCTCAAATTCTTGTTCATATTCCTTCAGTGCTACTGCAGTGATCATGGTAGCAATAAATAAAATCACTAACCAAATGCCGCGTTTTCGTGCAAAAGTGAAGAGCGGGGTTTGCAGATAGCCTTCTTCAAAAGGAAGAACACCGCCTAGTTGCATGACGTCTTCATCCGCCTCTTCAATGACGACATCGATAATATCATCATGTGTGACAATGCCTACCAGTTTTCCAATGTCATCAACCACGGGAATAGCAATGAAGTCGTAGCGGGCAAGTTTGCGGGCAACGACTTCCTGATCTTCTTCAACACGCACGGATATTACGTCACGTGTCATGATTTCAGAAACAGAACTTGTTTTTGACGCGACGACCAATTCGGCCAGTGACACCACTCCTCTCAGATGTCGCTCTGAGTCGAGTACATAAATATAGTAGATTGTTTCGCGGTGAGGAGCCTGATTCCGCAGCGCTGTCAGTGCTTTTTCTGCTGTCAGTGTTTCGGTGAGCGAGGCGTACTCTGTGGTCATGACAGACCCTGCACTCTCAGGAGGGAATGAGAGTAGACGTATGATGTCAGTTCGCTCGGCCTGTGCAACAAGGGGGAGCAGTGATTCTACTATTTCCCCTTCAACGCGTTCCAGGAGGTCCACTCTTTCATCAGGAGACATGGCCTCGAGCAATCGCGCCATTCGGGCATTTTCCACACCAGAAGTCATCACAATCTGTTTGGAAAGCGGAAAGAATTCGAATATTTCTGCCTGACGCTGTATCGGAGCATGGGACAGTGTGCTCCAGGACTCTTCAACCGTTAAACCTTCCATGAATTCAGCAGCCGTTGCTGGATGAAGTGTGGTGCAGAAGGATGTAAGTTCCGCTTTCTGATTGTTACGGATCATCTCTCTCAGTTCGGGAAGCAGGATCGGATTGACCATGGGAGGAGGATCCTTGTTGTCCGAGAGAAACCGGAAAGTGACCGTAGCAAGAAGAAAACCTTTTGTCTTGAGGAGACAGAAGGAGACCAGGGAATGAAAATCGATTCGAACAAAAGCTGGTGAGCCGCCGGTCGTCATGGATAACACATGAAACACCAGGCGTTCTGTCGAGATGAAGGTTACGATAAATCCCAAGGACCTCGCGTAACCACTGACCAAGGTTTCCAACGGACGGTAAAGCCGCACTGTATGACAGGGATGGTCAACGAACGCAGCATCGCCGAAATAAAACTACCGTTTTGAAAACTGGAACCCTTTTCGTGCGCCTTTCTGTCCGTATTTCTTACGTTCTTTCATTCGGCTGTCACGCGTGAGGAATCCATGTTCTCGCAGTACGGGTTCCAGGTCTGGCCGCATTGATTTGAGTGCACGCCCGATTCCGAGCATGATGGCCCCTGCTTGTCCGGTAAGACCTCCTCCGATAACATTGATGTGGCAGTTCACCGATCCAAGCAAATCCGTTTTATGCAGAGGAGAGCGAACTATCTCAAGGTCCTGAAGACGTGGAAAGTATTCATCTAAAGGACGTTTGTTCACAGTGATCTGTCCATCACCGTCACATAAGCGTATCCGCGCGATAGAGCTTTTACGTCTTCCCGTTCCGAGATGGTACGTTGGATTGGTTGCGGCGGTCGCCATGGTTGTAATTTTCCTCCTCAACACGGTTTTATGTGCAAACGTGCGGGGCTCAAGAAATAGATACAGGTTCTTACTAACATTCCAAAGGCTGAGGGTCCTGGGCTTGATGAGGGTGGGACTGTCCTGCATAAACTTTTAACTTGGAAAGCATTTTTCTTCCCAGTGTACCTTTGGGAAGCATTCGGCGTACCGCTTCACGCAGAATCTCTTCGGGTTTGTTGTCCCGCATTTGTGATGCGGTTCTTTCACGGAGTCCACCAGGATAGCCGCTATAGCTCGCATAGGTTTTCGTTTCCCACTTTCGACCGGTGAACTGCACCTTTTCCGCGTTCTTCACAACAATGAAATCACCCGTGTCTATGTGTGGCGTGTAGGTCGGTCTATGTTTTCCCATCAGGATGGGAGCCAGTTTGGCTGCTAACCTGCCCACGATCTGGTCTTCAGCGTCAACAATCCACCAGCGTTGCTCGACGGTACCGGGTTTGGCCATGTAAGTCTTCATCATCTGTTCTCTATAAGCTTTTATGGAGGTGATTCGGCTGTTCACTCAGCTCGCCACGGAACATGCCATGGAAGGAACACTTTACCGTGAGTAGCAAATCCTTGCAAGGTATGCTGGCAACATACTTTACGCCGCTAGCAGCTGACTTCTGTTGTGTTTGAAGGGCATCCCTCTGAATTCCTTTAAAGAAGTCAACTCAACATAGCTTAACGCATTTGTCAGAAAACCTCCAGCGAAGGTAACAAAACCATTTCAGCAGGAAGTATCCATATCCAGCAATCGCGGAATCTGCCGCGTAATGTACCGGATGGTTCATGAGGTCAGTTGCGTCACAACATCGCGTAAAAACGGTTCTATATCGGTGACTAAACCCACAGAGTGAAATTTGCTCGGGTCACTCAATCTCATGACCGAGGCAGGATTGATATCGACGCAGACAAGACGTACCGAGGCCGGGAGAAGATTGGATACAGCAACGGCATGTTGAGATGAGGCTATCATCAAACAGAAGCGAATGTCCTGCAGGCGTTCGCGCATTCGGTCCTGTGCAACAAGCGTGTCAGTTATAACTTCGGGAAGCGGGCTTTGGTCACGAATAGTGCCCGCTAACAGAAATTCAATACCTCGCTTTACACATTCATACATAATTCCTTTTGATAACATTCCTTTTTCGACTGCCTGGCGGATGCCTCCCAGTTGACGCACAGTGTTGATTGCCCGAAGTCTGTTTTGTCTCTGATGATGGCTGGGGAATTCGTCGTGGTGTTCTGATTCCGGAAGATTTCCATAAATGGCAGCGGCTATGTCCTGCGTCGCCAAGGCATTTCCTGCAAACAGCCGATCCACGTATCCGGTGCGCATGAGCTTGCAGAAATGATCGACGCTTCCGGTGTGTACTACGGCAGGGCCAGCAACGACCAGAATTTTTTTCTGTTGCGCCCGATAACGTCGCATTTCCATTACGACTTCCCGTACGGATGCCTGTTTCGGTTTGTCA
>Ga0310344_10003208_pt1 | contig 12227 bp, 13 predicted proteins | sample HC15DNA20200_MG_FD_203801 | JGI IMG/M metagenome (GOLD analysis project Ga0310344, IMG submission 203801) | Marine microbial communities from station ALOHA, North Pacific Subtropical Gyre - HC15-DNA-20-200_MG | ecosystem: Environmental > Aquatic > Marine > Oceanic | place: Pacific Ocean: North... | reverse complement strand
ACGGTAAGATCGGACCGGACACGGTGATCGTCGAACCGACCTCGGGAAATACCGGTATCGCGCTCGCCTTTGCCTGCGCGGTGAAAGGATACCGGCTGATCCTGACCATGCCGGAATCCATGTCAACGGAGCGGCGCAAGATGCTGCTACTGCTTGGCGCGGAGATCGACCTGACCCCGGCGCGCCAGGGCATGCGGGGCGCCATCGCCCGCGCCGATGCGATCGTGGCGGAATTGGGCGACGCGGTGATCCCGCAACAATTCAGCAATGCGGCCAATCCTGAAATCCACCGCTGTACGACCGCGGAGGAAATCTGGCGCGACACGGACGGGAAGCTCGATGTCATGATCGCCGGCGTTGGCACCGGCGGCACGGTGACCGGGTGCGCCGGGTTCCTGAAAGAGCGCAATCCCGACATTCAGATGATCGCCGTTGAGCCCGAAGACAGCGCGGTCCTGTCTTGCAACGCGCCGGGCGCACACCGGATCGAAGGAATCGGCGCCGGTTTCGTGCCGGACAATCTCGACACCGGCCTGATCGACGAAGTTGTCTCGATCGCCAATGAGACCGCATTCCGAACGGCGCGGCAGATGGCGCGAATCGAGGGCATTCCCGTTGGCATTTCCTCTGGCGCGGCGGTCGCCGCCGCGCTGGAAATTTCCGAACGGCCGGAGATGGCGGATAAACGCATCCTGATCGTGATCCCCTCCTTTGCGGAGCGCTACCTGTCCACGCCGCTGTTCGAAGGAGTCTGAAATGCATCAGGAGATCACCGACGACCAGCTGCTGCGCTACGCGCGCCATATCATCCTCGATGAGGTCGGTGAGGAAGGGCAGCTTCAGCTGCTGAATTCGAAGGTTCTCGTCGTCGGCGCCGGCGGGCTCGGCTCACCAATCCTGCTCTATCTCGCCGCGGCCGGTGTCGGCACCTTGGGGATCATCGACTTCGACACCGTCGATATCAGCAATCTGCAACGCCAAATCCTGCACGCCACCGACCGGGTCGGGGAGTCCAAGGTGGATAGCGCTATCGAGGCAATCAAGGCGGTCAATCCGGAAGTCATCGTCCGCGCACACAAGGAGAAGCTGACGGCGGAGAATGCGCTGGCGCTTGTGCGGGAATACGACCTGGTGACCGACGGCTGCGATAACTTTACCACGCGCTATCTGGTCAACGATGCCTGCCATCTGGCCGGCGTACCGCTCGTCGCCGGCGCGCTGCAGCGCTTCGAGGGGCAGCTCGCGACCTTCAAATCGCACGAGGACGGTCCCTGCTACCGCTGCCTGTTCCCCAACCCGCCGCCGCCGGGCACGACGGCAAGCTGCGAGACCGCGGGCATCTTCGGTTCGATCGCCGGCGTCATCGGTACGGCGCAGGCGACGGAAGTGCTGAAGGAATTGCTGGGGCTGGGCGAAAGCCTGTCCGGCAGCCTGCTGCTTTATGACGCGCTGAACACGACCTTCCGCAAGATCAAGGTCCCGCCCGACCCCGCCTGCCCGCTCTGCGGCAGCCAACCGACGATCACTTCGGTCCAGGCGGTCGAGCAGAGTTAGCGCCGCGAGATCATCCAGAAGCGGAACGATACCAGGGTGACGGAGACGATGCTGGCGACCAGCCCCGCCGCGCCGTAGCCCATCGGGAAGGCCAGTATCCAGCAGCCCGGGATCATCACGCCGAAATAGGACACGATGTGCATTGCGGTGGGGACCCAGGTCTCGCCTGCGCCGCGCAGGGCGCTCGCCATCGGCGATCAGCGCGTAGGCGGACAGCACGATCAGGGGCGCAGTGGCGGCAACGAGCGCCGGGTCCGTTGTCAGCAAGCCCGCGATCGGTGCGGATCAGAGCAGCAGTGCGATGCCGCAGCTGCCGAGCGCGAGAACGACCAGCCCCAACCCCGTCCAACCGGCCAGCGCGCGGTCCGGCATATCCTCGCGGCCATGCGCGATACCGACCCGGACACTGGTCGCCGACGCGATGCCGAGCGCGATCATGAAGATGAGCGCGAAGACGATATGCTGCATCGTGTAGGCGGCCAAGGCCATCGCGCCCAGGATACCGACGAAGAAACTGATCGTGCCGAAAGCGACGGATTCAATGCCGTAGCTGGTTCCCGCAGCGTAGCCGACCCGCCGATGTTCCGCGCCAGCGCGCCACCAGCCGCGGCCGAGCGCATGGCGAACCGCGTAACGGTCGCGGTCCGCCATGAACCAGACATAGGAGATCAAAAAGACGGCCATCGCACTGCGCACCAATGTCGTCGCGATCGCCGCGCCTTCCACACCCACCGCCGGGAACCCGGCATTGCCGAAAACGAACATCCAGTTGAACAGGATGTTGAGCAGATTGGCGACGATCATCACGACCATCGCCGGCAGCGGCCGGCGCAACCCTTCGAGAAAATAGGCGTCGTATAGAACAGCAATGTGCCAGGGGCACCCCAGCCGAGGATGGATACGACCTTCCCGCACCCGCCGCGATATCGGGCGGCTGCGCCGTCCACAGGAAGAACGGCCTGCCGAACTGGCAGACGACGGCCGCGCCCAGCCCCAACGCAGCCGCGTAGGGTAGGGACCGGCGCCAGATAGGACCGCATTCGGTGAACTGTTCCCGCCCGACCGCATGGCTGGTCAGCACAACGGTGCCGAACAACAAACCGATGCCGGTCACGGTGATCACGATGAACGGCGCGATGGCCAGCCCGTGAAAGGCGACCTGCTCGACCGTCGATCGCCCCAGCATCGCCGCATCCGCGGTCGCCATGGTCAGGATTCCGGCGCGCGTGACCACGACCGGCGCGGCGAGGCGGATCAGCTCCGCGATATGGCGACGCAGACGCGTCGCCAGCCACTGGCCTTGCACGGGCATTGCGGTTCACTCCCGACAGTGCGCCGTCGGGAAGCGCCGCTAAAACATGGTTTCGATGATCCGGTCCGGCGGATTGTGGCCGTCGATGAAGGTCTTGATGTTGATGATGACCTTCTCGCCCATATCGATCCTGCCTTCGATCGTCGCCGACCCCATATGCGGCAGCAGAACAACATTGTCCAGCGCGATGAGCTTGGGATTGATCGCGGGCTCGTTCTCGTAGACATCGAGGCCCGCACCGGCGATCGCCCCGTCCGTCAACAGTTTGGTCAGCGCGCCTTCATCGACGACTTCGCCACGGCTGGTATTGACCAGATAGGCGTCGCTCTTCAGCAGCTGCAGGCGACGGCGCGACAGCAGATGGAAGGTCGCCGGCGTGTGCGGACAATTGACCGAAACGATGTCCATGCGCGCCAACATCTGATCGAGGCTCTCCCAATAGGTCGCCTCCAGCTCGGCCTCGATCTCCTCATGCACCCGGCGGCGGTTGTGATAGTGCACCGACAGGCCGAAACCGCGGGAGCGCCGCGCCACGGCCTGGCCGATCCGGCCCATGCCGATGATTCCCAGCCGCTTGCCCCAGATCCGGTGACCGAGCATGAACGTCGGCGTCCAGCCGGTCCAATCTCCGGCACGGACCATCCGCTCGCCTTCCGCCAGGCGCCGCGGCGCCGCCAGGATCAGCGCCATGGTCATATCTGCGGTATCCTCTGTCAGAACACCCGGCGTATTGGTAACCGTGACCCCGCGCTTGTTGGCCGCGTCGAGATCGATATTGTCGACCCCGGTGCCGAAGGTCGCGATCAGCTTCAGCTGATCGCCGGCCTCGTTGATCAGCGAAGCATGGATCCGGTCCGTCACGGTCGGCACCAGCACGTCGGCTTCCTGCATCGCCGCCGCAATCTCCGCCCGCGACATCGGCGTGTCGTCCAGATTGAGGCGGACCTCGAACAATTCCATCATCCGCGTTTCAATCGCATCGGGGAGTTTGCGCGTCACGATGACGAGTGGCTTTGTCGTGGTCATGTTCGATCCCTGTCCTTATAGGCGGCGATTGTACAAGCTCCATTTCGCGATGTCGCGCCTTGACCAATCGCCTTCACGAACGTTTATTGAAATGCGATCACATTTCGATGAAGCAGCCCATGTCCCGTGCGTTTCTATTCGCAATTTTGACCGTCGCGCTCCTCGCGCCATTCAATGACGGTGTGCTGGCACAGGATGCCAAAGCGTCGGATCCGATCCGGTTCGCATCGCTGCGCGCCGACGAGGTCAATGTCCGCGCCGGGCCGGGAGTCCGTTACCCCGTCAAATGGGTCTTCGTCCGCAAGCGCCTGCCTGTCGCGATCACCGCAGAGTTCGAGAGCTGGCGCAAAATCCGCGATTCCGAAGGCGCCAAGGGCTGGGTGCACCGCGCCATGCTGTCCGCCCGGCGCAGTATCGTGATCATCGAAAAGGCGAAGACATTGCGGCGCAGCGCCAGCGATACTGCGCCCGCCGTCGCGCAGATGGCGCCGGGCATCGTAGCTAAGATCGAAAGCTGTAACGGCCAATGGTGCGAAGTAGAGGTCGGCGCCTATTCCGGATGGGTACGGCAGAGCGGGCTGTGGGGCCTGCGCACCAAGGAAGTCATCGAGTAGCGTCCGAACGTTCTAATTAGCGAGGTCGCCGGCGAGCGTCGCCCGGGAATCCTCCGGGATAACCGTCATATGGCCGTAAGCGTCATGTTCGAATCCGAGAATTGCTTTGCAACCTTGTTCGCGGAATGACGCGGCCTGCTCGTCGGTGAAGGGAAAATGGATGAACTGGACGGAGGACGCCTTGCCGCTTGCCGTCGTCCGGTCGAGATCGACCTCCGGCACGCCGCGTACCTCGTGATCACCGAAGCGCAGGAACATTGTCTCCTCGACACCGCCGAGCTTGGCCAGAAAAGCGCCCCGCCGCTCCTCGTCATTGATCTCGAACATCACCGTGGCGACCAGTTCACGGCCGTTCGGAATTAGCGGGTTGTATGCCGCCAGCTCGTCGGCGATCTGTTCTTCGCCGCCTTTCTCGATGTACAGCATCTCGTGGATCTGCCACCACATCGTGTCATAGGATTCGAAATAGAAGGCCGCGTCGGGACCGACCGGGATTCTGCGCGGCCGTTTCAGCGCCACGATTTCCTTGCGCTTCGTCGCACGGATTTTCTCGAAATCCTCAAGCGCCATCACGTCGGCGCGGGTAATCTCGCATTTGCTCATCGGATCCACTCCTAAACGGCGATGCCGTAAGCGCGGGCGAACAGCACGACCGGATGCGCCGCGGTTTCCGGCACTTCGCCGTCAGCTCGTTCCACACCCTGGCCAATGTGCATACCGGCGAGCGGGCATTCCGAGACAAAATATTTCGGCGCGTCCTTCTTGATCTGGCGCGCGACCGGACGGCCGACTTTCAGCGCGGTCTCAAAATTTTCCTGCATCACGCCCCAGGAACCGCCATGGCCGGAACAGCGTTCAATCACCTGGACGTCGGATTCAGGCAGCAGCCGCATCAGCTCCGCCGCCTTGGCGCCCATGTTCTGCGCCCGCGCGTGGCAGGCGAGATGGACCGCAACCTTGCCACCCAGCGCCGTCATGCCGTCGGCAAGCCCTTCGTTCTTGGCGATATCGACGATGTATTCGGTGACGTCCTTCGTCGCCTCGCTCAATTTTTTGATCGCCGGATCATCCGGCAGGATGAGCGGCCATTCGAACTTCAGCCTCAGGGCGCAGGACGGCATCAGCGCGACAATGTCGTAGCCCTTGTCGATCCAGGGACCGAATTCGGCTGCGACCTTGCGCGCGCGCTCCGCCACGGCGGCGATATCGCCTTGCTCCAACAGCGGCATGCCGCAACAGGACGGGTGCACGACCTCCGTCTCGACGCCGTTGCGCGCCAGGATGCCGCGCGCGGCGACGCCGATTTCCGGGTTGTTGAAATTGCCGTAGCAGGTGGCGTACAGCACGGCCTTGCGGCCCTTAGCCGGCGCATCCGCAGTGACCGCCGGCGCGGCCGTGTTCTCCAGGGTCCGGCTGTTGAAGCGCGGCAGTGCAGCGTCCTTGTGGACACCGGCCACGGACTGCATCAATCCCCGAGTCAGGCCGTTCTTCTCATCCAGGGCCCAGTTGGCCAGCGGCGCCAAGGGTTTTGCCAGGCGGCCGTTGCGGTCGGTCTTGGCCATCTGTTTGGACTGCCAAAGGAAGTTGCCCTTGCGGTGCTCGATCGCCCGATAGCGCAGCATTAGATGCGGGAAGTCGAGATTGAATTCATGGGGCGGCACGTAGGGACATTTGGTCATGAAACACATGTCGCACAGCGTGCACGCATCGACGACCGGCGCGAAATCGGCCGAATCGACCGTATCCAATTCGCCGCTGTCGGATTCGTCGATCAGGTCGAACAGGCGCGGGAAGCTGTCACACAAATTAAAGCAACGCCGGCAGCCATGGCAGATGTCGAAAATGCGGCGCATCTCTTCATCGAGTGCTGCTTCGTCGTAGAAACTTTCATCCTGCCAGGCCAAGGGGTGGCGTATGGGCGCTTCGAGGCTGCCTTCACTCATCACTCTGTCCTTGAAATAAAGACCCGGCCGCCCGCGTGACGGATCATCGCGGGCGGCGGATCATCAACGCTTAATCGTCAAGCGTATCCAACGCACGCTGGAAACGGCCGGCGTGGCTCTTCTCGGCCTTCGCCAGGGTCTCGAACCACTCGGCGATCTCTTCGAAATTCTCGTCGCGGGCGGTGCGCGCCATACCCGGATACATGTCCGTGTATTCGTGCGTCTCACCGGCGATCGCCGCTTTCAGATTGTCCGACGTCCCGCCGATCGGCTCGCCCGTCGCCGGGTCACCTGTTTCCTCGAGGAACTCGAGATGGCCGTGCGCGTGGCCGGTCTCGCCCTCGGCGGTGGACCGGAAGACGGTGGCGACATCGTTGTAGCCCTCGACGTCGGCCTTTTGCGCGAAATAGAGATAACGGCGGTTGGCCTGGCTCTCGCCGGCAAACGCGGCCTTAAGGTTTTCTTCGGTCTTGCTGCCTTTCAGCGACATGGGTTCTCCCTCCTTTGGACTGTCCATACCCTGTTCGTTCGATGAGGCCGGTGCTCCAGGGCAAAGACCGGCCAAAGGTGATGAGGTCACGCCGTAGCGGTCGCTCACACCCCTCTCTGCAGTGCCCCATATATGGCGCAGGCACTGACCAGAGTCAATAATTTAGAATGATTTTAAAAAAGAAAATATCTCTATGGATAAATGAGAATAATTCTCACTTATTCCGGATATGTACGACCACGTCGATGGCCCCGATTACCATGTTCTCCGGAACGTCCGGCAACGAGGACAGCACCACCGAATCACCGGGAATGTCGAGTAGCTCGCCGGTATCGTCGTTGAAGAAATGGTGATGCGCCGTGGCGTTGGTATCGAAATAGGCACGGCCCGCTTCGACCGCGACCTCGCGCAGCAAGCCGACCTCGGTAAACTGGTTCAGCGTGTTGTAGACGGTCGCCAGCGAAACCTTCACGCCGCCTTCCGTCGCCTCACGATGCAGCTGTTCTGCGGTGATATGCCGGTTGCCGTCCTCGAACAGCAGACGGGCAAGCGCCAGACGCTGGCGGGTCGGGCGCAGGCCGGCGGCGTTGAGCCGGTCGACCGCGTGCGTAAAGGGACGGATCGTTTTCATCGCGCTGTCATACGGTGATCCCAATTCTTCCGCAATCCCTTTTTTTACAGGGCAGTACTAAATTCTTTGGAACAGGTCGAATTAACCATAGCGAAACAGCCGGTCGCCATTCTGGCGCAGCCAGGCCCGGCCCGTGTCCGCGTGATGCGTTAGCTGATCCACCGTACGCCAGAAGGCGGTGGAGTGGTTCGGCACCGCGAGATGCGCCACCTCATGCGCCACTACATAATACAACACCCAGTCCGGCGTGAGGACCAGGCGCCAATTGAACGACAGATTACCGTTCGGCGCACAGCTGCCCCAACGGCTGCGCTGGTTGCGCACCGTGATCTTGCCGAAGGGGCGTCCCAGAAGACGCGCCTTGTCCTGGACTGCGGGTGCGATCGCCGCACGCGCCTCGCGGCGCAGCCAGTCCTGCAACCGCCGGGCGAGATGTTCGGCGCGGCCGGAGACGACGATGCGATCCATATCCCGCCAGACTCCGCCCCGCGCACCGGGATCGTGCACGATCCGGTGTGGCACGTCGCGCAACGGCAGGCTTTCGCCATCGCGGAACGGCACGTGCGGCGGCAAGGCAGCGAGCCGTTCGCAGAGCCAACCTGCGCGGCTGCGGACGAATTCGAGGCCCTCGGATTCTGGGGCGCGCGGCGGCAGCACGAGTTCCGGCGTCTGTTTCGCCGGATCGATCCGGAGTGCAATATTTTGCGCCCGTGCGCTGCGCCGGACGGCAAGGTCGACGGTCTGGCCGTCGAGCAACAGACTTACGGTTTTGGTCGGTCCCGCCAAATCTACCGCTTCATTCCCAGCCGGGCGCGCAGCGACGCGCCGAACGGCGTGGCCCCGTCATTGATCCAATCGACGACGTGTTTTTCCAGATCCTCGACATCGTCCTCCGAAACCGCACCGCCGCGCACCGATATGCCCGCCTCGTGCACCGTGTCCGGATCTCCGGATACCAGGGGGTGCCACCAGGCGAGATCGTCACCGTTCGCCACGAGCCGGTAGGCGCAAGTCTCCGGCAGCCAGCGCATCCGCGTCGCCTTGCCCGGCGAAAGCTGCACACAATCCGGCACGTTCTTTTTGCGGTTTGCGTAGTCGGTGCAGTGGCAGCCCTCGAGATCGAGATAACAGCACGCCACGTTGGTCAGCGCGATTTCGCCGGTATCCTCGTCTTCCAGCTTATGCATACAACATTGCCCGCAGCCATCGCACAGCGATTCCCACTCCGACGGCGTCATCTGACGCAGTGTCTTGGTCTTCCAGAACGGGGGAACGTCCGCGGTCATGTTTCGCAATCTATCAGATGCAGGAAGGATCCCGCGACCGTTCCCGACACCAAACCGCAGGCCCTTTCATTTTCGCCGCGCGCATCCACCGCCCGGAACAGCGGGTTGCCCGGCCCCTCTGCGACAATGGCGGCGTAGTGGAATTCGTGACCGCGAAACCGGGCCCCGGAAGGGCCGAGGACCGTAGCGGCCTGCGCCTCGATACGGCGATAGCCGAGATGCAATCGCCGGTCGGCGAAAGAGGTCTCCAGCGGCAGCAGACCGGTCATCGCGTGGCGCACGCCAGCACCATCGACCAATCCCGCGCCCAGCGCCATGTATCCGCCGCACTCGCCATAGATTACGGCACCGCGCGCCGCCGCCGCTTTCATACCGTCCCGAAATCGCGCGTTGGCCGCCAGCCGTCCCGCATGCAGTTCCGGATAGCCGCCCGGCAGATAGACCGCATCCGCCGCATCCGAAGGCCGGTCGTCGGCAAGCGGCGAGAAATAGGAAATCGTCGCCCCCGCCGCACGCCAGCCTTTCAGCAGTGCGGGATAATGGAAGGCGAAGGCATCGTCCTGTGCGACGGCAACATGTTGGCCGAGCGGCGGCAGCAACAGGGCATTCTCTGACGCACCCGACCCGGCCCGCGCGCAGCGCCGCAGGATTGCCAGGTCGAGATTTTCTGAGACTAACGCCGCGGCGTTCTCGAGAAACTCATCGAGCGCCGTGTGCTCGCGCGCCTGCACCAGTCCCAGATGCCGTTGGGGCAGGACGAAGGTCGGGTCACGGGGCAGGAAGCCGAGGAAAGTGGGCGACCTGTCCAGCGCGGCAAACGCTTCGCGCAGCGTCCGTTCGTGCCCGGCGCCGCCGACCCGGTTGCAGATCACACCGAACAGGTTCACGCCGTCGCGATGCCGGGCGAACCCGTCATAGACGGCGGCGGCCGACGCCGCCTGTCCGCGCACATCCAGCACCAGCAGTACGGGCCAACCGGTTCGCGCAGACAGGTCCGCAGTCGATCCGGTGCCGTCCGTCGCCCCGTCAAACAGCCCCATCACGCCTTCGCAGAGCACGAGCGCCGCCCCGCCGCTCAGCGTACCGGCCAACGCCGACAGGGTCTCCGGCCGCATCCCCCAACAGTCGAGATTGATACAATCCGCTCCGGACGCCGCCGCATGGAAGGCGGAGTCGATATAGTCGGGCCCCGCCTTCGCGGAAGCTACGGTAATACCGGCCCGGCGAAAGGCGCGCAACAGCGCGAGGGTCACGATCGTCTTGCCGGAACCGCTGGCCGGCGCAGCGATAATCAGACCCGGGCCGGTCACGCCGCGAGCCGCACCAGGGCCACGGCGACGGCGGCCCATTGCAGCAGATGGATGACGACACTGAGCTTGTGCAGCGCCTTGGCGCCCGTTTCGTCGCCCGCCTCGCGCCGGCGGTTCAACAACGGCAGCAAAGCGTAGCGCTGCGCGAAGAAGACCGCGGCAACGGCAAGCAGGGTCAGCGCTTCGGGCCAGTAGCTCGGAAAGCCCAGCAGGCACAATGTGGGGAGGACGGTCACGATCCCCATCACGCGAAAATAGACGGGGAACAGCTGGCGCATGAAAGGGGCCGCGGTTTCGCGCGGCAAGAATCGAAACACGGCCGGCGCGAACAGCGCCATGAAAAATAACATGCCGCCGAAAATTGCGGCGACCAGCACCAGCGCGCCGACATGGATCGTCAGCCAATCGCTCATCGAGGCTCCCTAAAACATCACAATCCGGATTGCCGGTTTGACACGTCAGGGCTCACGATGCAATTGGTTAGCCGTGCCGGCCGGCACGCCATTTTCAAAGGAGCGAAAAAGATGAACGGTGCGGAAAGTCTCGTGCGGACGATGGTCAAGGGCGGGGTCGATGTCTGCTTCACAAACCCCGGGACCTCGGAAATGCATTTCGTCGCCGCGCTAGACAAGGTCGACGGCATGAACTGCTTTCTGTGCCTGTTCGAAGGCGTCGCCTCGGGTGCCGCGGACGGTTACGCCCGGATGACCGGCACGCCGGCCTCGACCCTGCTGCATCTGGGGCCGGGTCTCGGCAATGCGGTCGCCAATCTGCACAACGCCAAGAAGGCCAATTCGCCGATGGTCAACATCATCGGCGAGCACGCGACCTACCATGTCGAATATGACGCGCCGCTGACCGCCGATATCGAAGGCATCGCAGGCCCGGTGTCGCACTGGGTCAAGACCTCCCCGGATGCGAAGTCGATCGCTGCCGACGGCGCTTTGGCGATCGCGGCGGCAAACCAGCCGCCGGGCCAGATTGCCTCGCTGATCCTGCCGGCCAACACCGCGTGGGACGACGCCGACGCTGTCGCCGACACACCGGCCGCACCAGGCCGGGCGAAGGTCGACGAAAAAGCGGTCGAGAACACCGTTTCGGTCCTAAAGTCGGGCGCGCCGACCTTGCTGATGATGACCGGGCAGTCGCTATACGAATACGGGCTGAATCTGGCCGGCCACATCGCGTCAACGACAGGCGCGAAACTGATGGCGCAAGGCTCCAACCAGCGGCTGCAGCGCGGCGCCGGTATCGTGCCCCTGAACCGGGTGCCCTATCCGGTGCCTCAGGCGCTCGACGTGCTGTCTCCTTACGAGCACATTATCCTGATCGGGGCCAAGCCGCCGATCGCCTTTTTCGCCTATCCCAACCAGCCGAGCGAGCTGCACCCGGAAGGCTGCCAGATCCACCGGCTGGCCGAGCTGGACGAGGACATGATCGACGCGCTGGAGCGGGTCGCGGACGCGGTCGGTGCGAAAGAGGGCAGCGCGGCGACGCAAGAAGCCTTCAAGCCCGAGATGCCGAGCGGCGCGCTGGACCCGGACACGATCGCGGCCGTGCTGGGCAATCTGATGCCGGAGGGCGCGATCATCGCGGACGAGTCCGTGACCACCGGACGCGGCTTCTACCCGCTGACCGCCGGCGCGCCGCCGCATGATTGGCTGAACAATATGGGCGGCTCGATCGGACTCGGCATGCCACTCGCCACGGGTGCTTCGGTGGCCTGTCCTGACCGCAAGGTGATCTGCCTGGAAGGCGACGGCAGCGGCATGTACACGCTGCAAGCGCTGTGGACCCAAGCGCGCTACGATCTGGACGTCACGACGATCGTCTTCGCCAACCGCGCCTACCGCATTCTGCAAGGCGAACTGGCCAATGTCGGCGCGGAAAATCCAGGCCGAAAGGCGCTCGATATGCTCGACCTGGGCCGGCCGGACCTCGACTGGGTGAAGATGGCGAACGGCATGGGTGTCGAGGCGACGAAGGTCACCGATTGCGAAGGCTTCGCCAAGGCGCTCACCGCCGGGCTCGCCTTGACCAGCCCCTACCTCATCGAAGTAG